>ERZ779622.924-NODE-924-length-13742-cov-8.466355_pt1 | contig 13742 bp, 16 predicted proteins | sample MGYA00514188_ERZ779622 | MGnify/ENA primary metagenome ERZ779622 (study PRJEB29562, sample SAMEA4376702) | mouse gut metagenome | isolation source: Cecum | study: EMG produced TPA metagenomics assembly of the A DSS colitis mouse model was used to assess the...
TTATCATCTTTACATGAAAAAGTCTGCCAAGAGGCAGACTTTTTCGACAGGCTGGCGTCTCTGGGCTGCCGGATCTGTCCGGCAGCCCAGAGACGATTGGTTATGTCGTTTCTGCTTTCTGGGCAGCGATGGTCTCCCGCTCCTTCAGCAGCTCCTCATAGAGCTGCGCAGTGGTCCAGGACCGATTGGTATCGGTGAGGACGGCCTTCAGGGGGATGGGGGGCAGCTTGGAAATCCGGATGATCTCCAGTACCTGATTGAGCAAGGCCTGTCCCATGCCGCAGAAAACCAGCATGGGTTCAGGCAGGGGAGAGGCCGGCTCGGCGGGATCCCCCTTGCCCTGGGACAGCTCCTCCAGGGAGACGTGGTAGCGGTCGGGCTCCACCGGCCGCATCCGCAGGCGGAGCATGGCGAAAATCTGCTTCAGCTTGGAGAACTCCTCCCCGGAGCAGTTGTACATCAGAACGGTTCCGGCGTTTTTCATCATCCGCACCTCACACCTGAGCCAGGGCCTGCTCGATATCGGCGATCAGATCGGCGGCGTCCTCAATGCCGCAGGAAAAGCGGACCAGATCGGGAGTGATGCCGGCGGCTGTCAGCTCCTCGTCGTTCATCTGCCGGTGGGTGGCGGAGGCGGGGTGGAGGGTGCAGGTGCGGGCATCGGCCACGTGGGTCTCAATGGCGGCCAGGCGCAGGTGCTTCATAAAGGTCTCCGCGGCGGAGCGGCCGCCCTTGAAGCCGAAGGATACCACCCCACAGGTGCCGTTGGGCATATATTTCCGGGTCAGCTCGTAGTATTGATCCCCCTCCAGACTGGGGTAGGTGACAAAGCTGATCTTGGGATGGGACTTGAGATATTTGGCTACCGCCAGAGCGTTCTCGCAGTGGCGGGGCATCCGGACATGGAGGCTCTCCAGGCCAAGATTCAGCAGAAAGGCGTTCTGGGGGGACTGGATGGAGCCGAAGTCCCGCATGAGCTGGGCGGTGCACTTGGTAATGAAAGCGCCCCCCTGGCCGAACTTCTCGGCGTAGGTGATGCCGTGGTAGCTGTCGTCAGGAGTACACAGGCCGGGGAATTTTTCCTTATGGGCCATCCAGTCGAAGTTGCCGCTGTCCACGATGCAGCCGCCCACCCCAGCCCCGTGGCCGTCCATATACTTGGTGGTGGAGTGGGTGACGATGTCGCAGCCCCACTCAAAGGGGCGGCAGTTTACCGGGGTGGCGAAGGTGTTGTCCACAATCAGGGGCACGCCGTGGGCATGGGCGGCTCTGGCAAATTTTTCAATGTCCAGCACGGTGAGGGCGGGGTTGGCGATGGTCTCGCCAAAGACGGCCTTGGTGTTGGGCTTAAAGGCGGCGTTCAGTTCCTCCTCGGAGCAGTCGGGGGAGACGAAGGTAAAGTCGATACCCATTTTGCGCATGGTGACGTGAAACAGGTTATAGGTGCCGCCGTAGATGGTGGAGGAGGCCACCACGTGGTCGCCGCAGTTGGCGATGTTGAAGATAGCGTAGAAGTTGGCCGCCTGGCCGGAGGAGGTGAGCATGGCGGCGGCGCCGCCCTCCATGTCGCAGATTTTGGCGGCCACCATGTCGTTGGTGGGGTTCTGGAGCCGGGTGTAGAAATAGCCGCTGGCCTCCAGGTCGAAGAGCTTGCCCATATCCTCGCTGGTGGTGTATTTAAAGGTGGTGGACTGGATAATGGGAATCTGCCGGGGCTCGCCGTTGCCGGGGGTATAGCCCCCTTGGACGCATTTGGTGCTCATTTTGTAATCGCTCATGAAGAACGCCTTCTTTCGTTAAAATACCTGATTAAGAGTAGCGGGAAATGGGAAATTTGTCAAGTGTTTTCCGGGGCTGTCTCCGCCAGCTCGTCCCGAAGTACAGCCTCCTGCGGGTCCAGAAGCTGGTGGCTGCGGTAGCTGGCCTGATAGCCCTGGGTGGATATCTCCACCGTGTCCACCCCCTCCACCTGGGTCAGGGTGAGCACAACGCAGTAGTCGGCCAGGGTGAGGGAGACGTCGGCCAGGGCCCCGTACTGCTCCGAGAATCCCACCAGCAGCACACCGGGCCGCTCCTCGTCCCAGTTCAGCTGCCGCAAGGTAACTCCACGGGGGAAGGGGGAGCGGAGACCCTCCAGAGTGGGGCCGGCCAGTAGGGCGGACAGCAGCTCCTCGGGGCCTGGGTCGTCCACCCCGGCGTAGGCCTCGCTGTCCAGCGCCGGGCCGTGGCCGTAATCCGCCTGCCCCTCGTCTGCGGCGAACCACAGCCGGAAGCCGCCCTCCTCCTGGGGAATCTCCCGGCTGCCGCAGGCGGACAGCAGGAGCGCTGCCGCGAGCAGAATAGAAAGCCATCTTATGTTACGCACCGGGCCGCCCCCTCTCCGACTGTCTGGGCACATATCTGGGGAAGCCGGCGGTAAACAGGCTTCCTTCGGGGTTTCTGGGCCGGGCGGTGACCCAGCCGCCGTGGCGGCGCACCGTGTCCCGGACAATGGAAAGCCCCAGCCCGGTGCCGCCGGCGGCCCGGGACCGGGCCTTGTCCACCCGGTAGAAGCGGTTGAACACCTTGGGCAGGTCCGCCTCCGGAATGCCCACGCCGGTGTCGCCCACCTCCAGCAGTACCTGATCCCCGTCCCGGTACACCGAGACAAATACCTTGCCGCCGTTGAAGTTGTACTTGACAGCGTTTTCCACCAGGTTGAAGCAAATCTGGGACAGGTCGTCCTCGGTGCACAGAATGAGGCAGTCAGGTTTGAGATTCCGTTCCACCGTCACCCCGGCGGCGTCGGCCACGGGCTGGAGCAGCCCGATGGTCCGCTCCGTCACCTGGGACACATCCACCGGAAGCTGCTGCCCGGCGGGCAGGCTGTCCAGCCGGGTGAGGGCCAGCAGGTGCTCGGTGATGCGGGTGAGCCGCTCGGCCTCGGAGCCAATATCCCCCACGAAGTCCCGCACCATGGCCGGGTCCATCTCGTCGGTCTGCAAAATGGAGTCGGCCAGCAGGCGGATGGAGGCCAGGGGCGTTTTCAGCTCGTGGCTGGCGTCGGAGACAAAGCGGCGGCGGACCTCCTCGGTGGTCTGGAGGCGGTCGGTGAGCTGGTTGAACTCCTCGGCCAGCTGGGCCATCTCGTCCCAGCCCACAGGCTGGAGCCGGTGGCCGTATTCCCCCTCGCCCACGATGCGGATGGCCCGCAGCAAGGCGGCGATGCGTGAGGTGAGCAGCTTGGAGAAAAAGGTTGACATAATCAACGTCACCGCCGCGATGACCAGGGAGATGGTGCGCAGATTCTGCTGTAAGCTGTACAGCAGCTCCCCCTGGACCTCGTCCACCTCCAGAATGTAGATGGACCCGATGACCATGCCCCGGTAGACGATGGGCATGGCGGCGGTGGAGATGAACTTTCTATCGGTGTACCGGGAGTAGGATACGTCGCTGCCCCGCAAGGCGGATACCACCTCCTGGTACAGGGCGTAGCGGTACTCCGGTTCCTCCGGCTCCCCCTCTCCGGGCGGCGGCTCCTCCTGGGGCTGGCGGGTGCTGTCGTAGAGAATCAGCCCCGCCGGGTCGGTAACCAGAATGCGGGTCAGCCCCATGCTGTCCAGCATGTTCATCACCCGGGCCACCTGTTCGGCGGACAGGGACTCCAGCTCCATTAGGGCGGAGGCCATCACCGCCGTCTGGCTCTTCAGCGAATCCCGCTTAGAGGTGAACAGCAGGTCCTGGGAGGCCACCACCGGGTAGGTGTTCAGCAGTACCAGCACCACCGCGAAGATGACCAGGTAGCTCATAGCGTATTTCACCTGGAGAGAGGCGAAAAATGGGACCTTGTTTTTCTTCATGGCTTTGTCAGATAGTATCCCACGCCCCACTTGGTGCGGATGAACTCAGGGTTGGCGGGGTCCAGCTCCAGCTTCTCCCGCAGGCGGCGGACATGAACGTCCACTGTGCGGTAGTCGCCGATATACTCATAGCCCCACACCACGTTGAGCAGGTTTTCCCGGCTGTACACCCGGCCGGGGTTGCGCAGCAGCAGCTCCATCAGGTCGAACTCCTTGGCGGTGAGCTCCACCGGGACGCCGTCCCTCCAGGCCGCCCGGGCGGCCGTATCCAGCTTGATGTGGCCAGTCTGCAGAACGGCGCCCGCCTTCTGCTGCTCCGCCGCGCCGGAGCGGCGCAGCAAGGCCCGGACCCGGGCCTTCAGCTCCAGAAGGTTGAAGGGCTTGGTGATATAGTCGTCGGCGCCGCACTCAAAGCCCATGAGCTTGTCGGCGTCCTCCCCCTTGGCCGTCAGCATGATGACGGGGACGTTGGAGAACTCACGGATGCGCATGCAGGCCTGGAGGCCGTCGATCTTGGGCATCATCAGGTCCAGCAGGATCAGGTCGAAGCCCCCCTCACGGGCCAGCTCCACCGCCTGCTCGCCGTCGTACCCCACCTCCACCTGATAGCCCTCGTGCTCCAGGTTGAACTTGATGCCCTTCACCAGCACCTGCTCGTCGTCTACCACTAAAATCTTTGCCATATGAAACCTCACTCATCTCCCGCGGTCACATACTCCCGCAGGTTTTCCAAAATGACCGGCCCGATGCCGGACACCTTGGTCAGCTCGTCCGCCGCCCGGAAGGGGCCGTGTTCCGCCCGGTAGGTGATGATATCCTGCGCCCGCTTCTCTCCGATGCCGGGCAGGCGCTGAAGGTCGTAGATGTCGGCGGTGTTTAAGTTGATGACCTCGCCGGGGAGGAGGCTGTCGGGACGGGGGACCTCCTCGGGCTCTGAAGCGTCCTGGTATTCCGCCGCCGGCCGCCGGGTGGAGGAGACCAGCCAGGGCTCCGGCGAACTGGTCCGGGCCAGATACCAGGTGGCGCAGACGAGGCAGAAAGCCGTGGACAGGGCCAGCACGGCCAGTCCAAATCTGGATTTTCCTTCCATGAGCTGCTTCCCCCTTGCGGCTTTGGCCGGTTTTTGTTATAATCGGGACAGACGGCGTCATACCATAAATTTAAGAAGTTCTTAATTGCCTTTTTCTCCTGTGTACGATACACTGGAGAATACAGCATTCATTATAACATACATATGGAGATTTTCCTATGAAAAAATATCGTTTTCTTTCTCTATTTCTTCTGCTCGTCCTGTCGCTGTCACTGACGCCCGCCTCCGCCGCCGTGCCGGGACAGGAGGACTTGAACCTGTTCTGCACCAAGGCTGTGCTGCTGGACGCCAACCATGGGGAGGTCCTGTACGACATGAACTCCAGCGAGCGGGCCGCCCCCGCCAGCACCACCAAGCTGATGACCTGCCTGCTGGTGCTGGAGGCCGTCCAGTCTGGTCAGATGTCCCTGAACACCCAGATTACCGCGGGGGAGACCACCTATCAGGGGCTGACGGGGAACTTCTCCACCGCCAACATCAAGGTGGGGGAGGTGCTGACGGTGGAGGAGCTGCTCTACTGCCTGATGCTGCCCTCCGCCAATGAGGCGGCCAATGTGCTGGCTGTGGCGGTGGACGGCTCGGTGGAGGACTTTGTGTCCCACATGAACCGCCGGGCGGGGGAGTTGGGCTGTGAGGGCACCCGCTTCGCCAACCCCCACGGGATGGACCAGGAGAACCACTACAGCACCGCCTACGATCTGGCCCTTATGATGCAGGCCTGCCTGGAGCACGATGAGTTTATCACCGTGACCACGACTCCGAAGCATAACGTGCCCGCCACCAATATGTCCAAGGAGCGGGAGATATACAATACCAACGGGCTGGTTTCCAGTTGGACCTACAGCAGCTACCTCTATGACAAGTGCATCGGAGGCAAAACAGGCACTACCGACGCGGCGGGCCGCTGCCTGGTGGCCGCCGCCCGGGACGGGGACGAGGTGCTGATCTCGGTGATCCTGGGCTCCGGACCTATGGAGGTCCCGGGGGAGGAAAAGCTGAAGCAGGGCCAGTTCCGGGAGAGCCGGCGTCTGCTGGAGTACGGCTTCAGTAACTTCCACCGGGTGACCATCACCCGTGGGGACGAGCCGGTGGACACGGTGAAGGTCACCATGTCCCGTCAGGCCGATGAGGTCAACGTGAAGCCGCAGGGTTCCATCACAAAAACATTGCCCAAATCCATTGATCTGGACGATATTGAGACCGATATCCGCCTGTTCTCCAAAGAGGTGGAGGCTCCGGTGAAGGCGGGAGATGTGATGGGCGTGATGACTTTATCCTACGAGGGGGAGGTCTATGGCAAGCTGGACCTGGTGGCCGTCACGTCGGTGGAGCGCTCCGAGCTGCTGCACAAGAAACAGCAGTTTTTTGACTTCTTCCAGACCACCGGCGTGAAGATCGCCGTTGCCGCCGCGGCTGTTGTGCTCTGCCTGACCGCCTTGCGGCTGTTGGTGTTCCGCAAGCGCCGCCGGCCTGTGGGTGCGGGACGGCGCGTCCAGAGCCGAGGAAACTACCAGAGGACCAAGAGGCGGTGAGCCGGTGATCCAAAAGCAAAACCCTCTGACTTGAAGTCAGAGGGTTTTCTGATTACTGCTGAGCCTCAACCTGGCCGAAGGTACGGCCGTTATAGGTCAGGCAATTTTTGCACATACGGTGAGGCAGCCGGTAAGCCCCGCACTTGGGGCAGGTCACGATACCGGGAGTTTCCAGCTTCCAGTGGGAGCTGCGCCGCTTATCGCGCCGGGCCTTGGATACTTTTCCCTTGGGGACCGCCATGGGTGACACCTCCTTCGGCTGTGCCGGTCAGAGCACGTGGTACTCACTCAGCTTCCTTATCCAACAGCTGCGCAAGGGCCGCCAGTCTTGGATCGACATCAGGTCCGCACCCGCAAGGGCCGAGGTTCAGGTCGGCTCCGCACTTGGCGCACAGCCCTTTGCAGTCGTCTGAGCAAAGGTTTTTGGTATCCATCGCGAGGATGAAGGCGGTGCCCGCCGCGTCGTCCAGGTCCAGCTCGGAGCCGTCCAGAAGGAGGATGTCGTCGTTCTCCTCGTCCTCCAGCTCCTGAGCCGCCAGGCTGTCCAGCGTGACCGCCTTTTCCCGGGAAAAGGCTTTCCCGCAGCGGTCGCATTGAAGCTCCAGAACAGAACGGGCCGTTCCCTCCAGCACCAGGGCGCCGGCGTGGTTGGTCACGCTGCCCTCCACCTGAACGGGGTGGACGATGGGCTTACTCCCGTAGAAGTCCTGCTGGGACAGGTCCAGCTGGAACCGAAACGTCTTTTTTCCGTCGGGGACATGAATGATATCCCGCAGATCCAGGCGCATGGCGTTCCTCCCCGGGGAGCGTTTCCCCATACTCGCAGAATGGTACGCAAGATATTATAAAGACTTTTCCTCCAAATGTCAAATGCTTTTCACAAATTTCTCCACGAAATTTATTGACACTGGGGGCGGAATATGGTGAAATATTTCTGACTTGAGCAAAAGAGCTTTTCTCGCCTGTCAGGGCCGGAAAAGCAGATTACGCTCTGTGCGCCGGAAAGCGGCGCGAAGGAGGCCCCATGAAAGAATTCACCATTGGGAAAAACGACGCCGGGCAGCGGCTGGACCGCTGGCTGGCCAAGACCTTGCCTCTGCTGCCCGCCCCTCTGGCCCAGAAGTATATCCGGCTCAAGCGGGTGAAGGTGAACGGCAAAGGGAGCAAGCGGGATGTGCGGCTCAATGCGGGGGACGTGCTCCAGCTGTACATCAACGACGAGTTCTTCGAACGGCCCACCCCGGAAAACGCCTTTCTCTCCCTTTACCAGCCCAAGCTGAATATCCTGTACGAGGATGGGCACATCATGCTCCTGGACAAGCGCCCCGGCCTGGTGGTCCACCCGGACGAGAACGAGCGGGTGAACACCCTCCTTACCCACATCCAGGCCTATCTCTACCAGAAGAAGGAGTGGTCTCCCTACTGGGAGAACTCCTTCGCCCCCGCCCTGTGCAACCGCATCGACCGGAACACCGGGGGCATCGTCATCGCCGCCAAGACCGCCGAGGGCCTGCGGATCATGAATCAGAAGATCCGCGACCGGGAGCTGACCAAGCTCTACCTGTGTGTGGTCCAGGGAAAGCTGTCGCCCCGATCGGGGCGGCTGGAGGGGTATCTCTTCAAGGACGAGGTGAAAAAGCAGGTTTATGTCCGTAAGCGCCCCGAGCCGGGGGCCAAGACGGCCGTTACCGAGTACAGAACGCTGGCGGTGAGGGACGGGCTGTCCCTGGTGGAGTGCGACCTGATAACCGGCCGGACCCACCAGATTCGGGCTCAGTTCGCCGCCGCCGGCCACCCCCTTTTGGGGGACGGCAAGTACGGCTCTGAGCGGGAGAACCGGAAATACGGCCGTCACGGCCAGGCGCTGTACTCCTACAAGCTGATCTTTCGCTTCACCACCGGCGCCGGGCCGCTGGAGGCCCTCAACGGCAGGACCTTCCAGGTGGAGGACGTAGAGTTTGTGCGGGAGTATTTCCCGGAACTGGAATCATGATAATGATGTCCCCCGGCATAGCCGGGGGACAATTGTTATTGCACCGGCTCAAAGTCGGAGGCGGGACGGCGGCAGATGGGGCAGGTGAAGCCGTCGGGGAGGGTGTCGCCCTCATAGATAAAGCCGCAGATCTTGCAGATAAAGCCGCTGGGCTGTGCCTGGACGGGCTCCGCCTCGGGGGCGGGCTCCTCGCCCTTCACCGACGCGGCCAGCGCCTGGGCCAGGGCCTCCAATTCGCTCTCCTGACCGGGGGCCAGGGCGGACTTGAGGGTGACGGGGGCCTCTATGACCTCCATATTCTTCATCCCACCCAGAATTTCGGCCATCAGCTTGCCGCTGGCGGGAGCCCAGGAGCCGTTCTGGATGAGGACTGTCTTGCGGTTTTGCAGGTTGTGGTGCTGAAGGTCCCGGAGCAGATGTTCCATGGTGTCAAAGACGCCGTTGTTGAAGGTGGGGGCGGCAAAGACGATGTGGCTGTACTTGAAGCAGTCGGCCAGTACATAGGAGTAGTGTGTGACGGACACGTCGTGCATCTCCACAGGTACGCCCAGCTCGGCCAGACGGCAGGCCAGGATGTTGGCCGCGGTTTCGGTGTGGCCGTAGATGGAGGCAAAGGGGATCACGACCCCCTGCACCTCTGGCTCGTAGCCGGCCCACTTCACATATCGGTCGATGATTCTGGAGAAATCCTTGCGCCACACGGGGCCGTGGAGGGGGCAGATCATTTTGATGTCCAGCTTGGCGGCCTTGTTCAGCAGGGCCGTCACCTGGGGGCCGTACTTGCCCACGATGTTGGTGTAGTACCGCCGGGCCTCGTCCAGCCAGTCCCGCTCCCAGTCGATCTCATCGGCGAAGAGGACGCCGTTCAGCGCCCCGAAAGAGCCGAAGCCGTCAGCGGAAAAGAGAATCTTGTCGGTGGAGTCGTAGCTGACCACCACCTCGGGCCAGTGGACCATGGGGGCGGCCACAAAGGTGAAATGATGACGGCCGGTGGACAGGGTGTCACCTTCGTTCACCAGGATGGCTCCCTTGGGGTCGGCGGTGTGGAACTGACGGATCATATTGATGGCCTTGCCGTTGCAGACGATTTTTGCCTCGGGGTGGCGGAGCATCAGATCGCCCAGGGTGGCGGCGTGGTCGGGCTCCATGTGGTGGACAAAGATATAGTCCAGGGGGCGGCCATCCAGGGCGTGCTCCAGGTTCTCCATAAACTGGGTCTGGACCGCCCGGTCCACCGTGTCAAAGAGGACGGTCTTTTCGTCCAGCAGCAGGTAGGAATTGTAGGACATCCCCCGGGGAACGGGATGGGCGGCCTCAAAAACGGGGTGCTGGCGGTCGTTGGCGCCGATCCAGATCAGGTCGTCGGTGACTTTACGGGTGCAATACATAGGTAAAACCTCCCTTTGTACAGGAATTTTGTCGCCCATATCATAGCATATTTTTTTCAATAATGCGATAGGGTTTTGTGAAATTTTCCGGTTTGCCCGGAATGCGTTGAAAAAGGAGAAAGAATCCCGTATAATATGCCGTGAGAAAGGCGGGACGAGCATGTACCGGATTGATATTATGACATTATTCCCCGATGTGGTGGGGGATATGCTCTGCGAGTCGGTTCTGGGCCGGGGACAGGAGCGGGGCTACATCCGGGTGGAGTGCCACCAGATCAGGGACTACACGGTCAACCGGCAGAAGCAGGTAGACGACTACCCCTACGGCGGGGGCCGGGGGGCGGTGATGCAGGCCGATCCCCTTTTCCGGTGCTGGGAGCATATCTGCCAGGAGGCGGGGGAGCGGGTCCACACGATTTATATGTCCCCGGCGGGCAGGACCTTCACCCAGGGGGACGCCCGGCGGCTGAAGGACGATTACCGGCGGCTGATTCTGGTCTGCGGCCACTATGAGGGCATCGACGAGCGGTTCATTGAAGAATGCGTGGACGAGGAGATTTCCCTGGGGGACTTCGTCATGACCGGGGGAGAAATTCCTGCTATGGCGGTGGCGGACGCGGTGTGCCGCCTGGTGCCCGGGGTGCTGTCCGACCCCTCCTGCTACGAGAACGAGAGCCACTGGAACGGCATGCTGGAGGCCCCCCAGTACTCCCGGCCCGAGGTGTGGCACGGCCGGGCGGTGCCCCCCATCCTCCTGTCGGGCAACCATGCCAAGGTGGACCAGTGGCGCAGGAAGATGTCCATTCTCCGCACCCGGCAGCGCCGGCCGGACCTGTACGAGAAGCTGGACCTGTCCTCCAGGGAGGACCAGAAGCTGCTGCGGGAGCTGGAGGAGGAACCGTAGGGGGCGGCCTCTGTGCCGCCCCGTCAGTGTGGGCTGTGAAAAACGGGCCGGCACGGAGGCCGGCCCCTACAATATTTACTCTTTACATTTTCTTAAGCCTATGATAAACTAATTGATACAATCTAATTTAAAAAACCATGTCTGGAGATGAAATACATGAGTTTTAAAATTGTAGTAGACAGCTGCTGCGACCTGACCCCCGCCATGCTGAGGGACCCCGTCTTTGTAAAGGTGCCCCTGACCATTTTTTCCAACGGCAGCACCTTTGTGGACGACGAGACCTTCGACCAGGCCGACCTGCTGTGGTCCATGCGCCAGAGCGAGGACGCTCCCTCCACCGCCTGTCCCTCCCCCCAGGCCTATCTGGACGCCTACCGGGGGGCGGACGACGTGTACGTGGTCACCCTGTCCGCTCTGCTCAGCGGCTCCCACAACAGCGCTGAACAGGCCCGTATCCTGATGGAGGAGGAGCGCCCGGAGGTCAACGTACATGTGTTCAACTCTTGCTCCGCCGTCTCCGGAGAGGTGCTGGTTGCCATGGCGATCCAGCGCATGGCTTCATCGGGGATGCCCTTCAAGCGGGTGGTCACCGAGGTGGAGCAGTTCATCTACCAGATGCAGACCCTGTTTGTGCTGGAGAGCCTGGAGAACCTGCGGAAAAACGGCCGGCTCACCAAGCTTCAGGCGGTCATTACCGGGGCGCTGAAAATCAAGCTGTTCATGGGCGCCACCCCCGAGGGGGAAATCTGCAAGTACGGTCAGGCCCTTACCATCAAGCAGGCGCTGGCCAAAATGATGGATAAGATCGCCGCCGATGCCGCCCACGTGGGCCGCACCCTGGTGATTTGCCACTGCAACTGCCTGGAGCGGGCCTTTACAGTGAAAGCTATGGCGGAGAAAAAGTGTAATTTTGCCCACATCCTGATTACTGAGGCCGGCGGGATTAGCACCGTCTACGCCTACGACGGCGGAATCGTGGTAGCCTATTGACAAAATCCGTAATTTGCGCTCATAATAAGAGGATGGCGGTGCCATCCTCTTACAAATATACGATTTGGGGTGTTTTTATGGCGATGACCCGTTCCCAGGCCTGGGACCTGCTGACCAAATACAATAAGGAGCCCTTCCATCTGCGCCACGCCATTACGGTGGAGCGTGTGATGGGCTGGTATGCCCGGGAGCTGGGCTATGGGGATCGGGCGGAGTTCTGGTCCACCGTGGGCCTGCTCCACGATCTGGACTTTGAGATGTGGCCTGAGGAGCACTGCGTCAAGTCCCAGGAGCTGATGCGCCAGGCCGGGGTGGAGGAGGAGATGATCCGGGCCGCCGCAAGACATGGCTGGGGTCACTGCGTGGACATCAAGCCGGAGCACGAGATGGAGAAGGTGCTCTACGCCTGCGACGAGCTTACCGGCCTCATCGGCGCGGCGGCTCTCATGCGGCCCTCCAAGAGCGCGGCGGACATGGAGCTGAAGTCCCTGAAGAAGAAGTTCAAGGACAAGAAGTTCGCCGCCGGCTGCTCCCGGGACGTGATTGCCAACGGGGCGGAGTTGCTGGGCTGGGAGCTGGACAAGCTCCTGGATATGACCCTCAAGGCCATGCAGGCCGAGGAGGAGGCCATCGAGGGGGAAGTGGCGGCTCTGGGATGAAGCGGAGGACCTGACATGATCAGAAGAGCGCGGGAGCAAGAAATCGACGCAGTCGCGGAGCTGTGGCTGGAAACAAACTTAAAGGCCCACGATTTTATCCCCGCCCAGTATTGGAAGGCTAATTTTGAAGAGGTAAAAGCTGTGCTCCCCCAGGCGGAGCTGTATGTTTACCAGGATGAAGACGGGATACAGGGGTTTGTAGGGCTGAGTGGGGACTATATTGCGGGAATCTTTGTCCGGAGTGAGAGACAGTCCCGGGGCGTGGGCAGGCGTCTGGTCGATTTTGCGAAAGGGATCAGAGGGCGCCTCCGATTGAGCGTATACCAGAAGAACGCGCGGGCAGTTAAGTTTTATTTGAGAGAGGGCTTTGTCGTTCAAAGGGAAGGCAGAGATGAAAATACCGGCGAAGCAGAATATGAAATGGTATGGAAGCCGGAAGATGAACGCCCCTGAAAGATATGGGCCGAAAGGCTTGCAAATTAAATAAAACGGTGATATAATACCTCCGCCTATTACACAAAAAGGGGAAGATATGCATGTCCGGACATTCCAAGTGGCACAACATACAAAAGACCAAGGGGGCAGCTGATGCCAAGCGCTCCCAGATTTTTACCAAGATCGCCCGTGAGATGATCGTGGCGGTCAAGACGGGCGGCAGCGGCGACCCGGCCAACAATTCCCGGCTGGCCACCGTTATCGCCAAGGCCAAGGCGGCCAACATGCCCAACGACAACATCAAGCGCACCATCGACAAGGCGCTGGGCTCGGGCAACACCGACAGCTTTGAGAACGTGGTCTACGAGGGCTACGGCCCCAACGGCGTGGCCATTATTGTGGAGGCCCTCACAGATAACCGCCAGCGCACCGCGCCTGAGGTGCGCCACCTGATGGACAAGTACGGCAAGGGGATGGGGGCCACCGGCTGCGTGTCCTGGTCCTTCGACAAGAAGGGCGTCATCGTCATCGAGTCTGAGGAGCTGGATGAGGACACCGTTATGATGGACGCGCTGGAGGCTGGCGCCGACGACATGCAGGCCAACGGCGAGGTATTTGAGGTCTACACCGACCCGGACGCTTTCGCCGCCGTTACTGAGGCTCTGGAGGCCAAGGGCTACACTTTCCTGGAGGCCGGGGTGCAGATGGTGCCCCAGAACTATGTGAAGCTCACCGATGAGGACGATATAAAGAACATGGAGAAGCTCATCGACTTCCTGGAGGAAAACGACGACGTACAGAACGTCTACCACAACTGGGATCAGGATTAAAGAAACACAGCCCGCCAAGGCGGGCTGTGTCAGCCTGTCGAAAAATGGCCTGTCTGGCTTCATAACCAGACAGGCCACAAAG
>ERZ779622.926-NODE-926-length-13727-cov-14.938634_pt1 | contig 13727 bp, 14 predicted proteins | sample MGYA00514188_ERZ779622 | MGnify/ENA primary metagenome ERZ779622 (study PRJEB29562, sample SAMEA4376702) | mouse gut metagenome | isolation source: Cecum | study: EMG produced TPA metagenomics assembly of the A DSS colitis mouse model was used to assess the...
ACATATATTAACATAGATTCCAAAAATATACAAATTATTTCACGACAGTTCCTAATTGCGATCAAATCCCCAATTCCCCGCACATGTTCCGCACCGTCATTCGGTAAACTACATAAAAGATGCCAGCCATCACAAATAATATCACAAGACAGGCCCCAAGTCCCGCAAGCTCGCCCGGCACAATCTGGCCATCATTGCCAAACATCAGCATCACATATAACAGATACATTGCCGTCATGCCGACGAAACAAGGCATCCGAAACACAGTGCCAGCCTGACTTTTCACCTCGCGCAGCAGATAGGCAGGCGAAGCCCCCAGACGGCGCAGGTCGTCAAAGACATAGCGGTTGTTCAGCGTGATGGTCATGCAGCGGGTATAGCTGATAATCAACGCAGCGAGCGTACAGATGATGGAGATAAACAGAAACATCATCAGGTACACGGCAAAGCTTTGCAGGAAGTCATTCTTGTCTATGATGCGGATTTTGGGCATGTAAGTCCAGTAAAGGCGAAAATCGCTCGCATCAGGATTGTCAAAGCTGATTTGCGACATCTCGTCCGTATCGCCCCAGTAAACCTCGCCCGCCTCATCCGCTGCAATTTTTGTCACACGGTCATAATAATAAGCAAATTCGCATTCAGGTCCAAAGCAGGAAAGCAGCGTGTGAAAAAAGTCCTGTGCAAAGGCATAGCTGTCTTTGCCGTCCATGTTAAAAAAGGCGATGGTGCCCATCCAGTCTGGCGTCAGTCCGCGTGCAATTTCGGCATAATCGGCGTCGTTTATCAGATAGTAGCCCGGCTGGCCAGCCAGAAAGTCATAGTGCGCGTATCCGGCAAATTTTGCAGGAATCGTCTCTCTCGTCGTCATGTTGGTCAGAAACGTCCCCGTGTTTGTGTAATAATAAGTATCGGATTCGGCGGCGGTCGAGACAATGTGGTACTCGCCGGAATGGACAGGAATCCGTTCCCCGGTCAGCGCATAAAAATCGGATTCGGACAGAACCTTTACACTTTCCGCCAAATCGACATGTTCTTCGTAAAAGCGCCTTCCATCCTCCTTGCGCACAATTGCATCCATCCCGAGAATCAGGTAAGGGGACTGTCTGAAATCCTTGATGGAAAGCCCGTGCCCGCCCGCCAATGTTTCGATTTCCTCCTGCTGCAAAGCCGTCTGGTCCATACGGTAATGATAGCAGTAATCAAATGGACGCGCATGGACATCGAGCATCTGCCCCACACCCATCATCGGGATATAAAAGATGGCAAATGCGCTGCCCGCAATCAGCACGGTGCTGACAAGGAGATTGTTGACGGTCTGTTTTCCCTGAAATTTCATCATGCTTCTGGAAATGATATTTTTGTAAGGATGCTTTCTTTTTCGCATCCAGCCATGTACAACCGTGTGCAGCATGACCATGTAGAGCCCCACAAAGACCGGTGCATAGAACATATTGATCAGCGCTGTCGGGTAGGCGCTAAACAGCTTCATATAGACAGCAGGCGCCTCATAGCCGCAGACCGCCCCGGCAAAAATGAGAAAAATCCCCACAGGGCCGCACCATCTGCCAAGCTCTTTGACCGGCTCGTTCTTGTGCTCCTCGTGCACGACATCAATAATGTTGGTCCGCCGCAGATAACGGTATGCCGTCATGCAGGAGAAGGCGACCACAAGCACAAAAAACACTGATGATAAGAATAGACAGCGAAAATCCAGTTGCAGGTGCATTTCCGTGCTGTCCACAATCAACAGCCGAAATCCATTCCACAGAAGGAACACAAACGGAAATCCCGCCGCGATGCCAAGCAGCGACGAAAGACTGCTCAGCAGAAGCACTTCGCGGAATAACCCGGGCGCAAGCCGCCGCCTCGATGCGCCAAGCGCCATCAGTGTGCCAAGCTGTTTTGATTTCTTGCGGAAAAACAGCCCGGAGGCATAAACCGTAAAGACCACACAGCCAAAGAGTGCCAGCGCAAATATCATCGTCACTTGCTTGCGGCTGTCACCGCCCTCTGGCAGGATGCGGAGCACTGTCGGTGAGAACATCATTGCCGCATAGGCAGTAATCAGCAGCAGTGATACAAAGTTGCAGAACAGATAAAGAAAGGACTGTTTCCTGTCTGCTTTCTGCAATTTACATTCCAATTGATTCATGGTCATCATGGTTCCTCTGTCCTCCCTTCGATTGTACTCATCTGTTTGATGGCAGCAAGCAGGCGGTCCTGAAACATGTCCCTGCTTTCACCGCCAATCATATTTCGCGCCAGAGAATCATATACCGTGCCATCCTTTAATAAAATAACGCGGTCGCAGAACGAAGCCGCAAAGCTGTCATGCGTCACCATGAAGACCGTTGCGCCTAACTGCCGTCTCGCATTCTCAAATGCCTCGATGACCGTGCGGCTTGACTTGCTGTCAAGATTGCCTGTCGGCTCATCCGCGAGAATGATCAGTGGCTGGTTGATCAGACTCCTTGCCACCGCCGTCCGCTGCCGCTCCCCGCCGGATATTTCCGCCGGATATTTTTCTGCGATCTGCGCAATGCCAAACAGGGAGAGCAGCGAGTCCGCAAGCTGCTCAGCTTCTGGCACCACCTTGTCTTTGATGATGCGCGGCACTAAAATATTTTCTCGCACCGTCAGCCCGTCGAGCAGCATAAAATCCTGAAAGACAAAACCAAGCTTCTCATTGCGGACTTTGGCGAGCGCATCCTCATCAAGCCCTTTTAACATCTGCCCGCCAAGCGAGATCGTGCCCTCCTCAAACGGAATGTAGCAGGAGATACAGTTTAACAGCGTGCTTTTGCCAGAGCCTGACGGTCCCATGACAGCCACAAATTCCTGCTTGGCTACAGATAAGTCAATTCCCTTTAGCACCGTGTAGAACTTGTTTCCTGAACGGTATGATTTGTGTAGATTTTTGATAAATAACATTGAAACACCTCCATAGAATTTTTTATAGCATAGCACAAAAAAATAAAGACAGATTTCTCCATGTAATTCTTGGCATCAGATTTGTCAAGTTTGGTGCAGGCGGGCAAAATATGTAAAGTTATGCAGGTTTTTTGTAATAGATTGCAGTGTGCCGTCTATCATAATAGGAGAAAAAGTGTTACAATGATACAAAGATGCATTGATGATTACTCGCTTGAGAATTTTATACATCATATTCAAGTATTTATAATTAAGTAGGGAAAAAATGATTATTGGAATGAGCATGTCACTAAGCAAAGAAAAGAATTAAGGGAGAAAAGATTAACAATTTTGGAAGATGGACTCCTGCTCAATTTAGTAAACAAGAGCAGGCAGAAGCATTTTCTAAATTGCCGTTTACGGAATCTGTTTCAGGAATTATTGAAGCAGGGGAGTGTATTTGACTTATTTTTTTGCTGAATTGGGAGGTTAGGTATGGAAAATATTTTTATAACAAATTTAAAAATCAAACAAGTCAGGCATTTGAGGGATATCACTATTCCGTTATCAGAACAAAAGGCAAAACATTTAATCTTGACGGGAAAGAATGGAAGTGGAAAGACAAGTGTGGCTGAGGCTTTGGCAAGGTATTTGAATAAAATTTATGTTGGAGAAAGAGAACAAGCCTTTAAGAATTGTCAAAAAGAGTTGGACATAAAACTCAATAAGGACATTAACGGAATCCCAGAATTAGCAGAAAATTACCACTATATATTAGCGTACTATGAGGCAGACAGGTTTTTTCTAGCAGAACAGCCTAAGCATATTGAGAAAGTACAGTTAAAAGAATATTATGAAGTGTCAGAGTTTCCACGCGCTGAATTTGTAAAGTACTTATTGGATCTGAAAATGACGGAGGCACTGGCAAGAAATAATAATAAGACAGAAAAAGCCGATGAGATTCAGATTTGGTTTGTAAAATTGGAACGGCTGTTAAAACAGATATTTGATGATGAAACTATAAAAATTGAATTTGACGAAGACACCTTTGATTTTCGTATTTTGCAGCAGGGGAAAGAGCCTTTTGGTTTTAATACGTTATCCCGAGGTTATCAGGCTGTGCTTGATATTGTGCTGGATATCATGATGCGGATGCAGTATCAGACACAGCGTTCGTTTCATTTCAATCTTCCGGGAATTGTAATCATTGATGAAATTGAGACACATCTTCATTTGGAATTACAGAGAACTATTTTACCATTTTTGACGACATTTTTTCCGAATATACAGTTTATTGTAACGTCCCATTCGCCATTTATATTAAACAGCATAGAAAATGTTGTGATTTATGACTTGGAAAATCACACGTTGGTAGAACACGGATTGGATGATGTACCATATGAAGGTATTGTAGAGGGATATTTTAGAGTTGATAAATTATCCGATATGTTAAAAGAGAAGTTTGAAAAGTATAAAAATCTCGTCACAAAGGAAAATCTGTCTGATGATGAACTTGGCGAAATTGCAGAATTGGAATTGTATTTAGATGCAATTCCAGACTATCTTGCCATTGGCATTGCAACAGAATACAAGAGGATGAAGCTTGAGTTTTTGAATCGGGAGGATATAGATGGTTAAAGTGGAACGTTCTTTTCCTGCGCCTGAATCTCTGGCAGAAGAAGCGAAAAAGGAAAACGGAAGGGGAAAATATGACAAGCCGGATGTGATAGAAAGGTTGAAGAATGACTTTCATAATAAATGTTATATTTGCGAAATGAAAGAGTTACAAGACCCCAATGTGGAACATTTACTGCCGCATAAAAATGGGAAATATCCAGAAAGAAAATTTGATTGGGAAAATCTTTTCTGGGCTTGCGGACACTGCAATGGCATTAAAAATAACGGTAAATATGATGCAGGAATTGTAGATTGCTGTAAACAGGATCCAGAGGAGTATCTGGATTTTCAGCTAAAAAATGATAATGTGGTTATTTATGTGAAAAATCCGGGGGATGAGGTGTATAATAGAACAGCGTTATTAATTACAGAAACATTTTCCCTGAAAAATTCAGGCATGAGGACATATACCAGCGATGAAAGGATGCGGTTACTTCAAAAGGAAATGAATCTTTTGTATGGGCAGCTTGAGAAGTTACAAAAGAATCCAAACGCCCCAATAATTATGCGGACAATATGCAGTTTGTTAAGGCGGGAATCTGCATTTGCGGCGTTTAAAAGATGTTATGTGCGGGTACATGCCGAAGAATATCCGCAATTACAGAAATATTTATAATATCTTAGGTTAGGAACTGTAGAAAAATGACTGACACGTCTTGACTTGTCTTCTTAAAGTCAGCATATTATGGAGGAACCCATGCTTCGAATAGGAATATGTGATGATTCCGCAGATGCAAGAGACGCACTGCGCATCCAGCTTGAAAAAATTTTAAATGAGGAAAAAGAGCAGATTGTGTATGAATTTTCGACCGGGGCGGGCGCAGTGCACTGGCTGCAAAACCATCCCGGCGAGATTGACCTCTTATTTCTTGATGTGGAGATGGCGGGGACAAACGGTATGGCGGCAGCAGAGGCGGTCCGCGGCTTTGATACGGAACTGATCATCGTTTTTGTGACGGGATATTCCGACTATGTCTTTGACGGATACAAAGTCAACGCGCTGGATTACATCATCAAGCCAGCAAAGTCAGAACGGCTCTTAGAAGTGCTGCGGCGAGTGCGCGCACAGCTCGATAAAAGGAAAAATGATGTGTACGTATTTAAAAATGCAGACGGAATCTTCCGGCTTCCTATTGCTGCAATCTGCTATTTTTACAGCGACAAGAGAAAAGTCGTCCTTGTCTGTGAGGAAAAGGAATATTCTTTTTACGCCAAGCTTGACGAGGTCGAACAACAGCTTTCGGAAAACTTCGTGCGGATTCACCAGCGGTATCTGGTCAATCCAAACCAAGTTGTACAGATTGGAACAGATTCCGTGACAGTTGGCACAGGCGCCGCCACAAGGACACTTCCGGTCAGTCGTGCGCTGAAAGAGGAGGCGCTGAAAAGGCTTGCAAGGGCGATGCTGGCATAAGGAAATATACTGAAAATATGCGATAAATTATTAGGAGACAACACAAGGGGAGCCGCAATGAACGAATTTTCTCAAGTAATACTATTACTCACGCTGGGCATGATTCCAGTGGTTATTTTTTGCCGTTCGCTGTCCTGCCTGATTGAGATCAGGCGGGAATGGCGGCGGCGCTTTTTGCTTGTCACAGGCAGTTATGTGCTGATTTATATGGTGATCTTTACAGGCGACCCCGTGAATTTTACGAGCGCCATTCTGCTTTTCTTAGTCTGTATGTGGGCTGCGTGCAGCGGCACCAGACTCAAACGTCTCACAGTCGGTCTCATGCTTGCAAGCACAGTTTTAGCCTTGAATGGATTGTTTGACAGTTGTATTTCCTCCTGTTTGCCGGGGGACTGGGGGAAGGGATGGTATGAAATGCAGTATTTTGTGTTTCGTTTCGTGCCCCCTCTGTTTTTGTATCTGTGCATCCGCCACTATAGACCCGAACGTGATTTTGAGCTCTCGCCGTCACTCTGGCGGCTGCTTTTGCTGTTGTGCATCCCGCCGCTGGGAATTGTATTTTCGCTGGTCATGTTTGCTCCCTACAATATGGCAGGTGAGGGTATTGGTTTATTTACAGCCCTGTTTTTGGTAGCAGTGTTCGCGTTTGTGGGCATTATCTGGGCAGCGTTTGTCCTCAACAGGCAGCAGAAGCTTGAGCAGGAAAATGTGCTGGCGGCGTACAATCGGAAGTACTATGAGTCGATGGAACTACAGCAGTTTGAAATCCGCAGATTAAAGCATGACCTCGCCAACCATCTGCAAATGATACAGTCTCTGCCTGCGGCAGAAAAAGACAGTTATATTCAGGAAATGATTGAGAATCCCGCATTCGACAAAGTAATCGTCTATTCCGGTGATGTCACAGTGAATGCAGTGCTGACCGCCAAGGAGCGCATGATGCGCCAGCAGGGGATTTCTTTTCATGCCAAAGTAGACATTCCCGATGAATTACCCTATGAAAAGCCAGATCTGTGCGCACTGTTTGCCAATGCCCTCGATAATGCCGCCGAGGGCTGCGCAGCGCTGGACACTGGCAAAAGACAAGTGGAGCTTACCGCACGCGCCGCAAAAGGAATCCTCGCACTGGAAATCAGAAATTCCTTTGCGGAAAAACAAAAGACGGACGATGCACAGTTTTTGCAAAGACTGCCAAAGACGACAAAAACAGACTCAAAGCATCATGGATTTGGACTGCGCAGCATACAGACCATCGTGAAAAAGTATGGCGGAACGATGGAACTAAAGCAGGAGAAAGGGTGGTTTTGCCTGTTTTGTTATCTGTTTTACAATTCCTCAACATAGGGTTGACAAGAAAATAAAATTGCCCTATAATTAAACCATGAGTTTAATTAATTGAGGAGTTTTGATAAAAATTATGGGACGAAGAAAAAAAGAGCCCCGGAGCGTGCACCGGGAAAAGATCGTATCCGCAGCTTCGGTATTATTTATGGAAAAGGGAATTGCCCAGACGTCGATGGATGATATAGCGAAAGCCGCCGGATACAGCAAGGCAACCTTGTATGTCTATTTTGAAAATAAAGAGGAAATCGTCGGTATTTTAGTATTAAACAGCATGAAAAAACTCGATGATTCTATCTGCGCTGCTTTAATGCAGCACAAAACTACCAAGGAAAGATATGACGGCATCTGCCGCGGGCTGGTACAGTATCAGGAAGAATTTCCGCTATATTTTAAAATGGTGCTGGATAAAATCAATGTCGATCTGGAGCGTGAGGATGTTCTGCCAGAGGAGAAGGAAACATACCAGATTGGGGAAGAAATCAATGAAAAGATCAAACACTTTCTGGTATCGGGCATAGAACAAGGGGATTTGCGGGAGGATTTGGCGCTGATGCCCGTCATATTTAACTTCTGGGGGATGCTTTCTGGCATCATTCAGCTTGCCGCGAACAAAGAAGAATATATTGAGCAGTCGATGGGATTCTCCAAAAAACAATTTTTGGAATATGGGTTTTCTCTGATCTATGCCTCGGTCGCAGTAAAAGACTGTAATAAAAAATTGTAATAGAATATTGTAATAGGAGAGTTGACAATGCGTGAAAAAAATGTACTTGCCATCTTAGGCAGTCCGCACACAAATGGAACGACGGCGGCGATGCTGGATTTGGCAGTCAAAGCAGCCATGCAGCAAGGGCATACTGTAACCCAAATGAACTTATATGAAAAGAACCTTTCTTACTGTACAGGATGCCGTGTTTGTATGGATACGCATACCTGTGTCCAGCAGGACGGCATACAGGAGATTGCTGCGGCGTTTCAGAAATGCTATCTTGTGATTCTTGCCGCTCCTGTCTACTGGGCAAATGTTCCGGCGCCTGTCAAAAACCTCTTTGACCGACTGCTTGGAACCGTGATCGAAGATACAGACTCATTTCCAAAACCGCGTATGCGGGGAAAGCAGTATATGATCTTAACCGCCTGCAATACGCCAGCTCCTTTTTCATGGCTCTTTGGACAGAGCAGCGGGGCGATTCGCAGTATGGATGAATTTTTCAGGGCAGCAGGAATGAGACCGGTCGGTAAAGTCGTATGTACAAATACAAAGCGCACAAAAAAGCTGCCTGTGCAGACAGTAAAAAAGATTGAGAGGTGTCTGAAATGAAACTATCCCGCAAAAGAATCCTGTTTTTTACGGCAATCCTTGTTTTTCTGGTGGTTATGATCTGTACGACAGCGTATTTGAAAAGTGTCGCGGATTATCAGAAAGCGGTAAAGGAGACCACCCTCAGCAGCATAGATATTTCAACGGTTCCCGACGGCGTTTACATCGGTGAATATGATGTGGATTTTGTCTATGCCAAAGTGGAAGTGACGGTTCAGGACAAAGCAATTACCAAAATTGAGATTCTCGAGCATAAAAATGGGCGCGGAAAATCCGCTGAGAGCATTGTAGATAAAATTATTGAGAAGCAGAACATAGACGTTGATGCAGTATCAGGCGCAACCAATTCAAGCACTGTCCTAAAGAAAGCGGTTGAGAATGCCCTGCTGCCACATGAAAATTTTTAAATTTTCCCCCTGAAAAGTATGCAAAAAGTATGCATTTTTGTTTTATACTGAATAGCATCAAACAGCTTAGTAATTGTAGGAAAATAAGTGATGCGGATTGCACAGGATATTTCTACAGTTCCTAACTAAAGGGGAATATAAAATGAACTCAAAATATAAGAAATATACACGCACACTATGCCTTGGCGCGCTCATTTTTACCATTACCGCCTGCCAAGCCGCCACTGACAAGCCTGCAATGACAGATTCAGAGCCGGTAACAACAATTTCGCTCGACACTTTCGACACCCTCGACGCTACCGAATCACAGGAGCGACTTGTCTTGTCGGAAAACTGTTTTCGGGAAGTGGCATCAGACGTTTATCACCTGTCCGAAGACGAACAGGACACGTTATACCAAAAAATAACAGACAGCAAAATCCTCGAAAAAGAAAATATGCGCCTGACAGGCGTGTCATTTAATGACTACGACAAAAACGGGAAAACAGACATGCTGGTCTGTCTTTACGAGGACACTGAAGATTCTTACAGTTATGTGGACGGTTGTCTTTACCTTTTTATGAACGACGAAAGCCCGTATTTTATCTATGACGATTCCTGCTGCTACAGTTTTGGCAGTATTTTTGGCGATTTCGGGGAGGACATTGACGGCGACGGCAATACGGAAATTGTTTTCTGCGTACAGGGGACAGGCTGCGGCGGCGCGGGGGACTGTCAGAAATTTATGGTGAAATACAAGGACAAGGCAATCGAACGCATGGAACTGCCTACAGATTATAATGAAGAGGACTATAACTACGACATTGGGCTTTCCGTTGATGTGGAGCAGGACGATGAAAACAACGTTTACAGAATATCCTGCCCTTATCTGAACGACACGATTTTGATGGATATTCCAGAGGACAATAAGGGAAGAGGCGGCGGTTCAAACTGTAGGGGGTATTATCTGCTCGCAATGACAGAGTATGAGGGCAGACAACTTCTTGCCGGATATGAATATCTCTACGCGGGGGCGATTGTGGACGGGATTGGAAATGCCGTGTTTTTGTTTGACTGGGACGAAAACGGCAGGATTTATGTGTGCGACTGGTACATAGAAGACTGGAACGGCAAGAAATACCGGTCGAACGGCGTATGCGGATATCCGTTAAATGACACAAGTGTCACAAATTTGCCCGAACAGGCGCAGGCGGGCGCAGAGGTGGAGGCATATGAGGAATTTCTCACAGGGAAACGCACTGCGGCAGTTGCGCACAATGCGTACATTGATGTGGCATGCATCGGCGGTTTTCTGAATCATGATACCGCAGAGGAGGCGTTTTCGATAGACGATTTGGCTGCGAAGATTACAGATGAATTGACGGAGGCAAGAGGCAGCGGCAAAATCGGGCGTATGGAGTATGCGCTGATTGACTGCGGCGGAGACGGCAAAAAACAGCTTGCGCTGCGTGCGTACGGTTTGGGCATTTATTCTGAGGACGATGACAGCAGCCTTACGATGGTGTTTGACGAGCGGGACGGGAGCATCGTCATGACTTACGCGGGCGATTCGTGGATGCGCAGCGAGATGGAATTATATGATAACGGTTATGTGTTTGGCAGCGGCAGTGGCGGCGCGGGAACTCATTATACATGGGAGGGCATTATCAAAGCAGACGGCATATTTTACAAAACCTATGACTGCCATATCGAAACCGGACAGGAAATGTATGGAATGAGTTCGCCGTGGGATGTCTGGGATGCCAGCGTGAGCGGGGAGTTTCCGGCGGAATTTTGCGAATATGTGATTCGTGGCGAGACAATCTATTCCTGTTACATCTGGGACGATGTGACCGAGGAGGAAAAGAACATCGTGACGGATTACATCAAGGACAACGAGGCGCGCATAGGCATTCGCTTCCTCACCAGCGACGAGGCATGGGCTCGCGTGGAAAAAACGAGAAGCGCCTTGGGCGTTGTGGACGGCATGGGTGCAGAGGAAAATAAAATTGTGTGGAAAACACTTTGATTGAGTATGATAAACAACAGGGAAGATTGGGTTCAATGAAGCTCCCTGTTGTTTTCAAATATTTCAATCTGCAAGCGAAAACATTCGCCGTTTTAAGTGAATACAAAATCTTTGGTTTTTGATATAATTACAAAAAGAGAAGAATCTATAAGGCGTCTCAAAATTTAGGAGGTTCTAAAGATGAATAAAATATCATTGCGTATTGCAGACTTGCGTAAAGAGTTTTGGAACCAAAAGCTGGAATATCTTTTGAGGACGCGAAAAAGTTATTGGAACGATGACTATACGCGTTTTCTTATTTCACAGGTCTGGAAGATTGATAAACCGGTTTCTGTATTAGACTGCGGCTGTGGATATGGATTTTTGGGACTGTTGCTGCTTCCTTATCTGCCTGAGGGAAGCACTTATACAGGAATTGATTTTGCAGAGGATTTGATCAAAAAGGGAAAAGCTCTTTTTGCTGGCATATTCTTCCTTGAAAATTTTGCATTTTTTTGTATGATATCATTCTGTACAATAGACAATCATTAAATTGATATTATGTTAGAACAAAAGGCGTGCTGCATCTAAATATTTTCGAAGGAACATTGAAAAATACAAGAGATATGATATACTAATAGGAAGAAGAGCAGCTTCTTATAGTCCAATTACTTCGCAAAAAACACTTTTAATAAGCATACTATAAGAACGAGGAGAAACAATATGGAAGAAACCAATACACAATGGCATTTAGTACAAATCACCAAAAGACGAGCTGAACATTGATACATTTTATAAAGTGACAGCATACACATGTCTGTACAAAGCGTATGGAAAAACAGTAGACGAGCGCAAGGCAGATGAAATCACAATGACCCTCATACGGAAAGCCAAGCCCGTAAAGCTGTTTCAATATTTTGAGGAACACGGAATCAGGCTTGAAAATCCATATAAAGGGATATACTATGTGATGAATGGAGTCTTGTTTCCGACCCAGATCGTAGTTACGAAGGAACTAAATCATCAGGAGCATATCTGGATGACTGCACTGACAGATGAAATGCAGAAACAGCAGCTGAAAGAGCTTCTGGAAAAGACAGAGTCATTTCATACAAAATTTGACAGGGAGCTAGGACGTGTTTGAAAAATCATTTCCGCCATCTGCACGCCCCACTTTGCGTGATCTTTGCGTCAAATTCAGGTTACATAGCCCGCTATGTGCCCTTCATTTGGCACAAATCTCCGACAAATTGTGACGCACATCTGACAGAAAGCATTTTTCAAACAAGCCCTAGCGGAGGCAGTACTGGAAGTAGCGATAAAAGCAAACTGGCAGACCGCACAGGAATTGAGAGGAGATGGGAATATGTGTCAAGCATTAATGGAGCTTATGGAGCCGGAAATCAATAAAATAAAAGAAAACGTTCGTGAGGAGACCACGCAGCAGGGAATCAGGAACGCCATCATCGCTTTGCGCGTCTGTGGAAATGGCGATATAGAAATAAAGAATGCGATCATGAGGGCGTATGGACTCTCATCAAATGAGGCGGAAGAATATCTGTAGGTAGTATAGAATGACAACATAGCATGATGCAGAAAAGTATGTGTAGAAGAGTATGTATCATAAGCATTTCAGGGAGCTTTCGGTTAGAAAATGCTCCCTGTTTTATGTACACGGGCACCCGAGCAGGGGAAGAGGAACTAAGAAGTGGTATCATCAAAATGACAGATGGTTGAAACTGGAATATCAAGAGTGATAGGAGTAACAATATGCTTGAATTTAGGAAAATTACATCGGCTAATCTCGAGGCTGTGTTAAATTTACAGATATTTGAATATCAAGACAAATTTGTATCATCAACTGCCCATGCTTTAGCACAGGCATATGTCTATCATGAAACGGCTTTCCCTTTTGCAATTTATGCGGATGATACATTAGTCGGATTTATTATGTTTGGATATTATACATCCAGAAGCCAATATACATTATGGAAATTTTTGATCGACCGGCAATATCAGAAAAAAGGATATGGCAGGGAAGCGTTGATACGTGGCATTGCGTATTTGAGAGAAACTTTCAATGTAAGAGAAGTATATACCGGAGTGCTCTTGGGGAATGAAATTGCAAAACAGTTATACACGTCTGTCGGCTTTGTGGAAACCGGAATTGTCGAGGAAAATATGACAGAAATGGTTTATTTGTTTAGAGAAATATAGAAACTTTTATATACAGGATTTGCAGAAACAATGGGGGACGCATACATGATTAGACAAGCTGTTATACAAGATCTACCAAGGATTGCCGAGATTATAGTGTTTGGAAAGAGGGTTGCATATAGACCTATATTTGAAAATGATTATGTGTCATTTAATGAGCTACAGGTTGTTCATCTGTATGAAGAATTTAAAAAGAATCCAGACAGATTAGACGGGATGCTGCTATATGATGATGGAATTGTCAAAGGGGTAATAAATGGACAGCCGATAAGTGATACAATCATTGAGATTACAGATTTTTATGTTGAACCTTTTTTTGTGGGACAGGGAATAGGAACACTTTTGATAGAATCTCTGATTCAGCAAGTAAGAAAAAAGGGAGTACATAAAATAGTTCTTGTGAGTAAAAAGTTTGCGCTGCTTAAGAAGCCCGTGAACCCCAGTAGGTTC
>ERZ779622.929-NODE-929-length-13688-cov-6.179858_pt1 | contig 13688 bp, 15 predicted proteins | sample MGYA00514188_ERZ779622 | MGnify/ENA primary metagenome ERZ779622 (study PRJEB29562, sample SAMEA4376702) | mouse gut metagenome | isolation source: Cecum | study: EMG produced TPA metagenomics assembly of the A DSS colitis mouse model was used to assess the...
AGTTCAGACATGTGCTCTTCCGATCTGGGCTATCTGCTGGGGAGCGAGGCGGAGCTGACCATGGAAAACCTGCTGGCGGCGGTGAGAAGCGGCAGAAGGGGCTATATGGATTACCGTGTGGATGAGAATTTTGCCGGTGTGGACGCGCTGCAGAGAGGCAAGAGTATTATCGACCAGATAGAGGCGGCGCCCTACGAGAGCCTCGAAGGTTACGAGGAGGCGGTGCGGGCGTTTAGGAGCGCGGAGAAAAAAGCAGGACAGGCGGAGGCGGTCGATTTACTGAAGGAAATGCAACAGCCCGTCACAGTATCGAATCTGCTGGAGGCGTCTTCGGTATTGCAGGAGAGCGCGGAGATTTATCAGAGGATAGAGGACTGCGAGAGAGAGACAGCCAGAGAAGAAAATCTGGAAGGCGAGCAGAGCAGACTGGAAGGTTATGTGGCCAGCCTGCAGGAGACGATGACGGATGAGGCTTCTCTCCGGGAGGGCATGGAAGCGTTTGCGGAGCAGACGGAGAAAATTCTGCGGGAGGCAGAGTACAGAGACGGCGCGACGGAGCTGGATATCCGGAATTTGCAGCGTCTTTCGAGAGGAATTCGTTTCCGGGCGGCGCTCTCCAGAGAATCCCGCTATCAGATCCCGGTGAAACTGAAGGAAGGCTATGCCGTGATGAATCTGACGGTGCGCGTGGGAACAGGAACGGCTCAGGCGGAGATCTCCCTGGCGACGGAAGAGTACGGCAGGCTGGAAGCCCTGTTTACGCGGAGTGAGGAGAAGACGGAAGGGGAGGCGGTGAAAGCCGGTGTCAGCGGAACCTTTTTTGCGGAGACGGAGGGCGGCGCAGCGATGCTTGAGAACATTTCCGGGAAAATACGGGAAAAGCTGCAGGAAAACGGGACAGCGGCGGAAGAGATAAGCGTTATAAGGGGGAGCCGTGTGAAGAGGGGCACTCCTGAGGATACGGCCCGGGGCGCGGAGAAAGCGGAAGCAAAAGAAATTTCTACGGGTGAACTTTATCAAATCGCTAAAATTTTTGTGGAAACTGTCCGAAATGAATATTGAGCATAAGATGGAGCTGAATTTATAAAATTTACAAACGGATTTGTAAAGCGGAAAGGAAAAAGAATGAGAATCAACTATAACGCGACAGCGATGCAGGCAGTGAATGCCCTGAATAAGAATGATCAGAATCTGTCCGTATCGACAGGAAAGTTGAGTTCCGGCTATAAGATCAACAGAGCGAAGGATAATCCGTCCGGCTATGCGATGTCCAGGAAAATGCACGCTCAGCTGGTGGGACTGATGCAGGCGAGGGACAATTCTGACACGGGTGTCAATATTTTGAAAGCGGTGGACGGAGCTCTCACAGAAGTGCATGATATGCTGCAGAGAATAAACGAACTTGCCATCAAGGGAGCCAACGGCACGCTCTCCGACGGCGACAGGGCGCTTGTGGATGAGGAAGTACAGAAACTGAAAGAGGAAATCCAGCGCGTCTCGGAGACCTTTGAGTTTAACGGACAGAAGCTGTTGGATGGCTCGTTTCAGCTGAAAGGGTATACGGATAACATTGACGTCAAGACGGCAGGATACGACGAGAGGATAGAGAACGGCACGTACCTGTTTGATCTCACGGATTTTAAGAATGCTCAGCTGTACGACGCGGAAGACAATTTCGTGGAGGAAGTTTTCAATTCGTGGAAGAGAACCATAGAGGTTCCGGCGGATCCCGACAATAACACGATACCGGCGGCGCCGGGAACTATTTTCCCGGAAGGTTTTGACAAAACGGTGACGATCGCCAACAATAACGCGAAGCCGATCCAGGTGACCAAGCCGGATGGGACGAAGATAGATACCTATGTATCCAATGTAAACGGAACCTATGTGACTCTGACGGGCCCAGGGGGATTTGAGACGACTCTGGATATCAGGAAAGGTTTTACCGACGCGGCGAATGCTGCCAATGTAGTTGCAGTGGAATTTACCGGTCTCGGCCCCATGGAGATCCAGGTGGGTGCAAACGAAGGGCAGGATCTGCAGGTGGAGATTCCTGAAGTGGGAATAAAAGGCCTTGAGATCAACACCATCAATACAAAGACAGCGGAGAGCGCCAGAATAGCGATCACAAAAGTCAGCGCAGCCATCGACAAATTGTCCGGCATCAGGAGTAAGATCGGCGCATACCAGAACCGTCTGGAATCCATCGTGACGAGCAATGAGATCAACCACGAAAATATGACGGCGGCGTTCTCCAACATTATGGATACCGATATGTCTGAGGAATATACGGAGTATTCTACCTATCAGATACTCTCCCAGGCGAGCACTTCCGTGCTGGCACAGGCGAATGAGCGGCCTTCCCAGGTGCTGCAGCTTCTGCAGTAAAGCTGAATTACGAAGTGATTCAGCGCTACTGCACGATCAGCGAAGCGGATCATACGGTTTCTCATATTACGAGGGATGGGTGTTTTATGAAAGATGAGCTGAAAAAAGAATTTACAAGGCGGATCTCGCAGGCGAACCCGGTGTCCATGATCACGGTTCTCTATGATATGACGATCGTATATCTGGGGGATGCGAGAGCCTTTCTGGAAAAAAAGCGGGAGAAGGAATTTGTCCGGGAACTTCACCGTGCTCAGGATTGTCTGATGGAGCTGTCAAATTCTCTCAACATGAAATATGAGCCGGCGCCAGCGCTGCACAAGCTGTATCTGTATATGCATAAAGAACTGGCGAAGGCGATCGTCGCTTCCTCGGCGGAGCCCCTGGCGCAGCCGGAGAGCATCCTGAAACGATTGCGCGATGCCTATCTGGAACTGGAAAAGACCGGCTCCTTTGAGCCGGTCATGGACAATGCGCAGCAGATATACGCAGGATTGACTTATGGAAAGAACTCCCTTATTGAAAGTCTTGCGCAGCCTGTGAATAACAGGGGATTCTTAGCCTGAACTTAATCTGAAAAATCTTCTTTGGGCAGCGGTGCGAAATCCGCTGCTTTTATAATGTTCAGCTCAGAGGCCTTTTCCATTAAAAATTTGTAACGCTTTAATACCGCATTTACTTTGTAGATATAGCAGTCTATCAGATCCGGATCCGTCACATTGTCAAATCCGGAATAGGCAATTTCAAGTTCCGCCCGGGTCAGTTTTAAATCATTCAACAAACGCTTTTCATCTTTGTCCCTCGCCGACAGTTCCGGTTCATCAGCCGTGTATGTAGTGTGGCTGAAAAAGGATTTCATACAGCTCCCTCCTGAAAATGATCTATTATAAGTATAAGCGGTGTTCTGGAAATTTATTCCATTTGGCCGAAAATTTATTTTGCCGGGACGAACTCATATCGGAAAAGCTGCCGCATATATTGAAAGGAGGGAGGTGAGAATGTGGATCAGGCAGAATGGGTAATCGGTTTGGTGGCATCTTTTGTGGTGCTTATCGTAGTTTTGAAGAGTAAAGCAAATATGGTGTTTCGTTTTCTGGTGCAGGCTGTCATCGGCAGTGTTTTGATCTACGGCATGAATCAGTTTTTTCTGTCACAAAACCTTGTCTCTATTATTGCAATAAATCCGCTTACCGTTTTGACATGCGGATTCCTTGGAATTCCGGGGGTTCTCCTGCTTTTCTGCGTTCAGATTTTGAGCATGCTGTAGAGATTTCACAAAAATATTTTTTTGTGATAAAAGGGCTGGACAGGCCGAAAAAAAGGCTATATAATCGGACTTACTTCAAAAGTCCATTCGGATTTCTAAAAAATATTTCTGACGTTCTATTTTTCATTTATTTCCCAGAAATGATTTAGGCAATGAAGGAAGAAAAGGAGGGATAAGTTTGTTTTGAAACGGAAAAATATGTAGTCACTATAGTGACCCTGCTGTCGATAGCGGCGGCATGGTTTGATGTAAAGAAAAGTATTATACCCAACGCTCTGCTGTTTCCCGGGATGGGGATCGGCGTGATACTGCGAACCGCGGCAGATATTTATGACGGAAATTGTTCGGATATTTTTGTCATGGCAGCGGAGGTAATCGTTCTTTTTGTTTTTCTTTGGCCTTTCTACGGGATGGGCGGTCTTGGAGCCGGAGACTGTAAGCTCCTTCTTATGGCCGGTGTGTTTCTGCCGGTAAACCAGGCGATCTTTGTTATAGCCAGCGCGTTTTTTATAGCGGCAATCGAGATTATATTCCTGAAACTGATTCGAAAAATGAGAAAGAAAATACCTTTTGCGCCGGCTTTTTTGGTGGCAGTGTTGTTGGGATGGCTGTGAAGATTTGGGAGGTGGAAGAGATGGGAAAGCCGATCATGGCGATCTGTGACAGGCAGGCGGCCTACACGAGCCAGCTGATATCCCTGTTTCAGGAGAAGAAGGAACTGCCCTTTGAAATTCATGGGTTCACAAAAAATGAAAGCCTGGAGGAATTTTGCAGAGATCACAAAATAGCACTTCTGATTATCTCTGAACCGGACTATCAGGAGGATCTGCAGAAAAAGGAGATCGATCGGATCCTGGTATTGCAGGAGGGAATCGGAGAACTTCCGGGGAGCGTGGCCGTGATCAATAAGTATCAGCCGGCGGGTGCGCTGTACCGTGAAATTATGCGGGTGTATGGGGAGGGGGAGAAGGTCGTGCCCTTCCGGGGATTAAAGAGAGGGGAGGTACAGCTGATAGGCGTCTACTCACCGATCCATTCCTGTATGCAGACGACTTTTGCGCTGACAGCGGGACAGCTTCTGGCAAGGAAGAAAAAGACATTGTATCTGAACTTCGAGTGCTTTTCCGGTTTCGAGATGTTGCTCGGGAGGCGGTTTGGGGGAAATCTGACGGATATCCTTTACTACTATGACTGCGCCAGGGAAAAGCTGTCCTATAAGCTGGAGAGCATCGCGCAGCAGATGGGCGGTCTCTACTATATTCCACCGGCGGGATCCTATGAGGACTTTCGGGATATTCCGGAGGAGGAATGGACCAGGATCATCGCGGAGATAGCGAAAGCGGGAGGATATGAGGCGGTGGTGTTGGATCTGACGGAGCAGGTGAGAGGTGTGTACGGACTGCTCGGGAACTGCGATAAGGTCTATACGCTGACCAGGGACGATCGCATGTCGAAGGCGAAGCTGGCGCAGTATGAATTGATGTTGGAGCAGGAGCCGTACCGGGGGATACTCGAAAAAACAGAGAAGTGCAAGCTGCCGATCTTCAAAAATCTGCCTCTGAACCTGGAGCATTTAAATCACAGTGAACTGGCGGATGCTGTGGAAAGGCAGCTGAGGGAGGATGGGATTTTGTGATGGAGAATATGAGGATGAGCGACAGAAAAAAGCGCAGAGATTTTTATCAGGATATCAAGAGGGGAATACAGCAGGAGCTCTTTAGGGAACTGGATTTTTCAAAAGAGCTCGGAGAGGAAGAGCTGTTTGAATTAATAGACGAAAAGATCCACCGGACTGCTCTGCAGAAGGGAATCTGGCTGGAAGAACGCAAGCAGATGCGAAAAGAAATCTTTCAGTCCATGCGGCAGCTGGATATCCTGCAGGAGCTGATAGAGAACCCGAGAATAACAGAGATCATGATAAACGGCAAGGATGATATTTTTGTGGAAGAGGGAGGCAAGCTCTTTCGGTGGGAGAACAGCTTTGATTCGGAGGAAAAACTGAACAACATTATTCAGCAGATGGTATCCGGATGCAACAGAGTGGTGAATGAAGCCTCACCCATTGTGGACGCCAGGCTGGAGAACGGTTCCAGAGTGAATGTGGTGTTAAAGCCGATCGCATTGAACGGACCGATCGTCACGATCCGCCGATTTCCGGAAAAACCGATGGACATGGAAAAGCTGATAGAGCTGGGCGCATTGCAGAAAAATCACAGTCTGTTTCTGAAAAAACTTGTGCTGTCGGGGTATAACATTTTGATCAGCGGAGGGACCGGTTCCGGGAAGACCACATTTTTAAACGCGCTGTCCAACTATATTCCGCGGGAAGAACGGGTGGTGACGATAGAGGACAGCGCGGAACTGCAGCTTGTTTCCATTGAAAACCTGGTGAGGCTGGAGACAAGAAATGCCAACGCGGAAGGGTGCCTGCCGATCACCATCCGAGATCTGATCAGGACGGCGCTGCGGATGAGACCAGACCGGATCATCGTGGGAGAAGTCCGGGGAGCGGAGGCGGTGGATCTGCTGCAGGCGATGAATACCGGCCATGACGGTTCTCTTTCCACCGGACATTCCAACAGCGCGACAGATCTGCTCAGCAGGTTGGAGACGATGGTTCTTATGGGGATGGATCTGCCGGTGGCGGCGATCAGACAGCAGATCGCGTCGGCGGTGGACCTGATCATACATTTGGGGAGACTGCGGGATAAGAGCAGAAAGGTGCTGGAGATCACGGAAGTCTGCGGATACGAAGAGCCGCGGGTCAGGCTGAAACCGCTTTTTGTATACCATTACGAGAGTGAAAAACTGGAGAAAGAAGGAGAACTGGAAAATGTCGCAAAACTGCAGGCGGCGGGACTTGATCCATATGCGGAGAGTTAGGAGATGGTACAGACAGATCTATGGGGCGGAGAGCGGCTTCACGCGGAGGCAGAAGACAGGCGGGACAATGCAGGCCGCAGGAGTGACCCTGTTTCTGGCAATGTTCTTTTACAGATCATTTCTGGCCGTTCCCCTTATGATTCCCATGGGGATGATCTATCTCACATTGCTGGAAAAAAAGAAGAGGACAAAGGGGCGGGAGAGGCTGCGGAGTGAGTTTAAGGACGCGATCCTGTCTGTCGCGGCAAATCTCCGGGCGGGTTATGCGGTGGAAAATGCTTTTCGGGAGACCATGCAGGAGATGAAAGTGCTGCATGGACGGGAGGCGCCGATCTATCGGGAACTCTATAAAATCACACAGGGGCTGGCGAACCGGATCAGCATTGAGACGCTGATGCAGCAGTTCGCAGGCAGGGCAAAGCTGGAGGAGATACAGGAATTTGCGGATATCTTTTCGATGGCAAAGCGAAGCGGAGGAAATTTGACGGAAATTATTTATGAGACGGCGGCGATGATCAGTGAAAAGATAGACGTGGAGAAGGAGATACAGGTGCTGCTCGCCGCGAAGAGACTGGAACAGAATATTATGTCGGTCATTCCGTTTGCGATCATTCTGTATGTGAGCGCAGCATCCAGCGGATATTTTGATGTGTTGTATGAGACGATTGCCGGCAGAACAGTGATGAGTATATGTCTTGCGGTTTATGCGGCGGCGTATATCATGGGAGTAAAAATTACAGAGGTAAAAATTTAAAAGAGATAAAAAGTCCTTTTTCCATGTCTGTCATAGAGAAGGAGAGGTTCTTTGGTAAAAGATTAGTGCAGTGAAAATAAAAGGCAATCTGAAACAGGATATAAACAGATAACAGATAAAGGTAACAGGAAAATGAGTGACGGACATGTGAAAAGGGATTTTTTATATATAATTGCAGAAAAGATATTTGAGAAGTTTCTGGAAAAGGATAGGGGCGAAAGAAAGATTTCGATGCAGGTGAAAGAAAACCTGGAAAAACTTTACCCGTTCGCGGGGAAAGAGAGAGTGAAGAAATATTATATCCAAAAGATAAGGATTTCTCTGCTGATGGGGCTGGCGGGAATACTGCTGGCGACAGGACTGCTCTTATCGGAGCTGCTGCAGCCGGCAGTGGCGGAAAACAAAATCGAACGGCAGGGGTACGGGGGTATGACAAAAAATGTTCCGGTAAAAGTTACGGTGGGCGGTGAAAAAGAATACGAGATGGACTTGAGGGTAAGGGAGAGGCTTTACAGTGAGAAGCAGTTGAAAGAGCTCTATAAGGATGCACTGCAGGAACTGGAGAAGAGAATTTCTGGAGATAACGAGACTTTGGAGCATGTGGAGACAGATCTGGCTCTGGTGACGGAGATCCCCGGATATCCCTTCCACATTGAGTGGGAGAGCCAAAACTATGATCTGATCGACGGGGAGGGGAAGTTGAGAGAGAGGGAAGCCCTGAAACAGGGCGAGCAGGTCGGGCTGAACGCTGTTTTTACCTGTGAGGAATTTCGGGCCGAGCATCTGTTTTACATACGGATCTATCCCAGAGAACTCACGGTGGAGGAGAGGATGAAAGAGAGACTTCTTGAGGCGGTAGAAACATCCGAGAGAGAGACCGGAGAGAAGGCAGTCATGATTCTCCCGGAGAAACTGGATGGCAAAACTCTGATCTGGAGGAGCAAAAGGAGTGATGTGTGGTTTGGCGTCTTACTGGGAGCCGTCTGCACGGCAGTGACGATCTATTTTATGAAGGACAGAGATCTGAAAAAGGAGGTGGAAAAGAGAGAGTTGCAGATGCGGCTGGCATACCCGGAGATCGTCAGCAAACTGTCGATCTATCTGGGTGCCGGGATAACTGTCAGGATGGCGTGGGAAAAAATATGTGCGGATTATGAGAAGAGAGAAGCGCACAAACAGAAAAATTATGCTTACGAGGAGATGAAGATAGCCTGTCAGGAAATGAAGAGCGGAATAGCCGAGACGGCTGCGTATGAACGGTTCGGAAGAAGATGCGGCATACCGCTTTACGGAAAATTTTCCACGCTGCTCACACAGAATCTTCGCAAGGGAAGCACGAGGCTGGGACCGTTGCTGAAGGAGGAGAGCAGGTTAGCCTTTGAGGAGAGAAAAAATACAGCGAAAAAAGCGGGGGAGGAAGCGGGGACAAAACTGCTGTTGCCGATGGTAATGATGCTCTGTGTCGTGATGTTGATGATTCTTCTGCCGGCATTTATCACATTTTAATAAAGAAAGAGAGGACAGGAAAAATGAAGAAAACATGGAAAGATTTTTTGAGAGAAGAGGACGGAATGGGAACTGTGGAAGTTATTCTGATTATCGTTGTACTGATCGGGCTTGTAATGATTTTCAAGAAACAGTTGACGCAGATAGTGAATGATATTTTTTCCAAGATCGCGTCCCAGAGCAGCAGTATATAAGATGAAAAAGAGAAAGCTAAAGGCCTATCTGACGGTTTATCTGGCGCTTTCGCTCACGGTGCTTCTGTCCGTTGTCATGGCGCTTGTGGCGGGAATCCGAAAAAATACTGCCCGGATGGAAGAAGAGCTTGCCCTGAATACGGCGGGCTGGTCGGCGCTGGCGGAATACCATCAGGAACTCTTCAAACAGTATGATCTGTTTTTTATAGACACTTCTTATGGCAGCAGCCATCCGGGAATAGAAACCATCGGCAAACACGTAAAAGACTATGCGAATAAAAATCTGCGGAACACAAAGTTGCTCGACAGCAGGCTGACATTCATCGGCGTGCAGGAGGCGGAGGTCGCCACCGACCAGGGCGGACAGGTCTTAAAGCGACAGATCGTGGAATACGAAGAACATTATCTGGGGCTGGAGGCTTTGGAGGGCCTGCTGGAAGAATTTAAGACAGCGGGAAGGGAGAAAGTGAACGAGGAAGACCTGATGAAACAGCGGGATAAAAATGAGGAGACTCTTGCCAGTCAGCCGCCGCCGGTAAAAAAGGTGACAAAAAAGAAGTATAACAGAGACACGGGGGACGTGGAAACCTATGAGGAGGAGGAAGAGGTGCCGATCGAGAATCCAGCCGAAGCGGTGAACGGGTTAAGAGGCAAAGGAGTTTTGAATCTGGTAGTGAAGGACACTTCCAAAATTTCCGGCAAACAGGTGGCTCTGGAGGAGTTTCTGTCCTACCGCAGCAATATTTTGCAGGGCACAGGGCTTTTGCAGGAAAAAACGGAGGAGAGCGGATTTTTGACGGAGGAGAAAGAAAGGCTGCTCCTGGAGGCTTATATTTTTCAAAAGTACGGGTATTATGGGCAGGAGAAGGAGAAGGCGGCGCTGGACTATCAGGTGGAGTATCTGATCGCCGGAGAGAGTTCGGACACGGAAAATCTGAAGGCGGTGGTACATAGATTGCTGCTGTTCCGGGAAGCGGCAAACGCGGTGTATCTGTACGGCGATTCGGCAAAAAGAGCAGAGATATCCGCCATGGCGGCGTCTGTTGCGGCGGTCGCCCTGGCGCCGTATCTGCAGCCTCTTCTGGAGACATCCATACTGTTTGCCTGGGCGTACATAGAGAGCGTTCAGGATGTAAAGCTTTTGCTGGAGGGCGGAAAGGTTCCGCTTATAAAATCGGCTTCGGACTGGCAGACCGGCCTGAACAGTATTTTGAACTTTACGCCGGGAAACGTCAGCAAAGACACATCCAGGGGACTGAGCTACAGACAGTATCTATCCCTGTTTCTCCTCACAAAAAAGGAAAACGAGCTTCTGTTTTCCATGATGGATGTGATGGAAATGGATATCAGAAAGACAGATTACAATGAAAATTTTCGCATGGATGGCTGTGTCAGCGGATTTCGGATAGCGGCGGAGTTTGAAGACAGAGACAGCGGAAAATGTTCCTTTCTCAGATCGTATTATTATTGATGCAAAAGAATCAAAAAAGGGCGGATAACGGCAGCTTTTTGCGATGAAAATAAAAAATTTCACCTAAAAACAATTCTCTCCGGGCAAAAGGCTCATATTTTCATTAAAATTCCCCAAGCAGGCAAAAGGCTGCTGTTATCCGTCCTTTTTTGGTATTAGAACAAAGACAGAGGACAAGAATGAAACGTGAGGAAAAGAAAAAACGGATAAAGGCGGTGATGACGGTGGAGGCCGCTCTGGTACTGCCCCTGTTTCTTATCCTGTTTATGAACCTGCTCTCCATCATGGAAGTGTATCGCATCCACAGCAGCATTGCGGCATCTCTGTGGGAGGAGGGGAGAAAAACGGCAGAGTATTTGTATCTGAAAAATGCGGCAAAAGAGACTATTGAAGGACTGAAAGATATAAATACAGCGCAGGTAGAGACATTTTTGGCGTCTCTTTCCGGACGGGGGAAAATAGGTGAGGATCTGGCGGAATATCCCGTTTGGGAGAGCATCGTGGCCGGCGGAAAAAACGGTCTTCTGGTAACCGGAAAGACAGACGATGACGGCGTGATCCGCATGGACTGCAGCTATGTTATACATCCGCTGTTCCCGGCTTTTACCCCGGTGTCCAGGGAAATAGAAAATCACTATTACGGACATGCATGGACCGGATATGTTTTGGGTGCAGGAGCGGAAGGAGACGAGCAGGAAGAGCTTTATGTTTTTATCACGGAGACAGGCAGCGTGTACCATAAAAACCGGGGATGCAGTTATCTGAATCCGAGTGTTCAGAATGTTTCGGTGAACGCGCTGGAAAGTCTCAGGAATAAGGGCGGCGGAATCTACTATGCCTGTCCGCTCTGCGACAAAAAATCCATGGGCGGAAGCTGTTACATAACGGACTATGGAACAAACTATCACACCAGTATAACCTGCCCCGGGCTGAAGAGGACAATATACCAGGTAAAACTCGGCGAAGTCGAGGGGAGAGGAGCGTGCGGCAAGTGCGGCGGATAGGAGAGATATGTGGGAAGTGACAAAAGCGGCAGGAATCATCGTTTTTCTGATTCTCTGCGCCATACAGGATATAAAGGAAAAGCAGCTTTCCGTAAGAATGCTTGTACTGTTCGGAGGATTATTTTTCACATGGTCCTTCCTGTTTGATACAATGCCGTATGAGCAGAGAATTTGCGGTCTGCTGCCGGGGGTGGCTGCACTTTTTCTGGCTTTTTTGACAAAAGAGCAGATCGGATACGGGGATGCGGTGTGTCTGCTGATCTTAGGCGCGGTGATGACAGGCGGCGTGATACTGAGGGCGGCGCTGGCAGGGCTGCTTTTAGCCAGCGCATGCAGTATCGCTTTGCTGATCGGGAAAAAAGCCAACCGGAGGACGACGCTTCCCTTTCTGCCTTTTTTGACGGCAGGGGTACTGTGGCAGATGATATTTTGATAAGAAGGGAGGACATGTATGAAAAATACATTGCACGGATATATGACAGTGGAGGCGGCGCTTATCATGCCGATCGTGTGGTTTGCCGTCTTTTTTCTTGTTTTTGCGGGATTTTTTCAATATGACAGATGTGTCGCGCAGCAGGACTGCAAAGTGATGGTGATGAGAGCTTCCGATATGCGGGAGGAGGATGAGGCGACGGTACTCAGGAAGATCGTCGAAAAGGGAGAACTTGCCGACAGAAAAAAACTGCTGTTCAGCGGGTCCGTCCAAAAGGACTTTCGGATGTCAAAGAATAACGTGCGGATGCGGATAGAGGGAAAGGTAAATACGGTTTTAAATCGGCTGATAAAAGAGACGGATCTGAAGGTGTTTGCCTACGCTTCGGAATATGAGACGGAGAAATACGATCCGGTACGGTTTATCAGGATATGCAGGAGGATAGAGAAGTATGCAGGGAGTTGAATATGTAAATGACTTGTGCTGCAATTATCTGGTGATTCCCTATGGCGGGAAGGAAGAAGACTTTGCGTTGCGGATGCTGAAAGAAAACAGGACGGAGGGATTTCTGCCGATAGAGCTGCGCCGGATGGACGGAGAGGCTCTTCTGTACTATAACATTTCGGGTATGCAGAACATGGAGATAATCTATGGGGAAAAACCGGTGGGACAAAAAGAATTCCAGACGTTTATGTGGCAGCTCCACGAGGTGATAGAGTACGGCAGAGAACTGTTTTTGCCGGGAAGCGGCATTTGTCTGGAGCCGACCGCGATTTTCTGGAATCTGGGGACACAGAGATGGGAATTTTTATATATACCGGGGAAGGATGGCAGGGAGGAATCCGATATACAGAGGGAGAGGGAGCAACTGGCGGAGTTTTTGGTCATGCGGGTGGATTACGAGGATAAGAAGCTGACGGAAGCAGTTTACCGCTTTTATGAGGAGATATGCGCGGGGAGAATGTACCCGGATTCTTTTTTGGAGAGGGGGCGGGAGGAGCCGGAAGAGAGGCAGAGGCCGGAGATACCGGAAAAGGAAGAGATCGTGGTTTGGGACGATCCGGAGGAGGAATGTACGGAGCAGGACAGCGTGAGAAAACGTTCTGCAACAAGAATGGGCAGAATGGGGAGAGGGACACTGGCTGTTTTGTGGTGTGTCGTGATTGCACTGACTTTTTGGCTTGGCAGGACAAGGCAGGAAATTTTGATGCCCGGAGGGGTGGCGGCGGTTTTGCTGACAGCGTTGCTTATTTTTACAAGGAAAAAAGAGAGGCGCATCCCGGAAGAAAAGGATTTTTTGGATATGGATAAGGAAGATACTGAGGAAGCCATTTCCTGTGAGATAGAAAACCGGAGGGAGGAGGAGACCTCGGCGGAGGAAAAGACGGTTTTTATGGATATTCGGCAGGAGCAGGAGAGAAAACTCTATGGAATCGGAAAATCGAGACAGCAAAAAATTTTTCTGGACAGATTGCCCTGCACGGTGGGGAAAGATAAAATGCTGGTGAATCATACGATTTCGGATTCGTCAGTGAGCAGAATGCATGTCAGATTTTTTGAGGAGGAAGGCGATCTCTGGATGCAGGATCTGAATTCCACCAACGGAACTTACCACAATGGATTGCGGCTGCGGCCTAACGAAAGGGTCATACTGGAGCCGGAGGATGAAGTGGGGTTTGGAAGGATGCAGTTTGTCTACAGATAGAGAAATGATTTTTGGAGACGGCATCTTTGAGGATATGAGAGATGTCGCTTGTAAAGAAGCGATCTTTTCAGTATAATGAAAAAGGA
>ERZ779622.930-NODE-930-length-13679-cov-23.183500_pt1 | contig 13679 bp, 16 predicted proteins | sample MGYA00514188_ERZ779622 | MGnify/ENA primary metagenome ERZ779622 (study PRJEB29562, sample SAMEA4376702) | mouse gut metagenome | isolation source: Cecum | study: EMG produced TPA metagenomics assembly of the A DSS colitis mouse model was used to assess the...
TCCGTATTGTATTCCCGCAAAAAACTGTAATCCACGTCATAGACATATCCGTATAAAATCAGCTTCCGGATAAAAGCCGATTTGCTTTTCATGCCGGACAGCTTAAACTTCTCGTCAAGGATGTACTGCTCTTTGTCATCTAAGTGAAATTCATTCCGGTTGGTGCGTGTCCTGTTTGCCATTTTTACATCGTCCTTTCTAAATTTGGGCATAAAAAAACTGCTGTAACTTGTTCGGTTTACAACAGTCTGGTTTCGTGTCTGTTCAGTTGTTTTGGATAGAATTATCCATGTGTTATTGTAGCAAATCTGCGGATGAAGGTCAAGGACTGGCAGAGAAAAGACGGAAAGAAAATCAAAGAGGGTTAGGGATACTTCCCTGTGGAAATTTCATCATACGGACGGTAGGGAAGTATGGGGAATTTCGCCCATGTGTCCGGACATGGGCAGTGCTTGCTAATCTACCCACGACACTCCCGGAGGGTGTGTCGGTTTTAAGATATATGGAAAAAAGACTTGATATTATTCGTTGTAACGTATAAAATATGAATATTAAAGGAGGCAGATTATGGAATATATATCAGTAAAAGAAGCAGCAGAAAAATGGGGTATTTCTGAAAGAAGAATACAACGGTTATGTTCAGAAGACAGAATTGAAGGCGTAATCAGGTTTAATGGAGTCTGGGCAATCCCTAAAAATTCAGAAAAACCACAGGATCAAAGAAAGCGAGGAAATAAGAAATGAAGATATTGTTAATTGAGGATGATGTAGAAATTAGCGATATGCTGAAAAAATTTCTTGGAACAGAAGGATTTGAAGTAGTAACTGCTTATGATGGGGAAAGTGCCTGTGAAAAGTTTTTTGATGATGAATACAGTCTGGTACTGCTTGACCTGATGATTCCTAAGTTAGATGGAATGGAAGTGATGAATGCCATAAGGGAGAAAAGCACAGTGCCGATTATCATTGTATCAGCAAAAGATACGGATTCTGACAAATCATTAGGGTTAGGACTTGGAGCAGATGATTATGTTACAAAGCCATTTTCCGTAACAGAGGTATTGGCAAGAATCAAGGCAAATATCAGGAGAACTACACAGTATTCGGCAGGAATAGAAAGAAGGGAAGATACAATAACATGGGGAAAGCTTACCATTAACACAGAGGATTATTCTGTACTGAAAGAGGGAGCGAGAATAGAATTGACAGTAAAAGAATTTGAAATTTTGAAACTCTTAGTTAAAAACCCAAAAAAGGTTTATACCAAAGAACAGATTTATTCCAGCGTATGGAATGATACCTATGTGGGAGATGAAAATGCAGTTAATGTCCATATCAGCAGACTGCGTAACAAAATAGAAGACAATCCACGCAATCCCAAATATGTCATAACGGTGTGGGGGATTGGGTATAGGTTAGGAGAGGAAGAATGAGTGATAAATCAATTATATTTTTTTTAAGCAGCGCCATTATTTTTCTGATTGCGGTTATCGTTTACCAGCGTTTTGTTTTTAATAAAGGAATACAGATGAAATTGAAAAAAATAGGTGAAAAGCTGTCAGATATTTTAGAAGATGATAGCGATGAGAAGGTTATGGTTTTTACCGACAACAAAATTCTTATGAATTTAAGCGGGCAGATTAACCGGATGCTTTTAGACCGTCAAAAAACAAAGATTGATTACCGCAGACAGGAAATCTCCACAAAGAAAATGCTTGCAAATATCTCGCATGATATAAAAACTCCACTGACAGTTATTTTAGGATATTTAGAGATTATGCGTATAGAAAATAAGGAAGATGAAATATTGAAAAAGGTCGAGTTAAAGGCAAAGCAGGTTATGGAATTGATTAACCAGTTTTTTACACTGGCAAAGCTGGAGGCTGGGGATGTGGGCATGAAAATAACCAAGATAAATATCAATGAGTTATGTCGGGAGAATGTGCTTGGTTTTTATGAGCTGTTACTTCAAAAAGAATTTGCTGTGGACATATCCATTCCGGAACAGAAAATTTTTGTTCAAGGGGATACGGAGTCAATCAACAGGATTTTGAACAATCTGCTGTCAAATGCAATCCGTTATGGCAGTGATGGGAAATATATCGGTTTTTTCCTGAGAGAAGATAAAAGATATGTTTACATTGATGTTGCAGATAAAGGAAAGGGGATTGGAAAAGAGTTTGCAGCCAGTGTATTTGAAAGGCTCTATACAATGGAGGATTCCCGTAACCGTCAGATACAGGGTAATGGATTAGGACTTACAATCGCCAAAAATCTTGCAAAGCAGATGGGCGGAGATATTTTATTAGAAAGCGAACCCGGTATTAAAACGGTATTTACAGTAAAACTAAAGAAGGTTCTGTATTGAATATCAGGCGAAAGGAATTTGTAAGAATTATTCAAGAGTTTTGAAAAACGTAATCGTTATAATGTTTTTGAAGGAGGATTTTGATAGATGAAACATTTAACGATTACTGTGCCATGTTTTAACTCAGAACAATATTTAAAACGCTGTCTTGATTCCTTAGTTGCAGGAGGGAATGAAGTCGAGATTATTGTGGTTAATGATGGTTCTACTGACTATACGGGAGAAATTGCCGAGCAATATTGCAGACAATTCCCGGATATAGTAACAGTGGTACATAAAGAAAACGGAGGGCATGGCTCTGGTGTAAATACAGGGCTTGCACTTGCCACAGGAAAATACTTTAAAGTTGTAGATTCTGATGATTGGTTAGAAGAAAAAGCATATAAAGAGCTTTTAGGAAAGATAAGGAGGTGGTTGAAAAAAGATGTATCAGGGAGGGAAAACTGCCCTGATATGTTGATATGTGATTATACTTATAACCATTTAAACGATGGGATACGAAAAACAATAAATTACAGGAATATTTTTCCCATAGATAAAGTTTGCTCATGGGATAAAATAGGAACATTCCGTCCTCATCAATATTTGGTTATGCACGCTCTCATTTATCGTACAGATGTATTACGAAATTCTAAGGTGGTTCTGCCGGAAAATACATTTTATGTGGACAATATTTTTGCTTACTATCCGCTGCCCTATGTAAAAACACTTTATTATATGGACATTGACCTGTACCAGTATTTTTTGGGCAGGGAGGATCAGTCCGTAAATGAAAATATGTTAATTGCAAGGGTTGAACAGCATATGAAAGTGACAGGAATTGTCGCAGAAAGTGTAAATCTGGATGAGGTAAAAGAGAACTATCCGAAACTTGCAAATTATATGTGCCGCAACATTTCTATTATGCTGGCGATTTCGTCTATTCATTTACTGCTTAGAGGCGATGAGCAGGCGAAAGTCTGGTATGGGCAGCTTTGGTCAGATATAAAAAGGAAAAACCCAAAGCTGTATTACCGGCTGCGATATACCACGCTTAGCGGTTTTACAAATCTTCCCGGCAGATTAGGGAAGAAGGTCACTATAACAGGTTATCGTATTGCAAAGCGGATTTACAAATTTCAATAGAAAGAGAGCAGAGAGTATGTCACATATTTATATTGCGCTTGTAGATACACCGGGTTTTTTTGCGGCATTAATACGCAGATATGTAAAACAGAGATATATCCATGTGGTAATTTCGGAAGAACCCACATTTAAAGAGGCTTACAGTGTCGGGAGGAGAAACCCGGCTATTCCTATTTTTGCCGGGTTTACAAAAGAAAGCAGGAATGAGATATTACATACTTTTCCGTCAGCATTTTATAGGATCTGTGAGCTGGATTGCACATATGCACAGAAAAAAGCGATAATGGAAAGGCTGAAAAAAGATTATAACAAACGGATGCGTATTCATTATGCAGTAATAGGGTTACCATTTATTTTAATGGGAGTTCCTTTTTATATTAAGAATCAATATACCTGTTCTTCTTATATTGGAAAGATTTTGCAGGAAAATGGAATTAGAGTTTCATCTAAACATTTTTCTCTTATAACGCCAAAGGACTTTTATGAATGTGAAAAATTGCGGGTGCTTTTTGAAGGCAGGCTGTCAGAAATTTCTACAAAAACATCTGGCTGTAAAATAAAAGGAGTGTCCGTTTATGAGTAAGAAAATGATTCATAGGCTGATACTGAACAGTATTTTTTTTATTGTTATTATGCTGTTTACCTTTGACATTGTTTTTCAAGGGCAGAGTTTTAGAGAAATTGTAAATGCAATTAGGCAGATGCCATGTCAATATACATTTACAGCGATTTTTCTTGCGTTGTTATTTGTATCAGCAGAAGGCGTCATGATCTGGTATCTATTGAAAGGAATTGGTGAGCAGGCAGCATTGCCTTGTTGTATTGCTTATTCTTTTATTGGATTTTTCTTTTCAGGCATTACACCTTCAGCAACCGGAGGACAGCCTGTACAGATGTATTACATGAAACGAAACGGAAACAGTCTGTCAGCATCTTCGGTCGTTTTGATGACCATTGCCATTTCATATAAACTTGTTCTCGTTTTAATTGGAATAGGAATGTGGATATTTTGGAACATACCGTTGAAAAGATATTTGCGGGGATATTATTGGTTATATTTTTTGGGATTGTTTCTGAATATTGTGGTAGTAATTATTCTGATATTAGTTATGTTTTCATCAAAGTTAATTAGGGGTTGTTTCTGTAAATTAGAAAATGTTTTAGTGCATCTTCGGTTATGGAAGAAAGATAATTCGAGAATAGAGAAGATAGACAAGTTTCTATCAAATTATCGGAATGTGGTTTATTTTCTTAAAAACCATAAAAAAATGATAATAACAACCATAGTTGGAACTTTTATACAAAGACTTAGCATTTTTGTATTGACTTATATAGTATATTGTGGGTTAGGATTTAGAACTGCGGGGATGGCGGATGTCATTCTGCTACAGGCAGCTATATATGTTGCAGTAGATATGCTTCCAATTCCCGGAGCGCAGGGAGTTACAGAAGCGATGTATAAGAATGTATTTAGAAATATTTTCAGTGGAAAAACCCTTTTGGCGTCCATGTGCATTATCAGGGGAATTGGATTTTATTTTCTGCTGTTAATAGGTTTTGTAGTATTTTGCATTGCTGGAAGAACATCTATAAAAAAATGCCACGAAAGAAATTTGTAAGAATTATTCAAGAGTTTTGAAAAACTGAATCGTTATAATAGGATTCAGAAAGGAGGCAGCAGATATGCCAAATATAGTACAGACAAATCAATTAACAAAAATCATTGACGGTAAGGAGTTGGTGAAAAACGTAAATATCCATGTGAAAAAAGGGGAGGTTTACGGATTTTTAGGACCGAACGGAGCCGGAAAAACAACAGTTATGAAAATGCTCACAAATCTCTGGAAACCAACCTCAGGAGAGGTCTGGCTGTTCGGAGAAAAGCTTACGCCTGCATCTTATGAGGTGCTGAAAAGGATGGGAAGCATTATTGAATTTCCATGTTTTTATGACCATATGAGTGGAAAGGACAATTTGCAGCTTCACTCTGAGTACATGGGGTATCATACTCCCGGATGTGTGGAGGATGCGCTTGAAATGCTGGGATTAGCAGATGCATCCGAAAAGCAGGTAAAAAGCTATTCATTGGGAATGAAACAGCGTTTAGGAATTGCCCGCGCAATCCTCTGCAAACCGGAACTGCTGATACTTGACGAGCCTACAAACGGGCTTGATCCAGCCGGAATGAAACAGATCAGGGATTTATTCAGGATGCTGTGCAGTGAATATGGAATTACAATCATTATATCCAGCCATATGCTTTCAGAGGTGGAAAGCATTGCAGATACGATTGGCGTTATCAATCATGGAAACATGATGAAAGAAATTTCCATGAAAGAAATCTCGGAAATGAATACGGCATATATAGAGCTTGCGGTTGAGAATACCAAAAAGGCGGCTTATGTTCTGGCTGACAAACTGGAGCTAAGCAACTTCAAGGTAATTGATGAGAAGTGTATCCGCATCTATGATGCCTGTATTGATACAAAAGACATATCAAAGGCACTAGCCATGAATGAGGTGGAAATCAATTCTATCAGTAAAAAAGCGGAAAGTCTTGAGGACTATTTCTTAAAGCTGACAGGGGAGGGTGTAAGGAAATGATAAAACTGATAAAACTGGAATGGAAGAAGAATAACATAGCAAAATATATGCGGGGTGCGGTCATTCTGGCGGCGTTTCTCTGTCTGTTTGTATTCGCACTGGCATTTTTGGGGATTGCAAACGATCCGGACGGTACGCTGGATGCAGCAGAGGGAATGGGTACAATCTCTGCGCCGATTGAACTGTTTACAAGTATGTCCTTCCTGATATTCACAAGTGTTATGCTGGCTTCTTTTATCGTAAGTGCATATAAGAATAAAACAATGAACCTGATGTTTTCTTACCCGATTAAAAGGCAGAAAATCTTAGCATCTCAGATGATAGCGGTCTGGCTGTTTAATTTTGCTGCGCTGGTGGTAACGAAACTGTTGATTTATGCCTGTGTTTCTATCGGTTCACTAAGCATGGAATCATCATTTGCGGTTGACTTCAATATGGGAAGCCTGTCCTTTTATATCCAGCTTTTGTTAAAGTCATTTGTGATTGTGAGCATGAGCTTTATTGCGCTTTTTATCGGAATGATAATGAAGTCATCGAAAGCAACAATTATAGCTTCTTTTATTATGATTTTTCTCACACAGGCAAATATCGGAGATTTTTCGTTAGCTGGTAATTTGATATTTCCTGCTATTTTGACGGTCGTATCATTTACGTTTGCGGTGCTGTCCGTATTCAATGCGGAAACAAGAGATTTGTTGTAAAGGAGATAATAAATTGAAAAAAATAATAGATTTCTTCATTATTGTGATAGTTTGCGGTATCTGTCTTACTGGATGCGGTAAAGGGAAAAAGGTTAGTGATAAGCAGGATTTTAAGGTTGACGGAATTTCCGAAATCCATGTTAGTCTTGAGTCATGGGAATTGAAAGTAGATGAATCTCCCGATGAAAAAATTCATGTCAGCTATAGCGGAACGATTGAAAAGGAAAAATCGGATATAGCAGTAGTTCAGAAAGACATTACCTTGAATATTCTGCAATCAGATAAGCAGCAAAATATGGCAGAGCAGTTTTCGGCTGGAAAGCCCGGTGAAATTACAGTATATTTGCCTAAAGGGATAGAAATTCCATTCAAAATTAGTAATGGAAGTGGAAATATGCAGATTGATAACATTTCCATTCAGGAGTTGTCATTAGTCAATACATCAGGATATGTGGTATTGTCTAATGTGACTGTGAGTAATGCTAAAATAGTCACAACATCAGGAGATGTAACGTTTGAAAACAGTACGATACCTGATGTGGAAATTGTAAGCAAATCAGGATATGTGACATTAAAGGATGTAAATTTTGATTCTTTGGCGATTGTCACCAGTTCCGGTGAAGTCGGTGTAGGAGGAGCAGGCGTTTATTCAGCATTGAAAGTACAGACTGATTCAGGCGATGTATCCGTATCACATAAGGAAAGTCCAACGGATTTGCAATTAGATGTTACAACTGATTCTAATGATATAACAATGCAGCTAAGCAATATAGATTTTACAAAAGACACATCAGGCTGTAAACAGGGAAATATCGGGCAAGGCAATAACAAATTAGAGATTAGCAGCAGTAGTGGAACAATAATTGTAAAATAGAAACAGGTTGAGGATAATTAAGGAAAGAAGTGATGTAAAATTGGAAATGTGATACTCATTAAAATGGAGAATGTTGATGATAATTTTATCAATCAGCTCAGGTGTCTGATAGAGGAATATGGCTATCAATTACCTATGGAAACTGAAAAGGATGCAGTATTGTGGAAAAGAGAAGAAAAAGTAGGGTTTGACCACAAGATGTTGTGGTTTGAGGGCAAAAATTAGGCTGAAAAATGGCTAGTTTTTGCCCGATTTTTTTGCCTATTTTTAAAGATGCACAGGGGTAAAAAAATGGTTTTGGGAGTGATTTGGAGAAAAACAGGAAAAAAGGAAGGAGGGAGAGAGAATACCAAAACCGGGAACGCAGGTGGAGTATAAAGGGAAAAAATATGTCTCGCTCAAGGAACTCAGTAAAGATATCCAGGTTCCATATTCGCAGTTGATGCACAGATATTATAGGACAGGAGATATTGAGGATGCAGTTTTATGGGCGGCAAAATCGGAGGAAAAGAAAAAATCCTATATCCTATGGAATCGACAGTATGAAAATGTAAACAGTATTGCATTAGCGTTTGGATTGAATGCGGGTTCTATATTTGCAAGGCTGAAGGAAAACGAATCGCTGGAAGAAATCGTAAAAGTCTTGTTGCAAAAGGAAACGATAACTTTCCATGGAAAAGAATATAACGGTATCTCTGCACTGGCGACTGCGTACAATCATGATCCATCAATTATATTTGACCGACTGAAGTATGGTTTTGAATTGGAAAGGGCATTGCTACAGCCAATAAGAAAAATAAACCGACCTGAGTTTGAAATAACCTATCGCGGAAAAGTATATGCCAGTAAAAATGAATTATACCGGGAACTTGGGATTGCCGGAGTTTGCATTCATGAGATGATGACGAATCATGGTACAGATTTTGAAACCGCAGTGGATATTTATTGGGAAACCAAAGTAAAAGCAGGTATACCGGCGGAAGAAATGTTGTCCTATCTGCCTGTGTGTATTATACGGGGCAGATATTATAAGACGGTGGTGGAACTCGCCAATGAAATAGGTATCAGTACAAGTGCGTTGGCAACTTATAAGTACAGGCATGGGTGTGAAGGAGTTATAGATACTTTACAGGCGATGCAGCTTGAAACCAAGGAGGGATATATTTTAAATGGCAAGGTAAAAACTTATAAGGAGCTGATACAGATAACTGTAGGAGGTATCGGAGGAGGAGATATCAAGCTGACAGGAGCCTGCGGATTGGTGCTTGGGTTTGAAAGAACTCTTGCTGGACTTCTGATGGCACTAAGTTTTTTGTTACTGTTTCATGCAGTAAGGCAGTGCGTAAGGAAAATAAGAAAAGCGAATTGTGTAGCAGAGAAGGAACAGGCATATCCGCTTGTTCCTTTCTTACTGCCGGGGATGGTAATAAGTGTTTTAAGTCTTTTGTAAAATAGCATTTCTAAAACCTTGCAAAAAACTTTTTGCTTTCTATTGATAATATTTCGGTATGCCGATATAATAGATAGAGAGGAGGAAGAGGCGATGGTAGAAAGGTTATTGAAGAAACAGAACATGACAAAATACCGACTTGCGGTAGAAGCAGGTATTCCTCACGCTACACTGAATGATATATGCAGTGGAAAAACCAGACTGGAAAAATGCAGTGCAGAAACGGTATATAAATTGGCAAAGGTATTGGGCGTTTCCATGGAGATGCTGACAGTTGCAGGAATACAGAATGCAGAAAGGGAACGTGCCTACGAATATGGCCTGCCGGAATATCTGCAGCATGATTTAGATGCCTACAAGGAAGGGTTGAAAAACAAGTCTGATTTATTAGATTGCCTGTGGGGAGAACTGTACGGAAGCATTAACATAGCAGAAATTAATGATGGAGCAATTACACGGGAACATGCAGAATTTTTGCGAAAGAAGTATCTTTTCGGAGGAAAACATGACAGGAACGATTGATTTTACAAACTGCAAAAAGATTTTAGGAAGAGCATACAATGGTGCTAACGGAAAGAAGATTGCAGTGGAATATAACGGAAGAGAGTATATGCTTAAGTTTCCACCGTCCGGTGCGATGAAGCCGACAGAGTTGTCCTATACGAACAGTTGTATTAGTGAGCATATCGCAAGCAGTATTTTTAATATGATTGGTATCAAGGCGCAGGAAACCCTGCTTGGAACCTATGAAGTAAGTGGGAAAGTGAAGGTGGTATGTGCATGCCGGGACTTTACGGAAGACAGGTATCGGCTGTTTGACTTTTGCTCCATAAAAAATACCATTCTGGATTCTGAGTCCGGAGGAAGCGGAACCGAACTGGCAGACATTATGGATACCATAGAAAAACAGCAGTATGTGGAACCATCCATTTTGATGCAGCACTTTTGGAATGTCTTTGTGGTAGATGCCCTGCTTGGAAATTTTGACAGACACAATGGAAACTGGGGCTTTTTGTATGATGATTCTACAAAAGAGGCAAGCCTTGCTCCGATTTATGACTGTGGAAGCTGTCTGTTGCCACAGGCAGATGAAAGGATTATGGAACAGGCACTGGTAAATGAAGATGTGATGAATGCCAGAATATACCAATTCCCAACATCAGCAATTAAGTTAGACGGAAGAAAAATTAATTACTATGATTTTCTGATGTCAGCAGAGGAGCCGGAATGCAATGCCGCAATACAAAGAATGGTTCCGAAAATCAACTTGGAGCAGATAAAAGGGTTTATTGATGAAGTACCCTTTATTACCGAGTTGCAGAAAACTTTTTATAAGAGGTATGTATCTGCAAGGTTTGAACAGATTTTAAAGCCTGCTTATGACATGGTGATGTCAGAAAAGCAGGAATTGTCGGAACCGAAAATGACAATGTAATAGATGGACTGTAAGGACACCGTAAAAAATGCGGTGTCTTTTTTGTGCAGAAAATTGAGAAAGAATTGGAGGTTAATCATGAAAAAGATGTTAGTAGCAGCAAGTGTGCTGGCAGTTATCACAGGTGTGGTGGCTGCAGTATGCAAGAACCGCAAGAAATATACAAAGGTAAGAACAAATTATTAGGAGGAATCGCAAAATGAAATTATTTAAGAACAGAACCGTGCTGGGGATTTTCTGTATTGCAGTGTCCCTGATTATCTGCTTTGCCATTACACCCCTTGTTAATGCAGGCTTATCCAAGAAAGTTACCATTGTCCGTTTCAATAGGCAGGTGAATGAGGGTGAAGAGATTACAAGAAGTATGTTGGACGAGGTAGAGGTAGGAAATCATAACCTGCCGGAAAACGTGATAAGAAATATTGCAGATGTGGAGGGAAAATATCTGACCACAACTGTGTATGCAGGAGATTACATTCTTACGGATAAGATTTCCAATGAGCCTGCCGCAGAAAATAAGTACCTTTACAGTTTAAATGGGGAAAAGCAGGCCATGTCCATTACCATCAATACCTTTGCGGAAGGATTGTCCGGCAAGTTAAAGAGTGGGGATATCGTGTCCGTCATTGCACCGGATTACCTTGGCAGTGGAGAAACCATAATCCCTGTGGAACTCAAATACGTGGAGGTCATCGCAGTGACAGCCAAGTCCGGCTATGATGCCAACACCGGGGAGAAACTGTCAGAGGAGGAAGAGAAAGAACTGCCTTCCACGGTAACCATTCTGGTAAGACCGGAGCAGAGCAAACTCCTTGCCAGATTGGAAGCAGAGGGAGAAATCCATTTATCCCTTCGCTTTACGGTGATAAGGAAGTATAGAAACTAACTTATCATCAACGCTGACAAACAGGGTGCAAGCAAGAACAGAGAACACATCACTTTCATTAGTGGTCGGTTCTCTGCTTTTTGTTACGCAATAGAACGCTGTTTTTGAGGGTAGGGATATAAAATATCGTCTAAGTGTTTTCCATGCTCTGAAAGCCGCATAAATCAAGGACTTTTTAACCTCTACTGCGTAACATACCTACCCAAGAAAGCATTAGTTTTATAAAGCGATTGGATTAGACGGATTTTGAACACCGTAACAACTCCCGGTGTTGGATTATCCGATATTGGATTTTCCGACACCGGAAAATCCAACGCAATTAAATAAAGATATAACTAACTAAAGAAAAACCAAATACAGACTTAATCAAATATCTATTCCTTTCCTATCCTTTCCCCTAACCCCTCTCCTTTGAAGCACGATATAGCAACAGAGCCGCAGGAATGGAAAAGAATGGAACAGGAACGGTAGTACAAAGAAATATTGTTTACTATGTTACGCGATAGAACACCGTTTTTAAGGGTAAGAGTATAAAACCCTTACCCTTGTCCTTATCGCCGCTGTAATGCGCTTAAATCAAGCGAGAAACACCCTCTATCGTGTAACAATCATTCCATACTGGATTGAGGGCGAAAGCAGTCTACTGATTTCGCCCTCTTGACTACCCACAAGCAAAGGCGGGAAAAGCTGTCAAGGGCGCGTAGCGCGAAGTTTACCCTTGACAGCTTTTCCTGTCTTTGCTACTTCCTATCGGTCGAAGCGGAATTTCAATATGGCTTCAACCAGTTTCGCCTTTAATCTGTCCTGTGTATCGTCATTGATATGCCCCTTATACATAGACAGGTATTTGATGTGTGCGGTGTAGTGCTGCAATACTGCGTCTACCGCTTCCGGCTCTCCGGCAACGGCTTTTTCGATTACTTCAAAAGGTATCAGCTTTTTGTTCCTCATGTTCCAATCTCTCCCATTCTTTCCGCAACTGTTTCAGCGCGACATTTCTTCTGTGATTTATCGTACTTCTACAACGCCCATACAGTCTGCCGATTGCTTCATCACGATAACCGATGAAGTAATATAGCAACAAAACTTCTTGCCTTAACTCCGGCAACTTTGCTAATGTCGTCGCTAACCGTTCATCATCAACGATAACTTCCTTTCCCAACACAAGAAATACGGTCGGCTTGTCCTGCTTTTCAAAGTAGCTGTCCATAGCAGACGGTTCAAAATATCGTTCTGACATCAGATAGTCAAGGGATATTTCCCGTTCCATTTTTCGCTTCAAATCCCGCCATGCGTTGATTGCTTCATGGCGCAGGACAACCTTGCAGAACGCATGGAAAGCATATTCAATATGCTCCATGAACTGTTCAGAATATCTCATTTTCTCTGACCCCCTTTCTTCCCAGTAGGGGGCTATTACAACAAGAACCCATGCAGAATATATCCGCATAGGTTCTTGAGTAATATGAGTTATTAAGACATACTAAATGATATGTGTATTCATACTCATAGGCGCAATAATCCTCGTTAATGGCTTGGATTTTTTTGACAGGTCAATGATTGTTGGATTTTGTCGATATGATTTATGCTTCATGGCGGTACCTCTTTTTAGACATCGCGTCAAAAGGAACGTGTAAAAAGCTCTCTGCTGAACAACAGTTTTTTCTTTGTCGTCATTCAGCAGATTGGATTGGATTATCAAAAAAGGAGCCGATAACAGCAGTTCAAATCTGCGTGTTATCGGCTCTGCGTCTGTGCGTCCGGCTCTTTGATAACCGAAATATGAAATTGTGTTACATTGATTAAAATTTCCTGCTTACATTTGGGGCAGAACAGCGGGAAGTTCCGAAGTTCTGTATCTAACCGCATTTTAATACGTGTCTTGCTCCCGCAAACAGGGCATAATAACCATTTGAATTGCTCGCTCTCGTTATGATTCATGGGTTTTATTCTTGCTTTCCTTTTTCAGTACAGCACTGCTGATAACGCTGATACCGCCCAATAACGCACAAGATTTTGACGGAAAAAGGATTCCTGCCGCCACAAGACCAGCGCCGACAACTAAGTTACATACCGCTGCCGTTTTTAACGCTTTCTTTTTCGGGTTGGGAAGCTCTACGGATATTCCCAGTGTGTCATTCAGCTTTTCGCAAGCCCTGTTTACTTCTTTAATCATTTTGCCCTCCTGTTATGAAGTGACTTTTGTCAAGAGGTAAATTTTGAAAAATAAACTTTT
>ERZ779622.933-NODE-933-length-13625-cov-10.520044_pt1 | contig 13625 bp, 15 predicted proteins | sample MGYA00514188_ERZ779622 | MGnify/ENA primary metagenome ERZ779622 (study PRJEB29562, sample SAMEA4376702) | mouse gut metagenome | isolation source: Cecum | study: EMG produced TPA metagenomics assembly of the A DSS colitis mouse model was used to assess the...
AGGGATGGGTACTTGTCTACAATAATCTCAATGTATTGCAAGTCATTTTCGTATAGCAAATTGACATCTGCTACAATGCCCATCGTATCTGTAACCTTATTTGGAATAGACGCCAATAACTTTTTCCTATCTTTATCGCTAAGCCCAACAACATCTCCATTGTCATTCTTGCCAATATAAAGCGTTCCTCCATAAGCATTCGCATATCCGCAAATCCACTCTAAAAACTCATCATGCCATGATTCTTTCCATTCTATTGTCTGATGTTCTGGCATACTTGTCACCTGCTTTCTATCAAAATACTATTGCATATGTAATACTATTGTACGTTTTGTACTTAGCATATATGGTATTAAACTATATTTAAGAATTTTACCACAAAAAGCGTCTGGCGGGAAGTGGAAAGTCTGCAGTTTTTAAGGTTCCCCGCCGTTTCCGATGCCTGTCAGGGAACCTCAAGCTCTGGGAGCCGACTCATATTTTCCGGCGACCGAAATGTGAGTCCGCTTTAACTGGCTTTGCTGACATATATCCAACCTCCATAAGTATAGTAAAAATGTTTGCATTTTTATTCTCTATTATGGTTCTGCTGTTCAAGAATTTCGTTCTGTACATCTAACGCTGCAGCCTGCTGTTCCAACTCCTCCACTTCACGCATTACCGCTTTATATTAATCTCCAAACTGCTTATCATATAATTCTTTATATCTACCCCCATACTGCAGCAATTGTTCGTGTGTCCCAGTCTCAACAATTTTCCCCTTGTCCATAACAATGATTTTATCTGCACCCACAATCGTTGAAAGGCGGTGCGCTATGATGATCGATGTCCTTTTCTCCATCAAATGATCAAGCGCCTCCTGAATCTGTCGCTCCGATTCGGAATCAAGGGCGCTTGTCGCCTCGTCCAGTATCAGCAATTTGGGATTTCTCAAAAATGCCTCGCTATGGAAATGCGCTGTCTCTGTCCCCCGGACAATCCTATACCCCTTTCCCCGATCACTGTATTCCAGCCATTTGGGAAACTTTGTATAAATCCAAGCGCATTTGCAGCTTCGGCCGCCGCCTCGAGTTCCTGACTCGTGGCATCTAATTTTGCGTACCTGACATTTTCCTCAATCGTTCCCGAAAACAATATTGTCTCCTGAAAAACAATTCCCATCTGGCGGTAAATGCTTTCCAGTGAGTAATCATACAAATCCCGGCTGCCAAAAATGATTTTCCCCGAATCGATGTCATAAAATCTTGCCAGTAAACTGATGACTGTCGATTTGCCGCACCCGCTTGCTCCCACTAATGCTACCTTTTCTTCTGGTTCAACAGTAAAACTGATATCGTTCAGAATAGATTCCGCCGCAGTCTTGTCATATCTGAAATACACATTCCGAAATTGAATCCGCACGTCCTTCTGACCTGAAAAAACGAGTGCCTTCTCTTTTTCACATATTTCCGGTTCGATATCCAGTATGTCAAAGACTCTTTCTATCCCTGCAATGCTTTTGGAATATGTAACGTTCAATTCCGCAAACCGTTTGATCGGTGTGCTATATAGGTCTCAAAAATAATCATTTCCCCGATTGTCATTCTGTTCCTGACGATTAATATTGCAGACAGGCATACAATAATGGAACAGATTCCTTCCGTAAAAGAAGATGTCATTGCCTCTCCCAGTGCAAAAAATCTATTTGTATTTTTACTGTATTGATAAATCCTGTCCGAATAATCCCGGAACCTGTCATTCTCATATTTTTCCATGCCAAACAATTTGACAACCAAAACTCCTGCCATTCTTTCCTGCATATAACTCGACAGGTCTGACAATCCCTTCCGCGCCCTGCGGCTGTTCTGGCTTATCCTTTTTCATATCTGTTTTGTAACCATGACAGATGCGGGCAGCGCAAGGCAGGCGACTATTGTTAAAAACACATTGATCCTGCATAGCAGAACGATATATATGATAATCGTAATCCCGTCAATCCATATATTCGTTACCACACCCCATATCAGGTCATGAACCTGCTCTATGTCGCTGCTTACCCTTGTCACCAGACTGCCTGACTGGTTCTTGCTGTGAAACGCCGCTGACATTCGCTGCAGATGCGCAAACTCTTCACATCTCATCTGATTCATAATCCTGTTCGCAACCTCCATGGAGCCTGCCTGTCTGATAAATGCGGCAGGTATATAGATCAATGTATAAACCCCAAGCAGAAGGAGCAGCCATTTCAGAATCTCATTCATTTTCTCTGTATCGGTCATACAATTCGCGGATATCAACAGCTCATCGGCAAAATACCCGATTACCTGTGGCAGAATCAGGGGCATTGACAATTTCACCACCCCAGCCATCGTAGAAGCCGCAACCAGATGCCAGTGCGGTACGATATAAGCCATCATTCGCATTGCCGGATTCTTTTTTGTTTTTTCCTTTCCCATTTCCCCATCCTCCTTGACAAAATCAGTATTTGTTTCTATACTCATCATATCATTGGATCGTTTCACGGAAAATTGAACTTTTAGTCAACCCTTGAATGGAGAATTTGAATGAACAATCATATTGGTACTTTGATCAAAGAGCTGCGCCTGGAAAAGCAGATCAGCCAGTCCGCCCTCTGCGAAAATCTATGCAGCAAAGAATACATCTCAAAAATAGAAAATGACACAAAATGCCATCAGACAAACTGCTGAAAGATCTTTTCAACAGACTGGGAGAAAACATTTCTACTTTCTATCCCGTCCTTTCCATTGCGGAACTCATCGAATTTAATGACGACAAGCGGCAGATTGATCATTACCTTGCAAGACATGAAATCGAGAACTGCATGCGTTACTTAGAATTGTCAACCCACACACTCTATTTGTGTGATGAACCCCTGCAGTATCTTTTGGGAAAACGGGCTTATCTCATAGCACAATACCAGGGAGAGTACGAAACAACTCTCGAATTATCCAAAAAAGCCCTCGGCATAACAAAAGCTTTTGATACAATTGACGAGGCATTGGATTATCACCTGTATACACTGGAAGAGCTCTGGTCACTTTTCAACATTGCGTTTATCCTGCAAAAAGCCCCGCACCTTAACCGTTTATCCCCTATCCGCATATACACGCACATCCTGGATTACCTGCACCGTGGAATCTTAAACTGTGATATGATACGCCAGATCTACCCTCTCACCTGCTCCCACCTCGCAGACTGCTACGGCAGCCAGAATGAACAGGCTGCTTATTATATAAATAAGGGGATTAACTTTTTCAGTCAGAATTATTCCCTTTCCCTCAGCTTCTTAAAACATCTTGAAAAGAAGATCAGTACATCGGCTCCTAAAACATAGAATCATACTCGCAAATATATCCAATTTTGCCTCTATACGACGGCTTTGCTGTCAGAATGTCATTCAATTCCTCGTCGAGATAACACCGTTTGTCGGCCTCGTGGTACACAAGAACAAAATAGTCCTTCAGGGCTTCCTCCCCCTCCTTTTGCCAGCGCGGTAAATCCAGTCCCCCATCTAACCAAAAGTCCAATATCGTGTAGAGCGTCATCATATCGAGTTCCTCCGTTCCATGTTCCAGCCAGTTCCGCTCTTTTGCTCCCACAAAGAATGTAACATCAGACTTCTCCTCCGCAGTCACCTGTTCCTGAATCCGGCACATCTCCTCGTTTGACGTGATTGTTGCCAGATAGCCGCCTTTTTCGCGGCAGCGCACAGAAGCCTCCTCCCATGTGACATCCTCCACAACCAGTTCATAACGGTGTCCTGCGGATGCCGCATTTCCCGTCCTTATGATCGAACATATATCGTCCAGAAAATAATAGTCCTGCGGCTCAATCCGCTGTGCCTCTGGATAGACTGCATTCAGACGCGCACGGTATTCCGCCTCGCTGACGCACTCATCAGTATCGCCCCAACTGTACTCACGAACCAGTTTCCAGTCATAATCGTCGTCCTTAAACGACAATGCAAGCTTTGCTGATAATGAGGAAGTATCCGCATACTCCCTGTAATAACCGCCGTCCACAGAAACCCATTTTCCATCCTGTATCATATATACATGATCTGAATGAGATATTTCGTTCTCACCATAGCTGTTGCTTACATTGCAGATCCGGTTTCCCCGCTCGATATACGTAAAACGACTGCGAAGCGGCTCCCATTGATCCAATACATGGTCGTGAAATGTCAGGACAGCCCTGCACCCGCCGTCCACCCGCGCATATCCTCCGTCAAATCCATAATCGATCGCAAGTTCCGGAATCTCGTCATCGTCCACATAAATCAGACTGTAAGCGCAATTTTGGGCACCTGCCATCGTGTCCAGATAGTCCAGATACACCTGCTTCCACTCTTCCAGTTCCGAGTCATTCCATGTGGCAGCAGCGTTGTTTTCCTTATTCTTCTGTTCCAACACATTTTCCTGTGCATGTACTGTCGCAACGGTTACGTCAATTTCGTCTGTCCCCACTACTGTCTGCCCGCACGCCACAAGCAGGGCGCTGACACAGCACAAGCCCATGATTCGCATTGCCTTTTTCATCTGCATCTTTATCTCCTCTTCAACTCGGCAAACGCGCCGTACCAACCTTTCCTGATCTCCTCCAAACTCAAACCAGATCGCAAACCATGATATATTCCTCTTCCCTGTCTTCGAGAACCCTGAATCCCACAGCTTTGTACATCTTTACCGCATAATTTGCCTTCTGTACCGACAGTGACACTTTTTCATAGCCCTTTTCCCGCAACAGCAAAAGCATCTGACGCATGAGCGCTGTCCCGATTCCCTGTCCTCGGTATTCTTTAAAGAGGGCAATCGCAAGGGAAGGTATCTGGTCATCCACATGACCGTAATCTTTCATAATCCTGCTCCACACGGCGCCGACAACTGTTTCGTCCTGTACCGCCACCAAGGCGTTATCATCCTTTTTTCCGAAATCTGCCACATAAACCTGCAAATCCGGTTGTTCGATAATATCCCGTGGCGGCGCTTCTACATTCTCTGGAATATAAATCGCCTCATACAAAAAATCGTCTAACAGCGGGTACTCTTCTGGTCTGATCTCTCTGATCTCATACATTTCCGTGCATAAACTGCCATAGTAATTTTGCATATGTTCACTCATTTCGTCACCTCTCCAATATTGATAAAACGCATGTCAATCACGCACTCCTTTCCTACAGTTTCTTATCAATTTTATCAATTATACAAACGTCTCCACAACCATCATTTTCTCCCCAGAAAAACTGCCAATCAGGCACTCCTTCCCCTGGAACGCAAACCCGTATTTTCGAATCCGCTCTGGTGAAATCCCATTGGCTTCCAGTCCCGCCGCATACTGTTTCTCGTCAATCTGTGTGAGCGCATTTGCAACTGTCTCTTCCAGACTTTTCTCCCGCAAAGGCTTGTGCACTTTAAATTCTATGATATAGGCACAGTCCCTCACCCGATCAACAGGTTCCAATACCACATCATAACGCCCAAAACCGCTCTCCCTGTTGGATGTGATCTGAAATCTGCCCGCAAGCTCCACCATCAGCCCAAGCACAAAACCGTGATAAAATCGCTCCGGCGCATCGTCATCCGCCGCGCCTTTTGCGGTGTCAAAACTGGAAAAGCTGTGCAGCGCGACCTTATTCATATACTCGTTCATCGCATCCACATCATTGATCAGCATTGCCTTGATAAAGTTATTGTACGGAGCCTGCGTCCTTCCGCCAAACCACCCTTTGACCATATCCGCAAACATACCCCGCACTTCCATATTTGTAAGCGTCAGTGTATATACCTTCCGTTTGAACTCCCCAACACGCCTGATTCCTGTCACTTTCAGGTATCCCCCCGCAAGCAGCAGGCTCCACACGGCGTTGGAACTGTCCTCTAGCTGGTTAAACACAATCTGCTCATCGATCTCGGCCTCAATGCTCTTTCCCTGCAGAAGCTCCTCCATCGCCTGCTTGACCACAGGCTCCCCGCCCTGGAGCAGAAAACTGACCAGTCCGTTGGAGCTCGTGTTCACCCAGTAGGAATCATACTCTCCATTTTTCTTGATAAAGGACGCGATTGACCACGGATTATAGATATCAGTGTGGTGCCCAAATGTAAAGCCATCGTACCACCGCTTGACCTCCTGCTTCTCACTGCCATACCCCATGGCATCCAGTGCCGCAAAAACTTCCTCCTCCGTAAATCCAAACGCCGTCGCATACTCATCTGACGTTGTGGTGATCACATCCAGATTATTCAGGCCGGAAAAAATGCTCTCCCTTGCAATCCGTGTTATCCCTGTAATCAAGCCTTTATGAAGGTATGGATTTGTCTTGAAAGTACTATTAAAAAGACTACTGAAAAAAGACGCAGCCCGATCCCAATAACCTGCAAGCCATGATTCCTGCATCGGTGTATCGTACTCGTCAAGAATAATAATTACATCTTTGTTGTGATAACGCTTCATGAAATTTGCCATAGAATGAATGGCACCTACGGCCACTTCCTCACTAATCCCTGGCTTAATACTCTGATAATATTCTTTCTCATTTTCACTTAGGCAGTTTCCCTCCAGCAAATAACTGTTCTGTGCATACACACTGGCAATCACCTCTGTAATCATATATTCCATCTTCTCATAATCTTCAGCCTTAATCTTTGCAAAGCTCAGAAATATCACAGGAAACGTGCCCTGCAGCTGCCTGTACTGATACTCCTCCCATATGGAAAGCCCCTCAAACAGATCGCCCCTATCCGCATATTGGGTTGAAAAAAAGCACTCTACCATGCTCATATTGAGCGTCTTGCCAAACCTGCGCGGACGCGTGATCAGCGTCACCGTCGAACCATTCTCCCACCATTCCCTGATAAATCCTGTCTTGTCGATATAAAATTTTTTATCTCCAACCATCTTATCAAACCGCTGTTCACCTATATTTACCAGTACTTTACTGTCCATAACCGCACCTCCCTGCCCGCCCATGCGCCGTCCTAACACATACTTCCCCTGTATTAAGCTGTGTATAAAACAAATGTGTTCCATTCACTGAACCAGTGAACCCTTTTATTTTCAGTATACACATCATGCACAGTTTATTCAACTAAAAGATGATCTGATAGCAATTCGCCCAACCGGCGTATTCCCTCCTCGATCGTCCCGCAGTCCGCATTGGTAAAGTTCAAACGCATCGTGTTGACATCCTCTTTACCCCCGTGTGCATAAAAAGGAGCTCCCGGAACAAACGCAACCTTCCTCTCCAAGGCTTTCGGAAACAGGGACATCGCGCTCACCCCCTCCGGGAGTGTCACCCACAGGAACATGCCGCCATGCGGTTTTGTGTACTTCACTGTGGGCGGAAAATATTTCTCCATGGCGTCCATCATCGCCTGCGCCTGCTTTTTGTACAGCGCCCTGATCTTTGCAATGTGCCTGTCCAGATCATTGTTTACCAGATAATCCCATAGCAGATACTGTGAAAAAATATTGGTGTGCAGGTCACTTGCCTCCTTTGCGATCGATATGGATTTCAACAAATCCCTGTTCTCGGAAATGATAAAGCCAGTGCGCATGCCCGGAGTGACCGTCTTTGAAAACGTCCCAAGCACGATACTGCCAGGCAGCTTCCCGGCGCCAATATACGGCAGGCGCTCCCCGTCAAACCGCAGCTCGCCATAAGGATCATCTTCCACTAAAATGACATCGCGGTCTTTCAGCATGTCACAGATGCACTGTCTGTTCGCGGCAGAGTACGTAAGCCCAGTAGGATTCTGGAAATCAGGAATCGCATAGATAAATTTCACAGGATTCTGCAAAGCCTCCTCAAGTTCCGCCGGATTCATGCCGTCCTCCGTCAGCTCCACCGGATAAAATACTGGCTGATGCATGGAAAAAGCCTGTATCGCTGCAAGATATGTCGGCCTCTCGACAATGATGCCGTCACCCTTGTCGAGCAGCACCTTTCCAATCAGGTCAAGCGCCTGCTGGGAACCCGTCGTGATCAAAATATTCTCTACCGTGAGACGCAGACCAAAGATCCGGTTATACCGCTCAGCAATATACTGTCGGCTTATGGCTGCCCTTGGCGCATGCTTTGAGACTGGCTGCAAGATCGGAACGGAGCCAATGACCTATCCCGGCATAAAGACCGCTGCAAAACTATTTGGCATCCATCTGCTGCCCATCCAATGGCACAGCCACGAACTGACAGAGGAAAGCATCCGCTACGCAGCCCAGAACGAAAACATAAAGGGGCTCTACGTCATACCCGATTACCAGAATCCGACATCACACACCATGTCACTCGAGACCAGAAGAATGATCGCAGCCGTTGCCAGGGAGGAAAATCTGCTCGTCATAGAGGACGGCATCAACAACCTTCTCGTGGCGGAACCGCTGCCTCCGATCGCGTCCTTTGCCCCAGAGCAGGTTATCCTCATTTCGAGCCTCTCAAAAACTGTTTCCCCAGGACTGCGGACTGCATTTATCCACGTCCCCGCCCTGTTCCACGAAAAAATGGTAACCGCGCTGTACTCTATGAACATCTGCGTCTCGCCGCTGCTCGCAACGATATCCGCGTCCCTGATCGAGGACGGCGCCGCTGACAAGATTCTTGCGGAGCGCAAAAAAGGCATCAAGGAACGAAACCTGATCGTTAACCAGATGCTTAAAGATTTTGTCATGCCAAGCGGGCTTACCTCCCCGCTCCGCTCGGTGCAGCTTCCCCAGCATTTCACCGGAAAAAGCTTTGAGATCTGTGCAAAACAGGCCGGTGTAGAGGTTTACGGGGCGGAACGGTTTTCCGTCGGAAACAGGAAACCCGAAAACACAATCCGCATTTCCGTGACCACACCTGCATCGCTGGAAATCCTTACAGACGGGCTGGAACGACTGCGGCATCTATTGTCGCTGTAAAGCCTGCCATACTCCTACCGCGCCCCCACAAAGTACTCCACGATCATTCTCTGGACTGTCTCTGGGTACATTAACAACTGGTAGGCATATCCTCCCTGGCTGATCTTGTCAATCGTTTTGATTCCCAGGTTCAGCCCCTGTTCTGTCTGTACTTTCCTGCAGCCTTCCTGCCCTTGTTCTTCCGCGACCAGCCCTGCCGACACAAGGTACTCCCAGATCACGGAGATCGTGGCCTTTTTTACATTGACCGCAGTGCAGACCTGATTCATCCGTTCCTTGATATCACTGATGTAACAATATTCTGCATACTGAAAGCGCTCCGCATCTTCCTGATTGAGATAAAACGCACCCTTCCTCCCCTTTTTCGCAGCGGGCGCAGGCTCCTCGTCAATCTGTGTGCTGACAACCGCGTTTGGATTTTCGTCAAGAAACGCCGCAATCTCCTGTATAAACCGCTCCCCGTATTTCTGGTACTTATTTTCACCAACACCGGATACAGCAAGCATTTCCGCCTGATTCCCGGGTGCCTTTGCACACATGTCAATCAGCGTCTTATCGCTGAAAATAATATAGGGCGGCATTGCCGCTTCCTTCGCAATGACAAGACGCAGCTGACGAAGCCTGTCAAACAGATCATAACCTGCACTTGTGAGTGAGTCTGTCTTTTTCTTTTTATTCTCAGTCTTCGTCTTGTCTGCTGCATCTTCCCGCTCCTGCGCTTTTCTTACAATCACGCGCGTGCTTTCCTCTTTTAATCTGCTGATATCCCCCATCTGAAGCACACTGTACTCCCCTGTCTGGACAATATACCCCTCCGCCAGCATCTGATCGACCAGCAGGCGCAGATCCGTCTCGCTCCTCTGTTTGAGGATGCCATAAGACTTGTACGCACTGGCGCCAATCTCCTTTAACCTGGCACGGTTTGCGCCGAGCAGGGTTCCAAGTACGATATTCAACCCATACCGGCCTCTCATCTCGGCAATACAGTTGACCACCCATTTTGCATCGGAAGTCATATCCTGCTCGTAATATTCCTGGTGGCAGTTTCCGCAGTTGTCGCAGGGCGCCGATGCCCGCTCCCCAAAATATTCCAGTATGTAGTTTCTAAGACATAAGGTGGTCTTACAGTACCCTTCCATCACCTGGAGCCGCCGCGCATCCCGCTGCCTGACCAGTTCTATGTCCTCTGCGTTCATCCTTTCAAACTCTTTCTTTTCCAGCAGGAATTTGTCAATCATCACATCCTGTACGGAAAACAGAAGAATGCACTGTGCGCTCTCGCCGTCACGCCCTGCGCGCCCTGCCTCCTGATAATAATTCTCCATGCTCTGCGGCATGTTGTAGTGAATCACAAACCTGACATTGGACTTGTCAATCCCCATGCCGAACGCATTGGTCGCAATGACGATCTGAACCCTGTCATAGATAAAATCGTCCTGATTTTTCTTCCTTGTGTCATTGTCCAGTCCCGCATGGTAACGCGCCGCCGAGATGCCGCTCCGGGACAGCTTCTCATACAGGTTATCCACGTTTTTGCGCGTTGCGCAGTATATGATTCCGCTCTCGTCTGCGTGCTTTTGTATGTAATCCAGAATAAACGCATCCTTATGCTTTCCCGTGATATGTTCCACACTGTAATACAGATTTTCCCTGTCAAAGCCTGTGACGACAACCCTCGGATTGTGCAGTTTCAGGGTACACTCAATATCTGTCCTGACCTCCCTCGTGGCAGTCGCCGTGAAGGCGCTCACGACAGGTCTGTCCGCAAGGCTGTCTATAAAGGAAACAATCTTTAGGTAACTGGGCCTGAAATCCTGTCCCCACTGTGATATGCAGTGCGCCTCGTCGACTGTGACCATGGAAATCTTTCCATTCTGCGCAAACTGCATAAACACAGCGCTTTCCAGCCGCTCGGGTGCCACATAGATGATCTTATATCTGCCCTCCGCAGCAAACCGCATCGCTTTTGCGATCTGTGTCTCCGTCAATGACGAATTGATAAATGCAGCATGAATACCCGCTTCATTTAACGCTTTCACCTGATCCTGCATCAGCGAGATCAGCGGCGAGACTACGATCGTAATACCGGGCAACAACAGTGCCGGAACCTGATAACAGATTGATTTTCCCGCGCCTGTAGGCATGATCGCCAGCGCGTCCTCCCCCGCCAGAATAGCACGGACAATCTCTTCCTGTCCATTTCTGAATGAATCATATCCAAAGTATGTTTTTAGTATCTCAGCAGCGTTCATCCGTTCTCCTTCCTCTTTAACCGCACAGTAAACACCGTCCGCACGCCGGGCTCACTCACAAGCGTGACATCGCCACCCATCTGGTTTGCAAGATTTCTGACGATGGTGAGCCCCAAACCATTTCCCTGTATACTGCGGCTGCGGGAATCCTCCATCGTATAGAGTCGCTCAAACACGCTGGCGGCAAACTGCTTCTCGATGCCTCTTCCTTTGTCCACCACATCGATGCAGACATGATCGCCCTCTTCCCGCAGAAATATTCCGATATAGTTCCCATCGCTGCCATAGCGTATGGCATTGGATAGAAGGTTGCACAGGATTCTGTCGATCGCATCCCTGTCCCCCATCACAAAGACAGCCTGCTCCGGAATCGAGAGCTCCACCTCGAAATCCTTTTGCATCAGAAGCTCGTAAAAGCCAAGCACATTCTCCCTGCATAATTCGCTGATATTGACCTTGACCATCTCGATCCTCTTATCGCCTGCCTCTAGCTTTGCCAGCGTAAAAAACTGGTCGATCAGCTCCATCACCTGTTTTGCCTTCGTCTCCACTTTCTGCAGCATCTCGTCCTCGAGACCACCCGGAAGATCGGGAGTATTTTTTAAGCGCATGATTTCCAGATATCCCAATATTACTGTCAGCGGCGTCTTGATGTCATGTGAGATATTCGCGAGCATTTTCCTGGAGGACTGCTCCTGTCTCCTGAAATTCGCCTTCATCTGCTGGCGGTCCAACAGCAGCAGATTGATCTGTCCACACAGCTCCATCAGTACCTTGTCGTCCGTAAAGACCATGACCTGCTCACTGCTGTCATCTTGCAGGATTTCCGACAGCTTATCGCTGATCTCTTTTAATTTGCCGCGTGTCCCCCTGTTCATTTCACATCCCCCAGCTTGTAGCCGATTCCCCACACTGTAACGACATAGTTCGGCTCGCGGGGATTGTCCTCAATCTTGTTGCGCAGCCTGCTGATATGAACATTGACCGCATTCTCATCTCCCATGTAGGCGTCATTCCACACCATAGAGTACATTTGTTCCTTTGTGTAGACCTTCTTAGGATTTTTCATCAGCAGGCGCAGAATCTCAAACTCCTTAGCCGTCAGCTCGATCTTCTTTCCGTTTTTCGTGACAGAATAGTCATCCGTGTTGAGCGTTAGTTCCCCCTTCGTAATACGCTCCCCCTCCGCGTCGGCGACCGCTGCATACTGCGTATTTCTCCGGATATTTGCCTTAATCCTGGCCAGCACCTCCGTGACAGAAAAAGGCTTTGTGACATAATCATCCGCGCCAAGCCCCAATCCCAGCGTCTTATCTGAGTCCGTATCCTTTGCGGAGATAATCATGATCGGCACCGTGCTGGACGCCCTTATGGTTTTCATGACTTCCATTCCACTGATTTTGGGAATCATCAGGTCTAATAATACGATGCTGTACTCGTCCGCAAAAAACTTTTCGCACGCACTCTCCCCGTCGCAGGCCGTCACGGCCTCAAAATTCTCCGTCATGAGAAAGTTTTTCAGCATTTCGCTGATTTCCGTGTCATCCTCAATGAGTAGTATTTTCATTGTATATATTTCCCTTCTACTCTATTTCGTATTATCTACTTTCCCTTATTTGATTGATCATTACAAGTTATCCCTCACTATTCTACCACAAATCACATACTTCTACCAGATTCAATTCCTAAAACCGCTTTCCAGTTTCCCTACAACAGATCTTTCCTCTCCACATTATAGACAGACAAATATACGGACACCGCCGAGAGCACAAACAGTACCCCGTAAAATGGAATATTATTGACCAGGCTCACTGAACCTATATTTCCCTGTGTAAAGCGCACAATGATGACAGCAGTCACAATCGTCGCTTTGGAGGACCTCATTTTCAAGCCAACCGGCAGTGCAATATAGGCAATACTCACCATTGCCGCCGAGCGGAGTAAAATATCCAGCCAGAAAGACAACGCTCCGAATGTAATGTCCGCAGCCGATATTCCCAGATAAGGACGCACCAGCAAAAGAACGGCATAGATCAACAGCTTGCTTGCGATCATTGCGGTCATGTTAAATATCCACACCGCAGCCATCTGCGACAATACTATCTTTTTGCGTTTGATCGGATAGGAAAACATCAGATTCATCGTTTTTTTAGAATAAGAGCCCACGATAAAAGACGCAAGCATAACCCCTGTAAAAACAATGTATGTCATATTGACAAAGAGCTCCACAGAGGTTCCTAGCATCCCTCTTCCATAGGCCTGCATTGTCTCATTGGTCTCGAGCTCTCCGGCCATCATTAACATAAATACCGCAAGTATCGCTGTCGCAATCACCGCGTTTCGAATATACATTATTACATTATTTTTCTTCCACTCCAGCCGAACCAGCTTGATCATAATATATCTCCCTCCCCTGTCACTTTGGTAGTGTCAAGTCTACTACCTGTTTTTTCTATTCAAAGCCTTTATTTTCGGGAG
>ERZ779622.936-NODE-936-length-13584-cov-4.385394_pt1 | contig 13584 bp, 14 predicted proteins | sample MGYA00514188_ERZ779622 | MGnify/ENA primary metagenome ERZ779622 (study PRJEB29562, sample SAMEA4376702) | mouse gut metagenome | isolation source: Cecum | study: EMG produced TPA metagenomics assembly of the A DSS colitis mouse model was used to assess the...
TTCGGTTCAGATCCGCATAGCCAATAAAAGCCTGGTTCTGCACATACACCGTCTTTTCCCCGATATCCAGAGGATATACCGCGGAATTTACAAGCTCCAGGTTATCCGCCAGCCGATTAATCTCGTCTGCGAAATAAAAACTTGAATAATCCTTATCCGGGCCCATATCTTCAATAAAAAAATCTCGATATAATGTCTGAGCCATATCGTGGAGAAAATCCAGATTATTTTTAATACGATTGTAGTTTGGAGCATCAAACCTGTCTGCTCCCGTCCAATCTATCTTAGGCGTCTCCCAGCTCATATCTCCACCACCTTCCGTGCTGTCATCTTCCCGCTCCATGCACCATTGTACTTTAATTCATTTTGATGGCAGCGGATCATGGCCCGCTCCCGGTTGCGAAGCTCCAAAAAGAATAAATCGTTTGCATCCACCCTGGGATCTCCCCGATAGGATACCTGGTATTCGATTGGAGCCTGATAATACCCCGCCAGCCATTCTTCTAAATCCTTTGCCTGCTGAATGGTGCTTATCAATTCATTCTTCCACTCTTTCCCTGCACCTGTAGTGCTATGACAAACTGTATAGCGGCTTTCACTCTTCTTATACACCTTCCCATTTATGACTACCCTGACCACCTGTTCCGCTTCCACTCCCGCAAATTCCAGCTTTGCATAAAAATCAGAAAATTCTGCAATGGAAACACTGCTTCCATTAGGCAAAACAGTGCTGTAGAAAGTTTCTCCCTCCTCCTGCTCAATGGAAAACAGCGCCTCCAGTGCGTAGGATGCCTGGTTAAAATATATCGTCTTGACATGGTCCTCAGGAGAAATCACCATATCTTCACTGAAAATTTGTCCCGGCTCCTCCGTATCTTCGCTGTAAATGGTACGCAGCACAGACAGGGTTTTTAACCGCTCCTGCTTTGTTCCGCTCGGTGCAGACATTAGATCCAAAGCATATTCCAGAGAATAATCCGTGACCTCTCCCAGAGCCACATGGTCCAAAGCCACCCGCGAATTTGGATATCCCTTTGTAAATTCAATCTCCATTCTGTCAAATTCTTCAAAGCAATGGTTCAAAGCGCAAGTCAATTCCTTGTTTTCCTTTACCTCAAAGGAGGATAAGGGACGGGCATCGTAAAATGTGCGAATAACAAACTCCTCCGGTGCGACCGAACAGAAATTCAAGACCATCCCATAACAAGTAAAGGCGCTTTCCAAAGCAATGGAAACCACCGGATTTTCCCTGAAAAATCCTTCGGAATCACTCACTGAGCCGCTCACATACCCGGTATCTGCAGAATACTCCCCGGATTCCCTGGGAAGAAAAATCATACTCCCGTCTGTTGCTGCAAAATCCTGGAACGCTGCCGCATACGCGGTCCTCCCTCCGTCTGCCAAAATATTTTCCACACAGCTGTAACCGGCCTGATTATCTGCGGCGGATGCCATATCCGGTATAAAGGAGGATTTTATCTGAATTCGTTTCGCCCTGTTCTGAAACAGAACACAGCGGCAGGCATTCGCCAGCATCTGAAGCGCTTTCATATGAGAGACAACAGGAATCGGATTGTAAATCAAAATGTCTTTGAGATAAGGATCTATCACATATTCATTCTCATCCAGTCCCATGTCAGTAAAAATATCCAGCGCCAAATCATACGCCGGAATTCCCTTTGCCCGGAATCTTCCCCGATAATAGACGCTGTCCATATTGTCAAAGGGATCGGTTGCCGTAAATTTCGCTTGCTTATCATCTGCACTCCAGGTTTTCAAATAAACCTCATGGCTGTCAATCCACTCAATATCCCCCTTTCCCGTCACATCATATCCGAAAGATACTTGGATTTCCTGGCCCAGCTCCATAAAATTGATGGCGCTCTCCGGGTTGTCCACATTGTATTTCAAGGAAAAATTATGTATCGTCAATGACATATCCTGGCTGGGCAGGCTGTCGGATATAGGGGAGACATAGTCCTTGAAAGAATAGCTTTTCACATCCTTATTGGTAAAAACATTCCCCACGCCGCAGAGAAATTCGTATATCCGCAGCCTTCCCTCCCCGTTCACTACAGCCAGAGGCGTAATTTTCAGAAACGAAGTCCCCGCAAACACATCCTCTGTACTCCACAAAGACTGATTGTTTCCAAAATATTCCCGGATGCCGGTATCATTTTCAATGGTAAATGCTGTTGGATAGTATTCTCCAAAATCAATCGTCAGTCCCTTAATATCCAGGCCGGATATTCCAAACCGGACCACAATGCTTCCCAAAAGATCATTTGTCACAATACCATTGTTCATCACCGCCTCCCCGGCATCCCGGGGAAGAAATACCATACTTCCATCTGTTTTGGCGAATCCTTGTTCCGCCGTCGCATAGATAGAATCCATCTCGCAATGATTAAAAGGAGCCGGCAGATTCGAATAATAGGTGAACGAATTCTCCCCCGCATCCGCACTGGCCGTCTTTTGGGCATCCTGGTTGATAACGCCAATAGAAATATGAATATAAGCCCTATTTCTAAGGGGCTTTTTCATTGCCTGTTTATAAGCACTGCTCGCTTTCTGCATCATTCCCACCCACAATCTACAAGATTAAACTGGCAGCTCTGGTACATCTTGATTTTCTTATCCTTATCCAGCCAGTAAGGCTCTCCAGTTCTGTTTCCCGGATACATCATAATAGTTCTCCGCTCCCTGGTCTGCGGATCCTCAAAAGTTACCGGGATATAAAACGGCTCTACAGCCTCAAGCATCCGCTCCCAGGTTGCGGCATCCAGGCCATCCCACTGCATACTGTCCAACTTATACTGGTTCCGGCCAATTACCTGGCCCACAACCCCGCCGAACGCATTGACCCCGGCTTCCACGTTGGTCACAACTGTTATTTTAAATCCCCGTTTTGGTGTTGGGAATGGCATCCCATTCACAATAAGAAATGCTGACATGTTCCACCTTCTTCCTTCCTGCTTTTAGCCTATGCTAACTGAAAATTGACTCCCATCCGCTTCCGCGCCTTATCAATCCCATTCACAAGAGATCTGCCGTCCAGAGACACATCCATATCTTTGTCCAAAATTGCCCGGAGCAAAGAATTCTGCTCCCTCAAAAGGGCATTCTGTTCATCTGCATGGATGCCCTGCACAACAGCCGCCCGGATAGCTTCTACAATCTGATCGTTATTTGCCACTGCCGACCGGTTTCCGATACGGCCTACCATCTCATTCATACCATTCTCACGGGCTATAAACAGTTCGCCCGTTTCCGGATAGCCGCCGGAAGCGAACCCTCTGACTCTGCCCATGCCAATGGATATGCTGCCGACAGTGGATGCCGCCGACTTTACCTCCCGGATGGCAGAAAGCATAGAATTGCACATGCTCTGGACACTGGCATTCATTGATGAAACTGCCGAGCGGACCTCTGCACATGCCGTCCTTACCCTGGCCGAAAATTGGCTCCATTTTGCAGACCAGCCAGTATTTACAACTGTCATTCCGGAAAGCACACTCATGTTGAGCAATACCAGATTCTGCTTCACCTGGTTATTCATCTGAATCCAGAAAAGCCTGGCCTGGTTCAGCATCATGGTCCATTTCTGCTGGATCATAACGGTAATCCCGGTAAATATCACAGACATCTGCTGATTCATCAACATCAGCGCATTTATCACAGACATGGTGAAAAGCAATACGCTCTCATCCGAAACAAGCTGCATATTCTGGAATCCCAGATGAAAAGTCTCTGCAAACGCCAGCATTGCATTTTCGGCTATCAAGGAGAAATTCTCCGGGCTCAACTGCTGCCTGAAAATGTTCATTATAGAATCCGCAAACAGATACATCTGCTCTGTAATGGCACTTGCACCTTCAAACGGCTCCGCCAGGCCCAAAATCAGATAATTTCCAATCTCTGACATCACCCGGCTGGGACTGTGAATACCCCAGGCCTCCAGAAATCCATCGATAAATCCAGAACAGAAATCCCCGATTCCTTTTTTCATCCCCTCCCAGGCGCCTTGTATTCCTTCCCAAAGCCCGGAAATAATATTTCCCCCGATTTCCAGAAATTTGTCCGGCAATTCAAGAAAGAACTGGAATATTTTATTTGTAATTTCAGGAATCTTCTCTGCCGCAAACGCAACCGCAGCTTCCTTCCACTGGCCTAATTTCTCTATGATAAGAAACAGTTCCTCATTAATCTTATCCGGCAATTCCGAAAACCAGAGCTTTATATTTTCAATAATCTCTGGTACCTTTTCTGCCAAGTAAACACCTGTCTCCGCCATCCAACGTGTAAAGCTGCCCAAAGTTTCTCCCAGCCAGTACCCTATTTTTCCGGGAAGCTCCGATAAAAATACACCGATATTGGAGACCAGCTCGCCAAACTGTGCCGGGATGCTCAGCAAAAACGGAAGTGCCATCCCGTTCCACCAAGCCGGAATTGCATCGGTAAAAAACTGCTTAATTGACTCCCAGTTATCATGTATCACAATAAGCAATGTAGACACTGCCGCTGTAATTCCGGCAACCAAGGCCACCGGAGCCGCCGTTGCGCCCAATATAACTGCTCCGACTGCGGCAATGGCAATCCCTATATCCTTTAAGATTTCGCCCAGTATGCCCCACCCGTTCTCCCACATGGAAAAGAAATTTGTAACTGCCAGAACCACTCCGCCGATTACCCCGGCAATTCCGGCAGCTACCGTTGCGACAGAACCAAATACAGCCGTCATTGCTTCATTCAAGGTTCCTGCCCCGCCTGCGACCAGCGATATCACATTTGTGATGCCTGACAGAATTCCGCCTGTTTCCAACAGTGCCCCGGATTTGCATGCGGAAATGGCCGAAACCAGCGTTTTGATTCCTTCTGCCAAGCCTAAAACAGCCCTCATCAGCGCAGAATTTCCGATCAAATCAAAAAAAGCAAATAGTTCAGAAAAAACAGAGTCTACTGCTTTTAAACTTTCGATCGAATCTGCCAATACTGGCAAGGCATCTCCCCAGCTTCTGGCCGCTTCTTGTTCTCCGCCGGAAAGTGCATCCGCAATGCTGTTCAGCGCCCCGGGGAAATTGTTGATGCTATCTGCGGAAAGTACTGCAGTACTTTCAAAAAAGCCAATCAATCCCTCTCCAAATTGCTGTGCATACGGCCCGATTGCAATCCAAAAATTCCGAAGCGACGAAGAAAGTTTCTCCCATTGAACCGCCATAAGGCCGCCGTTGAGCACATTTACGAAGCGGGCCAGCCCGGCGGCTCCGTCCCCTAAATCTCCCAATGAACCTCCCATATCGCTTCCGCTGATTCCGTCCATGGTATTTGCCGCAGCAGCTGCGCCCGCCGGAGCATTTATCGCAGCTTTCGGAGCAGCCGGCGGGCCGGACAAATCCGCATAAGCCCATTCTTCGCTGTCTTCGGCCTTAAAGCCCGTTATTTTCTTTGTCAGCTCATTCATCCTGCCGGCAAAGGACCGGACATATTCCTCTGCGCTGTCACAGCCGTACCCGGCATACATGTCACTGAACTTAGCACCGATTTTATCCATTGCGGCGCCAAAATTAGGATACATCCCTATGTTATCCGCGGATTGCTCCATAGCCTTTCCCAGCTGCTTTGCCCCGTGAATCATCAGAAAGAAACCGGAATTAAGCTTTCCGGCCATTTGCGAAAAACTTTTCATGGAATTTGCGGATTTTGCAATGCCGCCGGAAAGCCTTGTAAAGCCTGCCGCCATTTTCTGCGTGCTGCCTCCGCGATTCACTTTCTGTATAGACTGTCCGATTTTTTCAATACGGCCGGCAAACCTGGACAGGCTTTTGCTGCTGACACCAGAAAGCGCTGCTTCCACCTTGCCCAGTTTCCCAATCAATTTATTCAATTCTGCATTTGCTTTTGCGGCAGACACTTCCACCTGGACTTCAAGCCGATCAATCTCCGCACTCACGAACGTCACTCTCCTTTCAGTTCTGCACTGACGTTCAAAGACGTTCGGGCATAATAAGAGGCATCTGCTCTTTAAACAGACACCGTGGTTTTTCCGTTTCCTGTTTGGGCCATAAGAAGGCCAGGCGCTGTGAAACGCCTAGCCCTCAAATCTCCGATTGAATTCCTCTGCCCAAAGCTTAAACTGCTCTTCCCCAGACAACGGCTTTTTCTTTGCCTCCAGGGACAGCGGCTTCTTCGGATACTTCGCCTTTTTCGAGAAACAGGAGGCAACCGCCTGCTGAACATACAGCCCCTGATAATAGGCAGCCACATCCAGTATTTTGAGCTGCTCCTCTTTCTCTTGGATATACGCCTCCTGGTACATATACATGTACTTGGGATTGAGCTCCCAAAAAACATCTGCCGGAATGCCAAACCGGATTGCCGCCGGCATCCATACAGTATCTATCAGTCCGGAAAAAGTTATTCCTTTTCTCCCGCCGGCTCCGGCTCCCTCTTCCCAGGCAATGTCTCCCTCTTCTTCTCCTGCCCGTCTATGTGCAGGAGCTTCTTGAAAAAATTACTTTCCTGAACTGCGGCTGCATAAGCTTTATAAATATCCTCCAGGCCGCCTCCTCCAAGAATATGCTGCTCCACCAGATAATCTGCCTGCTCCGGATCACATTTTGCGACAATCCCTGTGAATGCCGATACGGCAGAAAACAAATAATTTCTGCTCAGCATGCCTTCCACCGGCAGCCCCATCTGTTCCATGAGCTTGGAATGCCGGAAGGTCAATTCCGGCACTTCATAGTTTTTCTGGTTAATTTTTACCGTTGCCATAACGCAAATCCTCCTCAAATTTTTTCAAGCTCCGCGCGTCGCTAGGCTGCCGGAGCCGCGATCTCAATCTTGGTAGACGGAGATACCGAAATCGTCATTTCACGGACTCCGTTGACCTCGCCCTCATTCACATACACGGAATGCTGGCCGTCCCAGGTTGCAACTCCGTCTGTGCCGTTCTTTCCCATAGTCAGACGGTAATGAAGGGCTGTCATTTCCTTAGCCTTCACCGCATTGTAGGACTCCAGCGTATAATTCGCCGTGAACTCCATAGCTTCCATGCCCTGTACGCCGGGAATAAAGGTCTGTACTTCATCCTCCAGATCCGTGGTCTCCAGCTGCTCCGGAGCACCGCCGAGAGCCGGATACCCCTTAATCTTGCACAGCTTCTCCCATACAGTTGCGTCTTCACTTACCTCCAGTATCGTACCAATCGTACTTACCGCCTTTGCTGTTACTTCTGACATAATCTTTTTCCTCTCTTTCTTTGATATAAAAATAAGAGCCTTCCGGCTCTCCAAAGTTACCATTTTTTACTTTATTTACATCCATTCATCACCATTCCCGATGACTCTCTGATACCGCCCAACCCACCGCGCCACATCCGGATCGGCACTGTCTGCCTTTACGGGTCCGCCGCGGCAGCCAAAACCATAGGATGCCATCAGCTCTTTTGCAGTCTCGCTGATGGCATAGCATTCGCTGTCGCCGGACTCTCCATTGCAATAGACCGTCAGCACAATTAACGGATTTTGGGAGCCCTCTGCGCCATCCAGGTCATAGTTTCCGCCGGAATTTTCAGCTAAGGCCACATCCACATAGGGAAGCTGGCCGTCCTTTGGAATCACATACCGTCCGACTGTACAGGCAGCCGCCTGTTCCAGTTTAGACTTTATCAGGGTGTAGCACTCATTCCAGTCGAATCCTGCCATGAATCATGCCTCCTTTCATTAATCTTTGCTCCAAATACCTCTTTGGCAATGCTTACTATCTTCCTCTGCATTTCTTTCCCTGCAAAATACATGGGCATTTTTCCATTGGCGCCGCCGAAATCATGCCACATGCCATCCAAGTCCATGTACCGCCAGCCATGGGAATTCCCTTCATGGGTCCGGCCGGGTAAAGCTCCCGCGCCCACTCCCAAAATCCCATCCGGACTCTCTGTGCGCAGGCCGGAGCCAAATTCCAGCATCAAGACAGGCGATACTCCAACTATTTTCACGCCTTCCGGCGTCTGCCGCTCTCTCACCGTCTCGCTGCTATCCTCCATGTACAGCACCGCCCGGCAGCCGGCCCGCTCCGGCGTAATTTCGGATGACAGCCGGATATACTTTCTGAAACCGCTGCCGCTGATATGCGCCTGCGCCACCTGAATCCCCTCTTGGGCCAGCCTTTGGCAGAGTATTTCACATTTCCCAAGCAAGTCCTGCTGAAAATTCCGAATTTCCTGCTGCGCTGCCCGGACTGACGCCGCTGACAGGCTGAAACAGATTTTCTTCGCCATAGCTCCTGCCTCCCTGCGTTTATCCAAAGCTTCGGCCGGCCGGCTTCGGAATGAAGCGGCACTCTCCCGTCTCTGTATTAAATACATTTGTTCCGCCGCATTCGACTTTCGGACACTTCACACTGCCCTTTCCCGCAAATCTTCCCAAGAGCCTTCCGCAGCCCTTGCATCTCACCTCAATCAATTTCATCACCCCCTTTTGAGGCTGCTGGTTTCGTTGCCAGCTTCCTTGTTTCCTTTTTGGTACAATACCATAATATCACGGAAGTACGTCCTTAAGGTGGTCACATTTTCTTATTCTGATCCAGGAGGTAGAAAAAGTACCTTCGATAATCATAAAAGCTTCTCTGGCTGCAAGGCATCCCCCGGATGTCCCGGAGATACCAGAACGGTTCCTCATAACAAACGGAGCGGATTATGTATTCTTGCAGATCTGCATTTGCCTGGAGAGCCATCTGTTCGATCAGCTTACACCTTTCCTGAAGCTCCGCCCGGCGCACTGCCAATGCTGCTGTCTGATCACTCCTCTGGGAAGGCGCCATCGGCATCCCCGTCACATGTACGCTTTTTACCGTATCCGTCTTATGCTTTAATTCCTCCACCCACTCCGGGTACTGTTCACAGAAACCGGAAAGTTCCTTGAACCGTTTATTGCTAATACCATAATCATCCAGCTTTAAATTTCTCTTATTCATTCCATCTGTTCCTCCATTCTACCGTTAACGGTTATTTTATTACATATTAATCCCTTTAACGGTCAATGTCAATACACTATTTACCGTTAATGGAAAATTATTATTGACTATAAAACTACTTAGCGGTAAAATATATACATAGACGGAGGTACTACAATGGGATTGGAGAACATTGCAATTTACAAAAAGAAGTTAAATCTTACAACCGAAGAACTCTCGGCAGCTTCCGGCGTGCCTGTTGGAACCTTAAATAAAATTTTAAGCGGTGCAACAAAGGACCCCAAGCTTGAAACATTAAAGGCTGTCGCTAAAGTATTGGGGCTTTCTCTGAACGATTTTGATGATGCAGATAATTTTATGGAAACAACTGCCGCTCATAAAGAAGGTGAAAATTTCACGCCGGAAGAGTTAGATAAGATCGAAGAATATAAAAGGCTGCTTCTCGCTGCCCGGCCAAAGGAATGATCGTTTATGACTTATGAAGAACTGCAAATCCAAAACGAAGATATATTCATAAAAGAAATGGATCTATCCGGAGTAAAAGGGATGAAAGGCTTATATTGCAACGGAAATATTGCTATACATAAGTCTCTTACTTCCGTGGAAAAATCCTGCATCCTGGCAGAAGAACTCGGCCACCACTACACCACAGTCGGGGACATTCTGAACCAGGAAGACGCCAGAAACCGCAAGCAAGAGCTGCTGGCTCGGCTCTGGGCTTACAATAAGCAGATCGGGTTAAGAGGGATTATTTCTGCATATGAAGCTCATTTAACAGAAATACATGAAGTGGCCGAATTTTTAGAGGTAACACCTGAATTCCTATCTGATGCCCTGCAGTGCTACCGAAGCAAATACAGCCCTTATACCACAGTTGACAACTACATCATTTTCTTTGAACCATGTTTATCTGTCGTGAAAATGATAGATTCTTGAATCACTGCGGCGTTTGAACCCCCTCAAATATTGTTTCATTTTCTACCGGCACAGCAGATGGATACCGCACCTTCTGTCCCACACAGAAAGCGCCCATTTTCTGGAAAAACCTTAAATTCTAATATCTTAAAAATTAGAGATTTCTTAAAGATTTCCCTGTTAAAATCAGATATACTATTCACATTGGACCATAAAGGTCAAAGGAGGCCGTATGAGACTATTGCTGGTAGAAGACGAAGAACGGCTGCTGGATTCCCTTGTATTCCAGCTGGAACAGGAGGGGTTTTCCGTGGATGCCTGCAGAGACGGGGAAGAAGCCCTTTACTATATACAGCAGAATCTTTATGATTTAATCCTGCTGGATCGGATGCTTCCCCTCCTGGACGGTACGGAAGTGCTGAAAACCATGCGCCGGAGCCACAATTCCACACCGGTTATTTTAATTACTGCTCTGGGAACCCTGGACGATAAAGTAACGGGGCTGGACCTGGGAGCAGACGATTATCTGGTGAAGCCTTTCGCTTTTGAAGAGCTCATGGCCCGGATCCGCTGTGTGGCCCGCCGCCCCCGCAGGCTGGCGCCGGAGGGGACACTCTCTTTCCGGGATATTACCTGCTCCATAGAAGACAGTACCCTGGCCGGTCCCGGCGGCTCCTGCAGTATGTCACGGCGGGAGCGGGATCTGATGGAAATTTTTCTGCGGAATCCCGGTCAGACCCTCTCCCGTCCCCTGCTTCTCACCCGCGTCTGGGGTATGGACAGCGATGTGGAGGAAGGAAATCTGGATAATTACATTCATTTTTTGAGACGCCGCTTAAAAACGGTGGAAAGCTCTGTCTCCATCCGCACCGTCCGGGGAATCGGCTACCGGATGGAAGCCTCATCTGCAAAGGAGAATCCATGTTCCGAAAAACACGTTTGAATCTGGCCGTGTTCTGCGCCGGCATCACTGTTTTAATCCTGTCTGTCATGTCCTGCTGCTTTCTCTACGTCTCTGAAAAAAGCCTGAAAGACAGCAGTTTTCACACCTTTCAAAACCGCATGGAGCATTTAAGCAAAGGGCTGGTAAAGCAAACCCTGATTACATCGGAATGGCTTTATGATACGGCGGAAGGCGGCAATTACCTGATTCACCTTAAAGACAACGGCGTCCCGCTTCTGCTGAACCGTCAGGGAATCCCGGAAACCGCGCCGCTTTTTGAAGCTGCCGGGAACTATTACAAAGAACACTTTTCTGTAGAATCCCTGGAGGCGGAGGATACCTTTCATCAGGAATTTTCTTTCTCTTCTAAAGAAAAAGGCAGTGCAGATTATTACGCCTGCGTCATTACCTCCAACCGGCCGTCCGGAACGCTGCAAGCCATCATTCTCATGCCCTTAAGGGAGCTTTCCAGGCAAATCCGCGCGCAGCGGATCTGGTTCCTGCTTCTGGTTGCCCTGGCAGCAGCCGCCCTGTTTTTCTTCTCCTGGTATTTCACCGGACGGCTCCTGCTCCCTTTAGAGGAAAACCGGAAACGGCAGGCACAATTTGTAGCCTCTGCCTCCCACGAACTGCGCACTCCTCTGGCCGTAATCCTCTCCTGTGCCTCGGCCGCCGGGCGGGCAGACCAAAGAGAACGGACCCATTTTCTCTCCTCCATCCGCTCAGAAGGGCTCCGCATGTCCAGGCTGGTGGATGATATGCTGCTTCTCTCCAGTGCAGACGCCCATGTCTGGACTATCCAGAAAGTCCCGCTGGAACTGGACACTCTGCTTCTGGAAACATGTGAAGCCTTTGAATCCCTGGCTACCGAAAAAAATATCCGCCTTACGGCGGAACTGCCGGAGACTCTTTTCCCTCCCTGCCTCTGCGATCGGGAACGTATCCGCCAGGTTCTCTCCATTCTGCTTCACAATGCAGTCAGTTACACACCTTCCCAGGGGGTTATCCGTATCTCTCTTTCAAGAACCGGAAAATTTTTTGCAATCACAGTGGCGGACAACGGCCCGGGCATCCCCGACGAACAGAAAAAGCATGTCTTTGAGCGCTTTTACCGGGCGGACGCCTCCCGCAGCCGGAAAGGCCACTTTGGTTTGGGCCTCTGCATTGCCTCGGAAATCATATCCGCCCACCACGGTCAAATCCGTCTGGAGGACACCCCGGGAGGCGGCAGTACATTCCGGGTGCTTCTGCCGGAAGAATAAACGCCGGCTTTGGCATTACTCATCCCCGGGGATGGGCCTTGGCATATACTTCCCGGGTGCGCACTGCATACATCATGGTCGTGGAAATATCCGAATGTCCCAGCATCTCCTGCACCACATGCAGATCCGCGCCGTTATCCACCAGATGAGCGGCAAAAGAATGGCGCAGGGTATGAGGCGTAATCTCCATCTGGATTCCCGCCTGCTTCACATACTGCTTTAACAGCTTCCAGAACCCCTGCCGGCTCATACTCTCCCCGGAACAGTTAGGAAAGAGCATCTCGCACTCTTTATTCCCGATCAGATCCTGCCTGGCAGCTCCCATATAGTTGTCCAGAGCTTCCTTGGCCTTGGAACCGAAAGGAATCACCCGCTCGCGGTTCCGGTCCCGGCACACGATGTAATCCATCTTCCGGTTGATATCCCCTACCTTCAAGGATATCAGCTCCGTCACCCGGATTCCCGTGGCATAGAGCAATTCCAGCATAGCCCGGTCCCGGAGCCCCTTGGACGTCCGCTCCCCCGGCTGTTCCAAAAGCTTATTGATATCCGCCACAGACAAAATGTCCGGAATCTTCTTCTCCACCTTCGGCGCTTTCAAATGCTCCGTCGGATCTGTCTCCACCTTTCCGCTCTTTAACAGATAGAGATAAAAAGCCTTCATAGAAGCCACATTGCGTGAAACCGTAGACGCGGCCAACCCCTTTTTCTCCAAGTCCAGGATATAAGAATTCAGGTTCGTCTCCGTAACATCCTCTACACACTCCACTTTCTGCTCCTTTAGAAAGTGCATCATCTTCATTAAATCTCTCTGATACGAAAGCTCTGTGTTTTTGGATGTCTCCTTCACGTTATGCAAATAGGACACAAAGCTCTTAATCTCTTGTTCCATATACGTACTATCCCTCAAATTGTTACAAAAATATTCCCACAACACCCGTTATGTTTAATATTATAGTAACAAAAATACAGAAAAGCAATGGTCTTTTTTCTTGAAAAACCTTGATAAATCAAGGCTTGCAGGGTTTTCTACAATATCTGGCCTTCTCATTTTTCGACAACCACCAAATCTTGTTTTCCGACAGAAAAAATTTTTTTAAATTTTTTTTAAAAAAGTTTTTAAAAAGAGGGGATTTACATAACTTTCAAGAAATGCGCCGGCCAAAAAGAGCATAGCTCCCATAAGCCAGACCAAAAGATAGGAATAAAACAATTTTTTGCTGTTATTCCACTGACGCATCTTCAATTCCCGTTTTCCCGACATCTCACAGATCTTCCGCAGGAGCCAGCAGCAGGACGGCACATAGAGAACAAAATGGGGCAGCCCGCTGGCGGCACAGAGAAGGATTCCCTGGGCTCCCATCTTCATGGCCGCCGTAGTGATCGTAATGCCCAGGGCAGCCCCAATCCAGACCACATAGGCATAAACCACCGCTGTTCCAAAGACGGTAAGCCCGGTAAGCCACAAGACAGTAAAGGCCGACATCCGGG
>ERZ779622.937-NODE-937-length-13576-cov-5.248576_pt1 | contig 13576 bp, 9 predicted proteins | sample MGYA00514188_ERZ779622 | MGnify/ENA primary metagenome ERZ779622 (study PRJEB29562, sample SAMEA4376702) | mouse gut metagenome | isolation source: Cecum | study: EMG produced TPA metagenomics assembly of the A DSS colitis mouse model was used to assess the...
GTCCATAGTACGGCTGCCCGTAGTAAGGCTGTCCGCCGCCGTAATTGTTGTTCTGTCCATAGTATGGCTGTCCGTTATGATAGCCTGGATTTTGTCCGTAATACGGTTGTTCGTTGCCATAGACCGGATTTTGCCCATAGTATGGCTGCCCGTTATTGTACTGCGGATTATCTGCGGCTGACTGATTATCCATATTCTGTGCGGGAGCAGTTTCCTGATTTTGCGCGACCGGATCGAGTTTCGGGTATGTATTATGATTCAATTCACTCATTGTGATATTGCCGCCTTTCTGTGTGATATTATATAACAGTATAAGTCCGCCTGAAAATTAGTGCAAGGATATTTCATAAAAGTTGCGTGAAGGTTTTGTCCGTGATCACCTTCCGGTGTCAATGTTTCGGACGATCTGTTTCGCCACATCCGGTTTGTTCATGGTGTAGATGTGGATGCCGGCCACGCCGTTCTGCAGAAGATCGCGGCACTGGCGGACGGCGTAATCGATACCGGCCCTGTACATATCCTCAGGGGAGTCCCCGTAGGAGGCGATGATGTCGGAGAGCGCTTTCGGGACGGAGGAGCCGGAGAGGGTGATGGAGCGCCCGATCTGCCCGGCGCTTGTGATCGGCATGATGCCCGCATGGATCGGGGCGGTTATGCCCTTGCGCGCGGCTTTCTCCCGAAACTCGTAAAAGAAGTCGTTGTCAAAAAACAGCTGGGTGATGAACTGTGTCACGCCCCTGTCCTGTTTTTCTTTCATGTGCATCAGGTCTGCCTCCTTGCTGAAAGATTCAAAATGCTTTTCGGGGTAGCAGGCGCCCCAGATCTCAAAGTCTGTATGCTCTTTCAGAAAGTCCACAAGGTTTGAGGCGTAGGTAAATTCCCTGCCGTTATACTGTTCGTCCGACATGTCTTTCGGACGGTCGCCGCGGAGGGCGAGGATGTTGGTGACGTTGTGCTTTTTAAACTCCCCGCACATTTTCCGGATGTCATCCTTTGTGCTGCCCACGCAGGTCAGGTGAGCCATGGCGGTGATGCCGAGTTCGTTCTGTATATAGGAGGCGATCTCCACGGTGCTTTTCGAGCGGCTTCCGCCTGCGCCGTAGGTGACGCTGATAAAATCGGGATCGGTCTCGGCCAGTTCCTTTGCCACGCGGAAGGCGGAGGAAAATTCGCTGTCCTTTTTCGGGGGAAATATCTCCATGGAGATCTGTATTTTATTCATATATAAGATTCCTTTCGTGGATCGTTCGTATTTTTCAAAAAATTATAGCACATTATGTGTTTGAGGACAAGAAACAGAGTGTGGGGCAGGAACAGGATGCCTGAAACCGGTAAAAAGAATCGGCTGTGCACTATGTCTGCTGCTCATCTTCAAAAGCCCAGAGGAACATATCCGTGTCCCGGAGTCCGGCGGGCCTGTTCTGGTTGAACTCCCTGATCCGCGCGCGGGGGCTGTCGTCCCCTTCTGCGCAGTACCACTGGAATTCATTCAGGAGAACCTCACGGCTCTTCCCTGCATTCTCATGAAAGTGGAGACCCAGCCGGAACGCGCCCCGCACATCCCCGTAAAATTGACTCAGGTGCTCTTCATCCAGGCGGAGATAGTCGAAGCAGAAGAGGCTTTGTGTGTTCTCAAACTTCTTTTTCGCTTTCACCGCAAGGCCATACTCCTTCTGCGCGTCGTTGAGGGCCTTTTTCGCGTCAGCGATATTTTTCTGGAGCTTTTTGATGTGGTCGGCATCGCGCTGCTTCCTGTGTTCGCGTTCATACTTCTCCCTGGACTCCTGCGCGCCGCTATGAGCCTTTTCGGCTTTTTCCAGGGCGGCTAAACGCTTCTTCTCCTCGTGGCAGTATGCCTCCTCGTAAAGAGCCTTCCCCGCCAGAAAAAAGACGCAGCCGCTGTAGATATCCATCGCCAGCGGAATGCTGAGGGGCATCTCTTCACTCCCTTTCAGGGCATTTTGCAGCGCGTCGATCTGACCCGGATCCAGCATGCAGAACCCGGAGCGGTTCAGGTGCCAGCCCTCCGGGGCAGCAGCGCCGGCCAGGTCTTTTTTATAAAACTCATAACCCTGCGGGCAGCTGCAGTACGCTTCCAACAGTCCCAGGGAGAAGTCCCGTTTCCTCCGGGGACCTGTGGTGAAGGGCTCCATCCTGGCTTTATCCCCCGCCTTTTCCCGGTCCTCCGGCTTGAGCAGGGGATATCCGCCGTCCTGCAGCCAGGTCTTGATCCTGATGTGGAGCGCCATCCGCCTCATCAGGCCGGTCAGCCAGGGCAGATAATCCACCAGCTTCGTGTCATTTTTGATCTTGACACGACGTTTCAGACCGTGCAGCCGATCGGCGATCTCGGTCCCTCCCGTCTCCTGTTCCCTGTGCATCTTTTCTGCCAGCTCCGCCAGATCCTTTTTCAGCTGTGCCGGCTTAAACGTCTTTTCCCCGTCCTGCAGGCCTCTCCGCAGCAAAAGATTCAGATCCTTGCGATGATCCCACATGCTGGTATCCTTATAATAGATGTCGCGCTTCGCCAGATACTCCACCAGCCAGAAGTAGTATTCCGTATCTGAGATCAGCCCTGCCCGGTAGCCCGCGTCATTCAGCCAGAGCTCCGCCCAGAAATCCCGGCGGGAACCGTCGGGCGCCTCTCTCAACAGTTTGTGCTTTGACTGCTCCGGGTGCGCCCTCAGAGTCCCGGCTAACCGGGCCCTGATCTCAGGCTCGTCCTCTGGCTGCGGGCCTCCCCTCATGGATAGTTCCGGGAGATGCTCCTCCAGAAGCTTCGATACGCCGTCCGCCCAGAAGTATCGGTACAGGAAGGACTGCACCCCATCTCTGGTGTATTCGAGGATCAGATCCCGGTAGAAGCGGTCGCGGATCGTGTTCACAGGTCTTTCCATTGCAATCCCCTCCCATAGATCTTCGCCTGCCGAAGAGGCCCCTCGCAGACGCGGCTGTACACATCCAGCGCTTTCTCCGTATCCGCCAGAGGGGCGGTCTCCCGCTGGGCCAGATACAGATTCACGATATCCTCCAGCTCCTGGCAGAAATCCCGCAGGATCTCCGTCTCCGCCCCCTTAAAGAGCTCCTCAAAGCGCTGGCAGGCGGAGCAGTACTCGCCCATATCCTCAAAGCGCAGGATCAGCTGCAGCAGGTTCCAGTTTCTTGCTTCCAGCTCTCCCTGATACTCATTTTCGGCTTCCACCCATGAGGGGTCGTCATAGTACTCATCGTCATAGCCGTAGTCGTAGTCGTAGCCGTCATCGTCATAGTCGTAGTCGTAGTCCCCGTCCTCATAGAGATCCTCAACGTCCATGCCTGGCTCGCCCGTTTCCTCTATCTGTTCCGCCGTCTCCAGCTCTTCCTCCTCCTGCGGCTCTTCTGCCTCCTTCGATGGAATCGTCTCGCTGTAGAGCCGGTTTTCAGCCCTCATGTACGGAGGGGTCAACGCCCAGTCGTCCTCCAGTCCCCTGACATTCAGCTCCTGAAAGGTAATGTAGTGGTTGATGGGAGAATAGAGATGGAAGCCAAAGTGCTTGTCATAGCCATTGTGCGGCTCGTTCTGGCGGCTATTGTCCGGCCCGTCTGTGATACACCAGCTTCGGGAGAACCACTTCGCCTGCTCCAGCAGAAAGGCAAAGTCGGTCCGCGCCTTTCTCTCGCTGCCCCAGACATAGAAGTAGCCATCCTGGTACAGGCTGCACCGCATGGTCAGATAGAGGTACAGACCGTACAATTCCCGCCGCGTCCGGAGATAGGACTTAGCCCAGCCCGCCTTGGGGAAGCGCACGTACTGCTTCTCCTCCCAGAGGGAGAGCATCTCCTCCACCAGGCTGTGGAGCTTTTCCGGAGAGAATTCTCCCTTTTTGTCCGTGATCTCCCGGCGGAAGGAGTAGTCATGGCCCTTCATGCGGCGCATGAGCTCGTCCGCCGCATCCTGCAGGCACTGCAGGTTTTTTTCATAGATATCCAGCTTTTCCTTCGATAGTTTCATATATATTCACCGTTCCTTTCCTGAAATGTGGATGGCGCGCGGGACTGCCCCCGCACGGTCATCCTAGCACAAGTCTAGCAAAACGTCAAGAATTGGTTCGTAATTTTTACAAACAAAAATAGGGACAACCACATTGCACTCCTTTAAAATCCGTGTTATGATGGGAAAACAGATATCACACATGAAGAAGAAACCGGAAAGGAAAACTGCAAGATGAACGATAACGACAGATTAAGACTATACTTCCTCGCTCATTCTCGAGATCAAAAAATATGGAAAACATTTGTGTACATACGGAAGGACATCCGCAGCAAATATCATATTCCAACAACACCCGACGGCATATGGCCGGCCGAGATATTGTATGCGCTCTGTATTCTCTTTTCACTGGAGAAAACGGAGCTAGACAGATTTATGAGTGCAGCGGAGATCGAAAAATATGAAGTGCTGAAGACTTCTGCGGAAGAGAGCCTCCGTTCTTCTGCCAAGTGGGATACCTTCCCGTTTTATGAGATGCGTAAGCTGCTTGAAAAGGATTTTAATTATATCAATCGAACTGTTGGTACTTTCCGCACAACGGATCAGACAGATAAAACGGTGGATATCGATCAAACGGATTTTTTTTCAAAGCTTGAGAATGAGACAATATCTGCAGCGGATATTTCCGAATACAGCGTGATTTTAAAGCTGACATACATGGCGGGGGGGATATTTTTTAAAACCCTGGGAATTCGCAGCCTGATAGAGCATTACCGGACGAAATCCGCTGAGAGCGCAGCTCCTAAAAAGAGTCTTGACGACATACTGTCCATGAAGAAAAATCTTCGGAATCAGCTGATGAAGGATGTCAGGGGGCAGGATACGGCGGTGGAAAAGTTTGTGGACGGCTATATCCGCTATCGGCTTCGGGGAAAGCTGCTCGGAAAACCGGCAGGGATCTTTCTCTTTGCGGGACCTCCCGGAACCGGTAAAACCTATCTGGCGGAGAAGTTTGTGGAACTCATGGCGGATGAGGGCTATCGATACAAGCGCTTTGACATGGCGGCTTACGGAAGCAGCAACAGCGACAATATAACAGGATTGGTCGGCTTTGAACGATCGTGGAGAAGGTCGGAACCCGGCCTGCTCACCGGTTTTGTCAAAGAGCACCCCAAATGTGTTCTGCTTTTTGACGAGATAGAGAAAGCGTGCCCGGGAGTCAGACTGCTTTTTCTGAGCGTACTGGAGGGAGCGGTTCTCACAGACAAATATTATGATGAACAGGTTTCCTTTGAAGATGCGATCCTTGTTTTCACCACAAATGAGGGCAAGGACCTTTACGAGGACAATCGCGGAGCGAATCTGACCGCACTGCCGGATTCCGCTGTGATGGAAGGCCTTCAGGCGCCGCCGTCACAGTTTCCGCCGGAGCTGATCTCCCGCTTTATGTCCGGGACGATCGTTATGTTCAATCACCTGAACTATTTTGATCTGTCGGCTATCTTTAAGAATTCTGTGGATAAGACTGTCCAGCAGATCCGTGAAAGCAACGATCTGCATATCGGTTTTCGTTATTCCTGGGAAAAGCTGGCGAGACTCTATCTCCTGGGCAAGGGGAGCAATATTGACGCCCGTTTCGTCAGTTCAAATACCAAAAAGACAGTAGAAAACTATTTTCTGGAGGCGATGGAATTTATAAGAGAAGAGTGCTTCAGAAGCCTGAAAGAATTGAGGGTAGTCTCCGTCTCGGTAGAACCTTCCGGCGAGTTTCGGAAATATTTTGAGATGAGGTACAGGCCGCGGATCCTCGGATATATAAATAGAAGCGCGGAGGTATACGCCGGGGAGATTCCACAACGGTACGGCAGATCTCTCCCCCAAAGAGGACTGAAAAAATTACAGCAGCGGGCGGACTGTGTCTGGGCGGAGACAGGTGAAAGTTTCAAAGAATTTCTTCTGAACTGTAATTGGAACAGCGAAAAAAGAAAGGACAGATTCGACGCGGTTTTGATCGATCTGGCAGGCGGACCGGGGGATGAGGACACGGCGGAAGGATATGCGTGCCTGAAGAGCGCAGCGGAGGAAAATCTGGATATTCCCATAATCGTCGTTTCCAGAGGGGAAGCCGCGAAAAAGAAAACGCAGGCTTCACTTGCGGAGCAGGGCGCCACGGATTTCGTGCGGGGAATATGGTGTGATCCACAGGAAACGGTTAAAAACGATCCGGACATCCATCGCTGCGAAGACCGGGAAGAAAAGATCCTGGCGCTCGACTGGAAGGAACTGAAGAACATTTTTGACAGACAACACTTTGTCAGGATGGCCGCTGAGCTTGTCCGGAAAGGCGAACGGCTCTCCAGCGAAGTCACCTATCGTTATAAAAAAGAAAGCGGGGAACTGGAGATCTGTTTCGGCGGACTTTGCGCAAAACCGGCGACGGTGGAAAGCGCTGCGTCCAGACGGCTGGACAAAAAATATCTGTTGGTAGACAGACCCCGGGTGTCATTCGAGGAAATCTATGGCAATAAAGAAGCGAAGGAAGAGGTAAAACGCTGTATCGACAATATCCGCCACCCTGAGAGATATACGAAGCTGATGACGGGGATTCTGTTGTATGGCAAACCGGGCATGGGGAAAACCATGTTCGGCAAAGCCATGGCCTACGAATCTCACGCTGCATTTATCTCCGTGGTGGGATCGGATTTTCTAAACGGAAACGGTGTGTCAAAAATGGAGGAAATATTCCAGACGGCGCGTCGGAGAGCGCGCCGGGATAAAGCCTGCATTCTGTTTATCGATGAGTTTGACGCCATCTCCAAAGACAGAGGTGGCCGATTGGAACATTATCAGGAAATCGTGCTGGAAAAATTTCTCAAGGAAATGGACGGGCTCGAGACAGATAATCACGGCGTCTATGTGGTGGGGGCCACCAACTATCCCCTCGAAAATCTGGACAGGGCAGTCACGAGAAGATTCAGCGTCAGTATACCTTTCCCTTATCATGTTATGGAGGAACGATTTACCTATCTCAAAAACATATTAAATAAGAATAAACAGACAAAACATATTTCTGACAGTGACATCAAAACGTTGAATCGAATGATGCTGACGTTCGGCGACAGGATAAGGAGCTACGCGGAAATCGGAACTTTTATCGAAGAATCCATTGCCGCCGCGATACATCTCCATAAAACGGTCGATATGAGATTTTTGCTGGAACGGATCAACAGGATGGCCGGACCGGCCCGACAGGAGAACGACCCGGAAAAATACTTGTCCACCGCTTTTCACGAAGCAGGACATGCCGTGCTGCAAAACTATTTTGGTCTGGAAGTGGATTATGTGACGATCGTATCCAGAGGAATGTACGGAGGTTATTCCTCGGCATGGCCGAAATATCACACCGGTCAGGATTTCTTAAATCAGATATGTACCTTCCTCGCGGGGCGCGCTGCCGAGATGATCTATCTGGCCAACTCCGGAGAGGATTACAGACAGGGCGTCAATACAGGGGCGGAAAATGATTTACAAAAGGCTGCCCGGATCGCCTGTGATTATGTCTGCCGCTATGGTCTGGACGAGCGTTTTATAGCGATACCCGGAATATTTACTTTACAGAGCGGCGCTTTCCCTGAGTCCATAATGCCGGAGTCCGAGAAGGAGGCCGTCTGGACATCCGTAAAGGAGATACTTGCGCAGCAGCAGAAACGTGCGAGAAGATTGCTGAGCGAACGTTGGTCCGAAGTGTTCGCCCTCGCAATCTCGCTGTTTTCCATGAAAGAACTGGATCACAAAACAGTCACGGAAATTATTGAGAGAAAACTGCCCTATGTGGAGGAGAGCTGTTTTTTGGATTCCGATGATGACTACGTGACGGCAACATGGACGGCATCGGAAAGTGAGGAAATTCTTTTGGGATATCCTGTTTATCCTTTCACCCGGATGAGTATACCATCGGAAAAAACAAACCTGACAGGGGCGGATGGCAGACATTATTATTACGCGGTCAAAACAGCAAGAGAAGGCCTGCATATCCATGAAAAGCTGCAGGATGCTTTCGATGAGGCGTTTGTGAACCAGGCATACTGCCGCCGGTTTAAAACCAGAAAAGCTGCGCAGGAGTATCTGGAGATGCTGGAGGTGACAGCTTTACGTCAAAATGGGGAATACTTTCTGGGGGTTCGGGCGGATGCTTTCGCCGAAATGACAGACAGTAATATACCGGTAAAATATCTGATGGATCTGAAAGGAGAAAAACTTGAACAATGGCAGAAAACAGCGGCCGAAGAGGGAAAGCCTCTGGCGCGGCGCGTGATCGAGGAGGCGGAGATGTTTTTGGAGACATTTGAAAATGTCCATATGGTCATCCGGATATACGGTAAGACGCTCCGGGATGAATTTCTCCGCTGTCTGGACGCCAGGGAAAAGGAAGGATCCGATGGAACGGGCATCGCGGAAATTTAAGTTGTAATGTATATAGGTAGACATTAGAGCCGATCTGAGAGACAGTTTTCAGATCGGCTTTTACTTTGTCTAAAAGACTCCGGATAATTTGTAAAAATTACAAATTGATTGGAGCTTCCTGATATACTATCCCGTGTAAGGCACACATCACGAAAAACAAAACGGCCGGCCGAAGAGATATGTTCTTCGGGGAAGGCCTGTTATGTAAGAGAGGAGGAATCATTATGTATATCGCAAACGAAGCAAGAATCATCAAAGAATCATCCCACGGCTACGATCTCATCCCCATCCAGGATGAGATGCTGTCCCGCCGGGAGGTAGAGCTGGTGGGGGAGGTGAACGCGGACTCGGTAAATGCCCTGATCCGCCAGCTGCGCTACCTGCAGAGTAAGGACCCGGAAAGTCCGATCACCCTGTATATCAACAGTCCGGGAGGCAGCGTGGACAGCGGCATGGCGCTCTACGATGTGATGCAGGCGGTGAGCTGTCCCGTCCGGACAGTCTGCGTGGGGTTGGCGGCCTCCATGGCGGCTCTGCTCTTTGTCTCCGGCAGCAGACGCGACATGCTCCCTCACAGCCGCATCATGATCCACGACCCGCTGATTCCTCAGACCGGCGGCAGCGCCCTGAAACTGAAAGCGATCAGCGACGACCTGATGGAGACAAGACAGATCATCGCCAGGGTCATCGCGGAGCACTCCGGCAAAAGCATGGAGGATATCCTGGCAAAGACCGCCACCGACAGCTACTTCCGCGCGGAGGAGGCCGTCGAGTTCGGCCTGGCGGATCACATTATCACAAGTCTGGCGGAAAGCCATTGAGAAAGGAGAAAAACATGTATTATCCCGTGAAATCCAAACGTATTCTTGCGAAGGACATCTTCGCTGACAACAACACCTGGGCCACAGGGCTCAACAACAACGACCTGATCATCGGTCCTGCCGGCGCCGGAAAGACCAGAGGCTATGTGACGCCGAACATCCTCCATGCGCAGGAGAATCTGGTCATCGCCGACACCAAGGGAAACCTCCGGAAGAAGTACGGCGGGCACCTGGAAAAGAGAGGCTACACTGTCATGCATCTGGATTTCACAGATGTGGCCGCCACTTCCTTCGGTTATAATCCCCTGTCCTACATCCGGAAGTGTTCGGACAGCGAATTAAACCGGGACGGCGATAGTTATAATGAGCAGGATATCAAGAAGGTGGCACAGGCGATCTGTCCGGTCCAGAGCCAGAAAGATCCCTTCTGGGATGTGGCGGCTCAGATGTATCTGGAGGCGATCCTGCTCTTTATCATGAACGAGCTGCCCGAAGAACAGCATGATCTGTGCGAAGCCTACACCTTCCTCGCCAACATGAACAGCGAGGAGCTGGAAAATATGATCGAGGAGGAAATCACTACGAATCCGAACAGCGCTTTCGCGCGAAAGATCCGGATGATCCGGCAGAATTCGAAAGCGGAGAAGATGGACGCCAGCATCAAGGGCGTTCTTGCCCAGCATCTGGATGTGGTGGCCTACTCCGGCGTGAAAAGGATGTTCCGCATGGAGCCCCAGGTGGACATGGACGCCTTCCTGCATGGAAAGACGGCACTGTTTTTATCTGTCAGCGACTCCGACCGCAGCCAGGATATCCTGATCAACCTCTTCTACACACAGGCGCTGCAGTACCTGATGGCAGCTGCAGACCGTCGGCCGGACAGCCGGCTCCCGATCCCGGTGCGCTTCATCCTGGATGATTTCAGCACCAACACCGTGATCCCGGATTTCGACAAGATCATTTCCGTGATCCGCTCCCGGGAGATCTACGTGAGCCTGATCGTCCAGAGCCTCTCCCAGCTGGAGGGCCTCTACGATCACGCCAGGGCGCAGACTATCATCAACAACTGCGACCACTGTCTGTATCTGGGCGGAGCGGACACCCAGACGGCCCGGTACTTTGCCGAGAAGTTCAACTGTCAGGTTTCCACGGTCTTAAATCTTCCGCTGGACAGTCTGTTCATCTTCGCCCGCGGCAGTGAACCCAGGCGGGCGCAGAAGTATGATTTGGATCAGGATAAGGTTTACCGCGGCCTGATGCGGGCGTCGGAGGGACGCCCGGAAAGGAGTGACTATGAAAAATAAGGGCAGAACGCTGCTGACACTCACAGAACGCCTGGATCTGGCGTCCGGATCCAGGGCGGCTTCGCCCGAGGCCGCCGCCAAACTGGTACAACGGTTTTCTAACATCCGCGCACAGTGGCTCTTCTTCGGAAGCGCCGATGTGGACATCCTGAGTGGACTGACCGGAAAATTCTGGGAGCATCCGGCTGTGGACATGAGCACTTACCGCGGTTTTTGCCACAGCTTTCGGCTGGCAATAAATTATGACAACGACTTCTTTCCGCCCCCCTACATTCCGAAGAGAAACGACAACGCGTATGAACCGGTCTGGGGCGTCACGACAAACAACGCCATGGTCATGCTGGGACTGATGCTGCTCGACCACGCCAGGGGCCAATTGATACCCAGGGACTTTTACCACTGCATGCGGATGACCCTCGGACAGTATCTGGATGCCCTGGTGGATCTGAGTTTCCGGAAGGACGGGACACAGGATCCGTTCCGGAGCAACACCTGGCAGTTTTGGAGAGAGGTGCTCCTGAAAGACTATGACGGTTCAAAGCCTCTGGCGGAGGCATTGGAGGACATCCTGAAGCGCTACCTTACCGCATGGCAGGAGTTCGATCATCTGGATCATATCCTCCGCTGCACGGGCGATCTCTCCTGCTGTCTGGAAAACGGGAGAATCAGCGCGCCGGCAGGGGCGGATCTGCCCGATCCCGGCAGCGAAAACGTCGCTCCGGGGACGCTGCGCAGCCAGGTTTTCCTGTCAGAGCGCGACTACCGCCCTGAGACCCTGCGGGCGCTGGCCGAAAAGTCACCCTCCCCTGATCTCCGGGAGCTCCTGGAAAAGTATAGCTCTGAGGAGCGGCTTGCATCCGCCATGCGGGAGATCAATATGGCGGTGACAGATCTGTATCTCCTCTGGGTGGAGCCCTATCTGCAGATGGAGGAATATCACTATGAAAAACATTTGTAATATTTACAAATGAAAAACCGGAAACCGCTATACTGTTTCTTGTAAGGCAGGCGCCTTGAAAAACGAAGGAAGGAGCAAAGAAAGAGTCAACCATATGAAGGAGGAAGAAAAATGGAAACAGGAAAGAATGTTATGAAGAAAGCATCACTCAGAGACCGGATGGAGGACTGGAGCAAAATTGAGGAGACTCTGCGGGATACCACGGAGCTTTCCGCCAAAAATTACGGCAGGCAGAACGCGGTGGCATATATCGTCTATATGATGGCGGGAAGTTATTTCGGTTCCGGTACATCGAACAGCAGATTCCGAAATCTTTATTTGAATTACGCGGAGATGCCGAAAGAGAAGCAGTACGAGAATGAGCGGCGAGTTATCGATTCCGTAGAAAAGCTTGGGGCGGAGTTTCTGCAGAAAATAGCTGATCTTCGCTGTAAGGCGGTCTGCAGACGCTTCGGAGAAGAACTCCTGATGGAGTTTCACACCGGCGGCTTTGGAGGGCTCCGTTTTCAAATTGAAAGGAACGGCAATTTCCGGCTTTCCCCTCTGTAGGGGAAGCCGGAAACAAGAAAATCCACACTCTTTTCAACTCAGGGAAAATATGTTAGACTATGTGTATTGTGCGGCGGCAGTGTTCTGTAAAAATCCGCCGGGGAACACAGAGGGTTATTGCAACGGAAATACTGCGGAAAAGGAGAAGCCATGAGTAAGATTTTTAAGTTTCATAACGACGTGGATACAGACCAGATCATTGCGTCACAGTATCTGCTTTTGCCGAGTGTTGAGGATATGAAGGGGTATACTTTTGAGTCGCTGGACGGAGAGTTTGCCGGGAAGGTGAAGCCGGGCGATATCATTGTGGCGGGGGAGAATTTCGGCTGCGGTTCGTCGAGGGAGCAGGCGCCGAGCGTGTTAAAAGCGCTGGGCGTCAAGGCTGTCGTGGCAAAGTCCTTCGCCCGGATCTTTTACAGGAACGCGATCAACATCGGACTGCCGGTGCTTGTCAGCAAGGACTTTTACGATGTGGCGAAGGCGGAGGGGGACGCGCGGCTCGATCTGGCGGAAGGGACGATCGAGTTTGAGGGCGTTACCTACACCTGCACGAAGCTTCCGCCCTATATGCAGAACATACTGAACGAGGGCGGGCTGATCGCATCGCTAAACAAGAATAGATGAGCCGGCAGGCGAATCTGTTCGTTCAGGTGCAATTTGCGGAGCAAATCGCACCTGTTCCCGTAAAATAGATTGGAGGAATAAATAATGGGCATGACAATAGGAGAAAAGATCATAGCGAGGGCGGCAGGGGTGCCCTGTGTAAAGCCCGGCGAGATACATACGGTGGATGTGGACTATCTGATGAGCAACGACGGGACGACGCATCTGACCATCGATATGTTTTACAATCAGTTAAAAAATCCGCGGATCGCGGACAAGGATAAGCTGGTGTTTATCATCGACCACAATATCCCGGCGGAGAATCCGAAGACCGCGGCGGCTCACAAAAAGATGCGGGAGTTTGCGAAAAAGTATGACATCGCTTTCTACGAGGGGAAGGGCGTCTGCCATCAGATCATGCTGGAGGATTTTGTGGAGCCGGGACAGTTTATCATGGGGGCGGATTCCCACACCTGTTCCTACGGGGCGGTGGGCGCTTTCGGGACCGGGATCGGCTGTACGGACTTTCTGTATGCCATGGTGACCGGTAAGTCCTGGGTGCTTGTGCCGGAGACGATCCGTTTTAATCTGACGGGGAAGCTCAGGGAGGGCGTCTATCCGAGGGATCTGATTTTGACGATCATCGGCGATATCGGCGCCAACGGCTGCAACTATAAGATCATGGAGTTTGCGGGCGAGGGAGCCCAGGGCTTAAGCGTGAACGACAGGTTCGTGCTCTGCAATCTGGCGGTGGAAGCGGGAGCGAAGACGGGCATCGTGGAGCCGGATGAGAAGGTCGTGGAATTTATGAAGGAGCACGGGAGAAGCTATGACAATCTGTATCAGAGCGACGCGGACGCTTCTTTCCTGCAGGTGTCCGCCTACGATCAGTCGAAGATAGCGCCGG
>ERZ779622.938-NODE-938-length-13568-cov-20.069489_pt1 | contig 13568 bp, 14 predicted proteins | sample MGYA00514188_ERZ779622 | MGnify/ENA primary metagenome ERZ779622 (study PRJEB29562, sample SAMEA4376702) | mouse gut metagenome | isolation source: Cecum | study: EMG produced TPA metagenomics assembly of the A DSS colitis mouse model was used to assess the...
GCTGTTTTCATGCCCTTCACTATACGGAGATTTGGATGCCCTTTTGGATACCCGCATTTAAAAATTCTTCTTGAAAATTTTCCTTGCGCTCTCAATTGACTTCATGACCGCCCGGTGCTGTACCTTTTCCTCCCGGGCGATCTCCCGCATGGACTTCCCTTCCGCAAATTTCAGAAGCCTGCGTCTCTGCACCTCCGACAGCCCGTCCAATGCATGGGCGATACGCTCTGTATCCAGTTCCCGCTCCATCTGCGTTTCCGGCGTTTCTTCCGTGCCATACTCATCACCCTCAAACTGCACCGAGTCCATCGAATAGCAGTGGTAGCGTTCTTTCCGGGCAAGGTTGTCCTCTTTGCGCCTTGATTCAATGATGACGGCACCAATGGACTCCTCCACCTCGACCTCCGACATAGTCCCGTCTGCAAACTCATATTTAATTTTCATATAAATTCCTCCAGTCTTGAAATTTGTTAAATGGGTTTCAAGACTGAAAAGGAGGTCCGCGGCTCCTGGGGCATACCTTACAGAAATGGCAAATTCTACCGCCCCGGCTGCTTTTATGTAACCACATAAAAATTCCCCTACCTTTCTCAAAAGCCGAAAGGCAAGGAAATTCATATGGTTGTCTCTGACTCCGAAAGGACGCACGAAGCAAAGGCTACCAACATAAATCTGCAAAAAATACTTTTACTTTTCATCAGATTCATGTATGTATCCCTCGCCTTGGTTGTACTTCCCTCGGCTATGACAATTTTTCCTATTTTTTTAATCATTAGACCGGCTACACTGATGTAGCCACAATGCTTCTACCGTTTTGTCCTATTTTGACTTTTAATATGAGGCTATACGGTCAAATGCATATTGCTGCAATATCCCACGAGCACATATGCTCTGCTAAATTGCAAATACTCAATCGATATCTCTTCTTTATATGACTTTTGTACATTTCATATAGTGAAGAATAAATTCATCTAATCATGCGCCATCCAAAATTGCCTATTAATCAAGAGCGCACGTTAATCTTGTTTTTTTCATGTCCTTATAGTACAATAACTAGCAGTAAATAAAAATTAACTTAATATATCACTTTATTTCATTAAAAAGCGGAGGTGGTTAAGTTTGTTTAACTATTTATCATGGAATGAAATCAACTCAAAAGAACACCGCGCTAAAGTTGCTGTCCTTTTGCACAATGAGCGCATAAACGCAAATTTAACGTTGGAAGCCTTGGAAGAAAAAACGGGAAAATCAAAACCGACCGTTCAATCATGGGAAAAAGGGTGGTTTTATAAAACGGGGGAAAATATTCTTCCATCGCTTGAATGCCTGTCAATTTTATCCGATCTGTATGAATGCTCTCCTGAATACATCCTTTGTCTTGAGTCCGAAAAGACAAAAGCCAAGACAGATATAAGCAGCACCATAGGTCTGACAGAAGACAGCATCAATATTCTACAAAAACTATTTTCTGATGAACTTTCCATGCCATCAGAAAGGGCATGGACGGAACTTCCTGATAGTTATAATCCATACAGGTTTTTTCTTGATCAGGAGTGGAAAATCGTGCTCCTTTCGTTTCTGAATTTTTTTATACAAAACATAGAACAATTTTCCGATTTTCTCTCAAGGAGGCGTCCTCTTTCTCTTCTTCAAAAGGGATTGGAAAAAGAGAAAGACCGTTCAATGCTAAGAGAAGCATACATTTCTGTGCGAAATGCAATACATGAGGATCCTGATAATGCTATAAAAGAACCAATATCCTTGACTAATTTATTAGCTGCACAATCATTGATGGATTATCTAGACCGCTTTAATTTTGAGCGTGCTGCTGAACTTGATGCTTTGTTTTGGAAGTATCTTCCTGTTCTGACACCTATTCATTTAAAGCAGTCTGACTATGCCATAAGCGAAACGTTTATGGATATCGTCAAAAGTTATTTTGACGATGTTTTTAATAAAACAGAAAAATATCATGACTTCGTTGATAAATATAAAGCCACTGACTACATTAAACCCTTGCAAATTGTCCGCCCTTCAAACGATTGACTAACGCAAGTGAACGTAAATTTACATAAGAGTAAACTCTCAATTATGCATCTTTGTTCCCAATCGAATATGCATCAAATAAAAAAACCGGAGCTATTACCTCTGCCACTTCTGTGGCTTAGTAACAACTCCGGCAATTTGGTATCTCAACAATGTGGATCCTTGGCTCGGTAGATGTTGTTATATTTTTTCTCTCATATCCTCAATCTGTCTCTCTAAATCTGACAAGAGTATTGTTTTTCTTACATTCCCGTCTTTTACTTCGAGTAGTTCCTCCCCATCATCATTTCTAATGTAATCCATGATTCTTGGCTTAATCTGATTGTCGCTCCGATTATCCCTTATAATTCCTCTCTTCATTTAGCAGCCCTCCTTTTTAACCAAATGGTGTTTCTTCATTCTCACCGTCAAAATCATCCTGCATAAAGGTATCAAACGTACATTTTATTCCACCTTTACCGTTCTTGCATTCGAAAAAACTCTACCAAACCAGTGACTTTCTTTTCCCTTTCAATTTCACTGCATATTTCTGGATTCTGAGCTAAAAATTCAGATATCCTTTGATACCAAATAACATACTCTGATGCAATTGAATAACGTTCAAAGGCATCATCGGCCTTCTCCGCCTCAAATAAATCCTTGGCTTCTGCATACCACTCGATGTTTTCCCGTGCCTTGGTTTTGGCGTGATCCTCAAACAGCTTAAGCATCTGTTCAAGAACGGAAAAGTAATCGTCCTGGGTAACCACAGAATCTAAAATCTGCTCTACGGTCTTACCTTTGATTTCAATCGGTTGTTTTTCTGTCTTCAAACCATAGACGCGAGAACCATCCTCATATGTGGCTACTACATCGCCAAAACTTATGTTCATATTCAGAGGAAGTGATGTATTGCGGAACTTCTCCAGATTACGTTTTAGTGCAAGAGTATTTCTGGCAGTATTGTAATTGATAGCTGCTGAGACTGTGTTCAGCCATTCATCCGTTGTAACATCATCTGTTTCCCCCATCATGAGTGGTTTCATGATAAGTGGTTTAAGCTGCATGAATAGCAGTGCCGCAGTTTGGGAATCTCTAGTATCGATTTTCCCATTGAACCAATCAACAACCATGCTCTCTTCACTATCGTTGACCGCCTCAATCAAAAGTTCCCGAATAATAGCAGCATCGTTAGTGGGAACATAATTAGCGCCTTTTTCTTTGAAATCCTCTGGGTTACATAGCACCAATTTCTTTTGCAAAAAAGAATATTTCTTGCGAAGCAAGCGTTTCTTAGCTTCTTCATAATTTTCCCAACTGTAGTGATGGATAATTTCATCGTATATAGCCTGCAGGCTGACTTTATTTTCATTCATGGCATTCTGCCTCCTTTCTATGGGATATTCTAACGCAAAAAAGTAATATCAGCGAGGAACGTAAAATCCTCATTTCCGTTCCTCATTTCCCATTCAGATGGTTATCAAAGGAAATGAGCCACTCCAGTATTCCATCCGCAGAAATCGTTCCTTCCTCTTTCTGTTTCTTTCTTATCTTCATTCCTTCTGTAAGTTCCATGAGACGCTCACGCAATGTAACATCATCCGGGTGGCGTTTGACCGCCATCTTTAGCCGCATATACAGTCTGCGGTATTCTTTGGTAAGGACATCATTCTTCATTTTTTTGACTCTGGTTGCATTGGCTCCTACGTCCCGGCATTCTTTTGTTTCGTCCTGGGGAGAAGGATATCCGCAGTACACTGAATCGGATCTTCCCACTGGCACAAAGTAGTTTCCACAATTTTTACACTTCACAAACTTTGTATTGGCATCCATAGCATGAGCAGCCTCAAACAAAATTAGCGATATGGATGACTTAATCGTGTAAATGGAATGGAACGAGTCATCAAAAAACATAATGTGGAAATCAATGTGCTGGAAATCTGTATTAGTCGCATACAGCCCCCAGAATGCCATCACCTGATCCTCTTCGTATTCCTCGCCAGATACCAGCATATTAAAAGAGTGCTTGAATGCCACATAACAGTCTGCATACGCAGCATAGGCAGACAACAAAGTTTGACCGATGGTGCTGATACCAAATTCATCAAAGCCCGTTTTCTCCAGAATGAAGGACTTGACCTGGCTTGTGTCCTTATCCCCATTCATCAGGGCAATAGGTCCTTGCAATTCTTCTTCATTTTCCTGGATGAAATCGGCTATGAAAGCAGAAAAATCTGTGACGATCATAACAGCGGTGACTACCCCAAACTTTGCCAGACAGACTTCATAGAGACTCATAAGGGCATGACTGCCATTTCCATTCAAATCTGTATCATGAAAATAGGGATTCTCCATGATGAGAGGCTTAATTTCTGTGGGGCGAAGTCTTGCGTACTCACAAATCATACCACCAACTGGATACACATTGATGATGTCGCCCTCCATCACAATATTTTTCTTACCGTCAAAATCTACATTCAAACCAACATCCATGCTGTATACCTCCTGTTATCAATTACTATTTGATACTAAAACAGGCAACTGTAAACAATCGTTTGTTTCTCGTATCTGTTGATAACATTATATCAAATTTCATTCTGTAAGCAATAGATACAATAAATATCGTCTGCTAACATTTCTGGGATATAAATTGTTAACACTCCATCATCCTTGGCATTTAAGCTATATACCAGAAACATTCTCAGGTACATCTACTTACCACGTCCTGCATCTTATTACATTCTCCTCCATTTCCGACAATTTTCTCCTTAATTTTATTATATGCATGTCCGCTGCTATTATTTTCATATTCTGGAAATTTTTTCATATACTTTATTTTGAAATGCTTTCTTTTCTAAAATAATTTTAGTATTACTTTGTTCGCTAACTTGCTAACTACTCGAGTAAAAAAATATGCGGACTATGGCAATCCGCATACTTTCTGTCAAAAGTCATACGCAAAGCTGCGTGGCAATCATATTCAGCACATCACTGCTCATCTGGACATCCTGTGATATATAGCCAAGCTGTTTCAGCCGGTATGATGCAGCTTCAAAAGACACATTAAACACATTTGAAACCTTGGCCGCAGTGATATAATTTCTGAACACTGCCCTAGTAGTTTTTACGCTTTCAGCAACTTTCCTTACCATTGACACAGGCATAAGGATTGCAGAAGATAAGGCATTCGCCTGCCACTCCATCCAGTCTTTGTCTGTCCATATTTCCGGATTCTTTGCATCCATTTTCTTCGTGTCTATCCGGCACTGCACCATCGGTATCGGGGTTTCCCCAATATAATCAAATATCGTCATCTGGTCAGGATCATAAGCAAAATACTCTTTATGGAGGAACTCATGGCTTGCCTCATGCCCCATGGTAAAACGGTACCGGTGTTCCTGGTTCTCCGCTAAAAGAGTCTTGTCAATAATCACTGTATGGGCTTTGGCGCTGATATAATCTGCCCTGTCATGTTGCGGGTCATAAACCGGCACTTTGTCCGTGTCGTTAAAAACCGTCATCCCAAGATAAACACCGCAATGCGATAAATATTGAAAGTCCTGATCCATCCCAAGATAATTCTGCGCAAATGAATCAATATCAATCTCCTGTGGGTTTTCCAAAGCATCCGGCATAAAATCCCCGACAAGATTCTCACCGATCAAATCTATTTCTTTCCTGCTCAATACCGGAGCTCCCGATTTTTTTCTTGTTATAACTGGTCTATACATATATAGGCTCTTACCCCTTTCGCTTTCTCAGTTCTTCAACAAACTGGTTCCATTCTTCTTCTCCTGCATCCAAGTCCCTGGCGGTCCTCAGCGCAGCACTGACATAGTCTCTCTCCATGATGTAGTCGGGAAGGTCGGGTGCCACTGCATTCCGTTTCTTACCGGCCAGATTGAACATAAGCTCACGTTCCTCATTTGATAAACCTAATATTTTTGCGAGTTGGGTAAGTTTCTCCATGTCAAAAGGGTTGCGTCTGTCTTTTTCCACATCTGTTAAAAATGGGGCGGATACACCAAGCATATCTGCCATCTTCCTCAATGTAATCTGCTTCTCGACTCTCTTCTGACTTATGAATTCTCCAAAATTCGCATACTTCATACTCTTCACCTTTTCTTCTCTCTTCTTCGTTTTCTCTTTTTGTTTTCTCTTCGTATTCTCATTTTATAGGTGTTAATAATTTAGCACGCCCGCTTGTTCGCTAACTTGCTAATGTCAATATACTAAAAAAGGGAGAAGATGTCAATTACTTTTTGAAAAAAAATTTAATCCTCTCCCTTTAATGTAAAACCTGGAACCCTGAACATATAGCCCACGATCCCGGCAATTGGGTATATGAAGAACCAACCTTTACTAATCTTTTTGGAATGTACGCATTCCGTTAGAACTATCGGTTTTTTCTTAACACACGTTTTGAACCTTAAATGAAGCAAATGATTCTGGCACGGCTTAATCTGCTATGCTGGCTTGACCGTTCATCAGCATAGGGAGAAGCCAATCACGAAGCTTATTTAATGTTAGAGTTTCTTCTGCATTTCTATTGAGGAGTGAAAATATATTCCTCACTCTGCTGGAGTATGCCTCAATAATGTCATATGCCGGGATTAAAACATTCCAATCAAGTAGCGTGTTTATGCGAATGCCTTTAAAAATGCTTCCGGTTGAACTTGCAGTTGCCCCCTTAATGAACGCATTGCTTGTAAAGTACGAGTAAAGGAACTCTGCTGTGGCTATATGGCTGTTTGGTCTAATAGCAAATACCGATTCATTGATTTCCCAGTCAGAAGGTTGTTCTTCTATAAGATAACAACGCCCTAATGGAGCAATACTGGCAAAAAGAATATCCCCACGGCGAATATCCGAACGTTGGTGAATCAATGCTTGAGCTTCTGCATCGATGGTATCGCAGCCAGCAAAATCAAGTGTACCTGATAAAGTTAAATTCTTTACAGTTATATACTTGATAGAACCGCCACCAAGCTTAAAGTTATCACGAGGATTCAGTCCAGTTGATATCTTTTCAATGCAATCAGCAAGTGTTCCCGTAGACCAACCTTTGGGGATCTCATGCTTTAGTGTATTGTTCCACACCATCTGACCACCAGACAAACGATAGGGGTTCCCATTTTCGTCAGGAAAATCAAATTGCGTGAACCAATAATCATACAACAGGCGAAGTTGCTGCTGTAAATTATCATTTATGCGATTAAAAACCTGAATTTTACGTTCTATGTTATACAAGAAGTCCCCAATTTTAACCTGTTCTTCATAAGGCGGCAGGTACAAGCTGAGAAAAGAAAACATATCCTCATTAAAACTTGCTCTCAAAGTCATTATTGTGTTGCAATCAATGACTTTTCTGAAATATTTACTCCTCAAGAAAAACGCCATGTATTTTTCATACGCAATTCCGGTGGTTTTAGGTCTTAACCGTTTTGTAAAACCGCTATAAGTGGCATTGGGATAATCTTTCAATGCAACACAACTCATTGCAAGCTCATCTACTGTTTCGCTTGTTCGTGTTAAAAATATATCCCCCTTATGTACTGAAAACATCTCTTGTTCCTGTTCAGACGTATCCATCAAATCTGGTAACTCATCAGGAAGGAAATAATTATTAAAAACAGTACTAAAGGAAACAAACGGACTCCCATGCCCAGCCTGTTCCTTTGTTGATGATAAGCCAGAACTCATTTCATACAAATCTGCAAAAGCGTATTTTTGTAACTTACTCATACTTTACCTTCTTTAACTGTACCATAATTTCCGCCTGAAGCCTGTTTCCCTCATCAAAACAATCCTGTAACTTATTTGCATAGGTCTGCAACTTTTCGGAGAATTCCTCTTGTGACAGTTCTACATATTCTATTTTAACATCGAAATATTGTCCTGCTGCCAATGAGTATTTTTTCTCTTTTATTTCATCATAGGTCACAGCCACAGAGAAATCATCCACGGCTTCTTTATTTAGAAAGGTTTCGACAATCTTGTCAATTTCAAAATCTCTAAGGCGGCGTTTCTGGTTATTGCCGTCCTTATATTCTTCGCCCATCTTTGATGCATCTATCAGCACTACCTTATTTGTAGTTTTAGAATTATCAAAAAACAATACAGAAACATTAGTGCCGGTAGTGGCAAAAACATTCGATGGCATACTGACGCAGCCATACACAATATGTTCATCTACGATATGCTTGAGAATTTTATTTTCTACGCCACTTTTTGCTGTAACAAATCCGGTAGGAATAACTATTGCACCTTTACCGTTCTTCTTTAAGGAATTTATAACATGCTGAATAAAGCAAGTGTAAATCGCCATGCTTTCCTTTTTCTTGGCTGGCACATTCGGAACTCCTGCCCAAAAGCGAGCTGGCATAGCAGCGATTTTCTCCCTTGTATCTGAGAAATCCATCTTGAAAGGCGGATTGGATACGACATAATCAAACTGGCGGAGATTTTGTCCGTCATCACTCTTATGATATGGGGATACCAATGTATCTCCCTGAATCGCGTGATCGAGAGAAGATACCAGACCATTCAGGATTAAGTTCAGCTTCAGCATCTTATTACTGCGTTGCGAAATGTCCTGCGCAAAAATAGTACAACGGTCTTCACCGATTCTGTGACTTAAAGCCATAAGAAGGGTTCCTGTTCCGGCCGATGGATCATAACATTCGATGTTATGCAAATCTGTTTTATCCCCAACTAACAGCCTTGCCATAATCGTGGCGATGGCATGAGGCGTATAATATTCTGCATACTTGCCGCCACCGGCAGTATTGTAATCCTTAATCAAATATTCGAAGATTGCAGCAAAGAAGTCGTAATGCTCTGAAAATGCCCCCTCAAAGGAGAAGTTGACCAGCTTATCTACCAAGGCGCGGGCAAACGGCGCTCTTTGTGCATCATCCGTAACATACTGAGTTAACGGCTCGAAAAGCGGAATCTTCGTGTTTTGTGTAGTCTGCGTGGAAAAAATCGCAAGATTCTTGTCTGCAATATCCGTCATCGTCCTGTCAAATATCAGATCAAAATCACCCTTAGCCTGCTGATTCCACAGATTTGAAATCAGATGTTCCGGATATAGTCTAGGAATGTCAGGATCGAGCTCATCAAATATATCCTCCCTGTCATCATCGGAAAGCTCACTGTAGGCAACCTCCCATTTATCAGCAGCAACTATATCGGAATTCATCTGCTTAAGTGCATACCCAAACTTATCGTTGATGAACTTATACAGGAATATCTGTGTGATAATTTTATACTCGTTCCCATCGTTACCCATGCCATAGGTCTGGCAGGTCGATTTCAATGAGTCAATCAAAGAAATAGTCTTCTCTTTGATATTCGTGTCCATTAAATACCCCTCCTTGTCATGCTGCCGGATAAGTCGCGTTATATTGGCTTAAATACTGATTTGCAATTCTTGTTTGGATAAACACCCTATCATCACGTGCACTCTTTAGTGATAACCTATCCATACCAAGCTTCACTTGCGTCATTACTGTCTGTTCAAAATATGCATCCTTCTTCAGGATGTCATTACGGTCATAAACCTTCTGATCTACATCAGCTTTTATGGACAGAAGCACTTCCATAATGGATTCATCGAAGTCAGAAACAATAGGAGCCTTCCCCACAGTCTTTCTTCTGGCATTTTCTTCCCTGATGCGTTTATGTACCCGCGCAAATTTAGCATCATCGTTGTACTTACGCATAAGAACTTTATTGCGCTGCTGCAACTCATTCAACTTCTTTAAAACTTCATCCAGAGCCTTTGAGTGTTCGTTGAATTCATCAATAGTATCCACCACAAAGCCATGTTCCTTGAACCGCTGCATGAATGCTTCTCTCAGAGTAATGAACTCAGGATCGTCCTGATCGTAATTTTGTGTAAATGCATGTATCGTCTTTTGCCACTTCTCCTGAAGTTCAATCCCACCGGAAATAAGCTGCATCTCTTCCTGTCCAATTTTGCTGAAATTAAAGGTAATATCTTGCATTGCCTCATTCACAAGCATCTTGGTAGAATCGTCGTTATCGAATACCTCCTTCTGATTTATGTTATCAATGTGCCTTTGTACCTCACGGATCATATCCGGAAGCTTTGTGATTTCCAACCGGGCAAATGCCTCCTTTAAACCCTCATCTCCAAGGGCACGGACTATATTGCAACAGTCCCTGGCAGATATCAAGACTTTTTTCAGTTTAATCAGTTCTTCTTTATCTTCAATCGTAGCAATTTCAGAACTAAACTCCTCGACATTATCTGTCGAATAATCGAAAAGCACCTGGCGGACTTCTTTCATCTGACTTATAAGAGCATCCTTATCTTCAATGACCTGCATAAATGTGTCTGTAACATTTTCCTGTCCGACTTCACCAGGATCATTAAAGCGGTTCAATTCTTGCAAATAAGCCTCATTGGTTTCATCGAAATTTTGCTTAATATCCGCAAAGTCGATAACAAATCCATAGCGGTTATCCTTATATGGCCTATTCACACGAGTAATCGCCTGAAGAAGATTGTGATCCCGGAGCTTTCTGCCAAAATACAGTCTTTTCAACCTTGGCGCATCAAATCCAGTCAAAAGCATATTAAAGACAATAAGCACATCAATGGTCATGTTCTTCTTGAAGTCTTTAACAATCTGCTTTCTGGTTTCTTTATCGTCGCTATCATGCAGAATCAATCCTGCCTTGAAATGAGACTTATGGGATGCGTCTTTATTAAGCTCCATCTGAATCTCATCAAAATATGTATATAACTTCCTTGCCTGTTCGCTTGTTTCGCAAATAATCATGCCGCCAAGGGTATCATCACCACGAATCATCCTAAACTGCTTTAGGTCAGTAATTATGTATCTGAGAAGCTCCTTTACATAGGACTCGTGCTCAATAATATCACTCTTTTTTATATCTTTCTTCTGTACCAGCGTTTCGAGTTTTTCATATATTTCTGAGAGCTTTTCTTTGTACTTTGTTTCAATATCCTCACGAATAATCTTCAGTGTATATCCATCCTGAATAGACTTGTCATAGTAATAGGTATGGAAGTAATTACCAAAAATTTTCCATGAGGCACGCTCTTCCCGAAGCAACGGCGTACCAGTTAGAGCAATCTTTATCGAATTTTGATCAGCATCAAACAGATTTGCCAAGAAGCTACCCTCCGGCTTATATCCTCTGTGTGCCTCATCGATGATAAATACCCTCTGTAAATTAGTCGCATATTTCGGCAAATCCACCCTTGCCTTATCCTCTGCGAAACGCTGAATGTTTACAACGGTCACCTCTTGTTGTCCGCTATTTCCTTCCTGTGCCTGATTGTTTCTGAATTGACCCATCAATTCATTTCTTGAATTTGCAGTCTTCACGATAAGACCACGAGCTTCAAACTCTTGTGTGGCTTGTTCGAGCAGATCAAGCCTGTCAACAATGAAATAGAACTTGGCAACCTTATTTCTTTTTGAAAAATAATCTGTGAGACTATTGATCAGATAATATGAAAGCGCAGTCTTACCGCTTCCCTGTGTGTGCCAAACAACCCCAGAAGTAATACCCTCAGAAAGTTTCTTTTCGATTGCCATAGCCGCAAACATCTGCTGATATCGCATTATGTGTTTTTGGTCTGTTGACTCAATCTTTCCGTCAACCTCCCGCTCCATCTTCACATAGGCGATACCATACTTTAAAATAAAGAGCAACCGCTCCGGGGAACACATAGATGTCAGTATGCGATTTGTTGGAGTGTCGATATTCAAGTTAGTCTGATACTCTGGTGCTGTATGAAGGACTTGGTTATTAAATTCCTTAAGAATGCGCAATTCTACGGCAGGATCAATATCAAGGTATGGATAGTCTTTATTGTATGGAGCCACAGACTGATTCGTGGGATTTTCTTCCCTGAAACAGTTAAATGGAGCTTCCTGCTTGGCAGCAGTACAGTAAAACGCCCCCTGAATAGGAACAATCCCACCCTCAACATCATATTCCATATTGTTCGAGAAAATCATCATCTGTGTAATGTTGATGAACCTCCGAAACTTTTTATTTGGGAACCTTTCCCTGTTCATCCTGCGGCTCTCGGCAACCATGCCGCCTTTGTTATAAGGTTTCTTAACCTCAATGAAGACGAGAGGAATCCCGTTTACAAAGAGCGTGATGTCAGGTCGGAAATTATCTTGGTCACGCTTACAGGTAAACTCTGCTGTACAATGAAATGTATTATTTTCAAAATGCTCGAAATCGATGAGGCGTACTGGGGATACACGCAGCAATCTTTTATAAAAGCTTCGTCCCAGATCATCATTGTCTAACTCCTGCTTAATCTGACGGAGCGTTTCTGCAGCCTCCCCCTCATGACCAGGATTCAGTTTTACAAACTGCGATTTAAAAATATCAATGAGAATATTCGTATCCTCATCATAAACCGTACCGGCAGACTCCTCCGATATTTTCCCATAATATTTATATCCCAACCTCGTCAAATGGACGAGCGCGGGCATCTGAACTCGTGTCGCCTCATTAAATTGGCTTCGCTTTTTTCCTTTATTATCATCAGCCATAACGATTGCCTCCATTGACCTTCTTTTTACTATAACAGAAGCCCTATCCCACAAAACGGACTACTATTCACCTATCGCACTTTTTCCACTATTCACCCAAACATCAATCTCCGAACGTTTGAATTTCCACATTCTCCCAACCTTATGAGCCGGAACTTCATTCTTTGGATCTTTTATCCAACTACGCAATGTCGTTGGCTTAATTCCAAGATATTTAGCTGCTTCATCCAAATTGATATAGTTGTCTTGGTTAATCATACCCATAACATCTTCCTTTTCGTCAAAAATCAGCTCATTTACACTAAATATCATAATATCACAGAAAACTTGGTTCTACAATCGTCTATTGAGATTTATTAATATCTAGTAATAGTTTTTTGAGATTAATACAAAAAAGCTGATGCATTCGCACCAGCTCCATTGCTCCATGATATTTTTCCAAAGCAGGTATTCATGACTTCTAATCCCACTATTAATATCACAAAACATAGTTCTGCTTTCGGCTCATTATCTTGCACCTCTCCATATAATTCCTGCACAGCATATCACGAACAGTTAATGCTAATGCTAGATTCCCCATTTGCATCTGTATCCCTGCCTCTCACAGATTTATAGATTGCCGCGATTTCCTCTCTCGGAAGGCTAGGGAAAACGTTTATAACGCCCTCAAGATCAAGTCCGCATCTACACATGGATTCTACGGCACGTTTATCCTGTTCCTGCATCACTACCTCCATACCCAATCATCTGTTATCAAATCTATCTTATCATATAATTCACCCACCAGAATAAGAATATCAAAATATATGTCCCAAAAAACGGTCTCTAAATATTTCTTTTATAGATTTTCAAAATTGTCCTCTACGCACTCAAAATAAATATGCTCCTCATCATTCAAATTAAGCAACTCAATATGACGCTCCACTGACAGAGCGTTCCGGTTTGTAACAGGCACGATTTCACTTT
>ERZ779622.939-NODE-939-length-13554-cov-7.681976_pt1 | contig 13554 bp, 12 predicted proteins | sample MGYA00514188_ERZ779622 | MGnify/ENA primary metagenome ERZ779622 (study PRJEB29562, sample SAMEA4376702) | mouse gut metagenome | isolation source: Cecum | study: EMG produced TPA metagenomics assembly of the A DSS colitis mouse model was used to assess the...
CCCGGGCCATCCCGGAGATCGACGGCTTTAAGCCCTCCCACCGCAAGCTGCTGTACACCATGTACCAGATGAAGCTGCTGGGGGGCGGGCGGACCAAGTCGGCCAACATCGTGGGCCAGACCATGAAATTAAACCCCCACGGGGACGCCGCCATCTACGACACCATGGTCCGCCTCTCACGGGGCTACGGGGCGCTGCTCCACCCCCTGGTGGACAGTAAGGGCAACTTCGGCAAGGTGTACTCCCGGGACATGGCCTGGGCGGCCAGCCGGTACACCGAGGCCAGACTGGACCCCATCTGCGCCGAGCTGTTTCGGGACATCGATCAGGACACGGTGGACTTTGTGGACAACTACGATGGCAAGCTGAAGGAACCCACCCTTCTGCCCACCTCCTTCCCCAACGTGCTGGTATCCGCCAACAAGGGCATCGCCGTGGGCATGGCCAGCGACCTGTGCGGCTTCAACCTGGGGGAGGTGTGCGACACCACCATCGCTTTCCTGAAGGATCCGGAGCACGATATTATGTCAACCCTAAAGGCCCCCGACCTGCCCACCGGCGGCGAGCTGCTCTACGACGCTTCCGCCCTGTCTGAAATTTACCGCACCGGCCGGGGTTCCTTCAAGGTGCGCGCCCGGTGGCGCTATGTGAAGGAGGAGAACCTCATCGAGGTCTATGAGATTCCCTACTCCACCACCAGCGAGGCCATTCTGGACAAGGTGTCCGAGCTGCTCAAGACGGGCAAGCTGAAAGAGATCGCCGACATGCGGGACGAGACCGACCTGTCCGGCCTGAAGCTGACCATCGACTTAAAGCGGGGCACAGACCCTGAGAAGCTGATGGCCAAGCTGTTCAAGCTCACCCCCCTGATGGACAGCCAGAGCTGCAACTTCAACATCCTCATCGCCGGCTTCCCCAAAGTGCTGGGGGTGCGGGAAATTCTGGATGAGTGGACCGCCTGGCGGATGGATTCAGTGCGCCGGCGGGTATACTTCTCCATGAATAGGAAGAAGGAGAAGCTGCACCTTTTAAGGGGCCTGCGGCGCATTCTGCTGGATATCGACCGGGCCATCAAGATCATCCGGGACACCGAGGAGGACGCCGAGGTCATCCCCAACCTGATGATCGGCTTCGGCATCGACCAGGTCCAGGCGGAGTATGTGGCGGATATCCGGCTGCGGAACATCAACAAGGAATATATCCTCAAGCGCACCCAGGAGGTGGACGCGCTCGCCGACGAGATCGCCGACCTGGAGGACATGGTCAACTCCCCCAAGCGCATCCGGAAAATCATTGTGGATGAGCTGAACGAGGTCAAGAAGAAGTACGCCGTCCCCCGGCGGACCCAGATTGTCTACGACCACATGGATGAGCCGGTGATGACGGCGGAGGAGGAGGTCCCCGACTACCCGGTCCGCCTGTTCTTCTCCAAGGGGGGCTATCTGAAAAAAATTACCCCCCAATCCCTGCGGATGGCCAGCGACCAGAAGTACAAGGAGGGGGACGGCCCCTATCTCCAGTGGGAGGCCAATAACCGGGATGAGCTGCTGGTGTTCACCGACAAGCAGCAGTGCTACAAGACCCGGCTATCCGACTTCGACGACACCAAGGCCAGCCTCCTGGGGGACTTTCTGCCCTCCAAGCTGGGGATGGACCCGGAGGAGCGGGCCATCTGGGCCTGCGTCCCCGGGGACTACGCGGGACATGTGCTGTTCTTCTTTGCCAACGGCAAGGCCGCCCGGGTGGAGCTGTCCGCCTACCGGACCCAGACCCGGCGGAAGAAGCTCACCGGGGCCTACTCGGACAAATCCCCCCTGGTGACCGCCTTCCTGCTGGGGGATGACTTTGAGGCGGCGGTCATTTCCACCGAAGGGCGGTGCATGGTATTCCATACCGCCAGCCTCAACCCAAAGACCACCCGGAACACCCAAGGAGTCAATGTGATGACCCTGAAACCCAAGTATACGGTGGAGAAGGTCCTGCCCCTGGACCGCACCCACATCCAGAACCCCGCCCGCTACCGGGCCCGCTCTCTGCCCATCGCCGGCGCCCTCCTCAAGGAGGAGGACCGGGGAGAGGAGCAGATGACTTTATTATGATTCTGTAGGGGCCGCCCCCCTGGGCGGCCCGCGTTCCCATCAAAACGGGGCGCCGAAGGCGGCGCCCCCTACAAGGAGGACCTCTATGACCAAAACTACCTTCTCCCGCATGGTGCGGGACTACGCCTGGATCACCCTGGGGGCGGTGCTCTACTCCCTCAGCTTCGACTGGTTCTATGTGCCCAACCAGATCGGCTTCGGCGGACTCACCGCCCTGGGCATGATATTAAACCACCTCTCCCCCGCCATCCCCATCGGCACGGTGGTGCTGGTGCTGAATATCCCCATTTTCATCCTGGGATGGAAATTTCTGGGCGGACACACCCTGGTGTCCTCCCTCTTCGCCATGGCGGCCACCTCCGTGCTGGTAGACCTGATCGCCGCCGCCTATACCTTCCCGCCTATGGACCCTATGCTGGCCGCAGTCTTTGGCGGGGTCATGCTGGGGGTGTCCTTGGGGATGATCTTCTCCAGGGGGGCCACCACCGGCGGCACCGACCTGATCGCCCGGCTGCTGAAGCTGCCCTTCGCCTGGCTGCCCGTGGGCAAGCTGCTGATGGCGGTGGACCTGTCCATGCTGCTGGCTGTCTCCATCGCTTTCCGCAGCATGGAGAGCGCCATGTACGGCATCATCTCTCTGTATATCTCCACCCTGGTGATGGACGGGGTGCTCTACGGTATGGACCGGTCCAAGGTGGCCTATATCGTCACCGCCCGGCCTCAGGAGGTCGCCGCCGAGATCGACCGGCAGATGGACCGGGGGGCCACCTTCCTCCATGGGGAGGGCAGCTTCTCCCGTGAGGAGAAGCTGGTGCTCATGTGCGCTTTCAAGCAGAAGCAGATCGTCCCTCTGAAGGCGCTGGTCCACGAGCTGGACCCGGAGGCCTTCCTTATCGTCTGCGACGCCCATGAGGTGCTGGGACAGGGCTTCAGACGGTATCAGAAAAACGATATTTAATAAAAAGGAGTGCTTATTATGACAGACTGGACCAATTTGACCAAAAACCTGGAGGAGCGAGGCTTTGCCGTTCGCACCTTCGCCACCAAGGAGGAGGCCGCCGACTACCTGGACAGTCAGATCGACGGCGTCAGCGTGGGCTTCGGCGGCTCCATGACTGTGCAGGAGATGGGGCTCTATCCCCGGCTGGCCGCCCACAACAACGCCGTCTGGCACTGGGACAAGGCCGGACTGGAGCAGGCCGCGGCCACCGACGTGTACATCTCCTCCGTCAACGGCCTGGCCGAGACCGGCGAGCTTATCAACATTGACGGCACCGGCAACCGGGTCTCCTCCACCCTCTTTGGCCACGAGAAGGTCTATTTTGTGGTGGGAAAGAACAAAATCGCCCCCGACTATGACAAGGCCCTGTGGCGGGCCCGGAACATCGCCTCCCCCAAGAACGCCCAGCGCATCGGGGTGCAGACCCCTTGCGCCGTCAAGGGAGACAGATGCTACGACTGCAAGAGCCCCCAGCGCATCTGCCGGGGGCTGGTGGTGCTGTGGGAGAAGCCCAAGGCCATCCAGACCATGGAAGTGATTCTCATTGACGAGGAACTGGGCTATTAAGCCGATGAAGCAACACCTTTTGGCGGGGCTTCTCTCCGCGTCCCTCCTGCTGGCCGGCTGTTCCGCCCTTCTGGAGCGGGATTACACCTCCGTCACCCCGCACAACGCCGTCCCCGCCACCGAGGGCGACCCCTCCATCCTCCGGGCGGACAGCTATCAGGAGCTGGTCAACGCCCTAATCTACTTTGTCAACGGCGGAATGGAGGCGGGCACCGTACGGCTGTACACCGACGCGGAGAACGTGGAGTCCTTCCTATCCGACGCCTGTCTGGAGGTGGTTCAGGAGGACCCTCTGGGCGCCTACTGTGTGGAGTTCATCAAATACACCGTAGACCCGGTGGTGGCCTACTCCGAGGCCCATCTGGACATCACCTACCGCCGCACCAGGGAGCAGGTGGCCTCCATCGTCCAGGCCACTGGCGTCACCGCGATCCGCAGCGAACTGGAGGCTGCCCTGACCGCTTTCGCCCCCTCCCGCACTCTGCGCATCCGCTACTTCTCCGAGGACGAGGCCTTCATCCGCGACCTGGCCCGGCAGGCCTACTACGGCGTACCTGACTGCGCCCTGGGGATGCCGGAAATCGACCTGTCCCTCTACCCCAACAGCGGGCAGCAGCGCATTGTGGAGATTCTGCTGCACTACCCTTTGGACCACGCCGAGCTGGAAAAGCGCCGCACTGTCCTGACCGGCTGGCTGGAAGAGCTGGCCGCCGAGCTGGCCCCCATGGAAAGGCAGGAACGCATCTCCGCCGCCGCTCAGGCAGTGCGGGAGGCAGGCGAGTACGACCCCCAGGCCGGTTCCACCGCCTACCACCTCTTTGAGGAGGGGGCCGCCGACAGCGAGGGGGTCTGTCTGGCCTTCGCCGCCCTGTGCCAAAAGCTGGAGCTGCCCTGTCAGGCCGTCTGGGGAACCCTGAACGAGGAGCTCCATTTCTGGAACGTGGTCCAGACCGACGCCGGCTGGCGGCACCTGGACCTGTCCGTCCCGGAGGCTGAAGACAGCGGCCCATTCTGTACGGACCGGCAGTTCCAGGAGCTGGGCTACCTCTGGAAGGAGGGGGACTTCCCCCCCTGCACGGAGGACTGAGGAATTCTTACCATTGTGTTACATCCCTTGCCAAGGGGGGGGAAATCAAGTATAATACGCTCACTAGGTTCCAACCCTCTGGAAAGGAGTTTGTCATGAGACGATACAGGCGGTGGATGGCCGCGCTTCTGGCCGCCGCGACGGCGGTGATCTCTGTTTTCCCTGGCCTCGCCTTGCCTGCGGCCGAATCCTTCGCCGAGTTCCATATTGGCGCCAGCAGCACAGACGCGCCTGAGCGCACCTTATCCATCGCCCGGTACACCCGGGGCGCGGACGGCAGTTTCCAGCTCAGCGGCTCCGAGGAGCAGGTCTGCAAGCTGAACCGGGTCACCAGAGACGCCAACTTCTTCATTCAGCCCTCGGAGGAGGGCGTGTGGGTGACGGTGGACTACCTCTCCGACGTGAATAGCGATGGGGTCTACGAGCTGCTGGACGGCGGCTCCAGGCCGGCCTGGGAGGTCATGGACGTTCAGAGCGAGCTGGCCGCGCCTCAGGGGCAGGTCCCCACCCTGGCCGCGGGCGAAATGTATATTTTGTCCTCCGAGCTGTTGGTTCAGCGCAGCGAACAGGCCGCTCAGGAGCGTCTGTCCGGCGGCGCTCACGCACTGGAGGGCGCGCCTGAGACCTCCGCCGAAACGGTCTTTCCCCTGTGCGTTATCACCCTCCGGGCCGCCGACGGACGGGACCAGGTCTTTTACCTTCAAATTTATGAGGATGTGCTGGTCCCTCTGGACATCTCCCCTACGGACTCCTATTACGACGCGGTGGTTTTCTGCCTGTTCCGCGGTTACTTCACCGGCACCGGCGGCGGACGGTTCAGCCCTGATTCGTCCCTGACCAGAGCCCAGATGGCCCAGGTGCTTTGGACCATATGCGGCTCGCCGGATGCTGGGTCTACCACCTTCACCGATGTTCCCGAGGGTGCGTGGTACTATCAGGCCGTCTCCTGGTGTCAGCAGACTGAGCTGATCTCCGGCCAGGGCGGCAACACCTTCGCCCCCAACAGCCTTCTTACTCGGGAGCAGATGGCCGCCATCCTCTACCGCTACGCCCGTCACACCGGCTCCAGCCTGCGTGCCACCGCCGATATGTCCCGTTTCTCTGACCTGGACAGCGTCTCCCCCTGGGCCTATAGCAGTATGCAGTGGGCCGCCACCAACTGGCTCATCAACATTTCCGACGGCGCGCTCCTTCCCAAAAATACCGTCACCCGGGCGGAGCTGGCCGAGGCACTGTACGCCTATGACATCAATCTTGTTTTTCAAAGCTTCTGATCCTCACAGCCCGGCAGCACAGCGCTGCCGGGTTTTTTATGCTCCCTTCGGTTTAGCGGCTGGAATATTTGTCCAAACTACCCATAGAATATATCAGCCGCCAATATGAGAAAGGAGAAATCATATGCCCCAGTCCGTCCAGAGATCACGCCGCCTCGCCCCCGCTCAAGAGGAGGAGCGCCGGGAGCTGGTCAGCTCCCTGGCCCACACCCGCACTCTCATCAATCAGGCCTACAGCGGCTTCAATATGGCCCGCGACAGCGACCTGATCGAATCCTATGTCTTTGAGATAAACGCCCTCCAGGCCCGCTACAACTACCTGCTGCGCCGGGTGAAGGAACTGGAGGGAGCCACATGAACCCCGTGCCCGGATACGCGGCCTGGTGTCTGGCTGGGCTGCTGCTGTGCGCTGCCCTGCTTGTGCTGCGCCGGCCGGCGGCCCGGCTGCTCCGGCTGGCTCTGCGCTCCTCGGTGGGGCTGGCCGCGCTGGCTCTGTTCTCCCAGATCGGACAGTTCATCGGCATCCGCCTGGGGGTCAACCTGGTCAACGCCCTGGTGCTGGGCCTTTTGGGCCTGCCTGGCTTTGGCCTGTTACTTATGCTTCAATGGATGCTGCGGTGAGCTCTTTATCTTGGAGCGGAGAGAGGTCCGCCCCTCTTTCGCTATATTTTGAAACATGTATTGTGCTCCTGCAATCCGCGGCGCCCGGCGCGGCAATTTCCCCTTGCAAGGCCGAATAAAAAGAGGTATAATACCATGCGTTACAGGGACGGAAAAGGCAAACCCGATCCGGCTGCGAATCCCGTCCCCGGAGGTAACAGTATGGTAAAAGCGATTGTAGGCGCCAACTGGGGCGACGAGGGCAAGGGTAAAGTCACCGACATGCTGGCCCAGCAGTCCGACGTAGTCGTCCGTTTCCAGGGCGGCGCCAACGCGGGGCACACCATTATCAACGGCTACGGCCGGTTTGCCCTGCACACTCTCCCCTCCGGCGTGTTCTATCCCCACGTCACCAACGTCATCGGCAACGGCGTGGCCTTGGACATCGCCAAGCTGGTCCGGGAACTGGACAGCATCACCGGCCAGGGAGTGCCCGCCCCCAAGGTGGTCGTCTCCAACCGGGCCCAGCTGCTCATGCCCTACCACATCCTCCAGGACGCCTATGAAGAGGCCCGCCTGGGGGGACGGGCCTTCGGCTCCACCAAAAGCGGCATCGCCCCCTTCTACTCTGACAAGTACGCCAAGACGGGCATCCAGGTGTGCGACCTTTTTGACGAGGACAGGCTCCGGGAGCGGCTCCGCGCCGCCGTGGAGCTGAAAAACGTACTCTTTGAGCATCTGTACCACCAGCCCAGGGTGGACGCGGAGGAGATTCTCTCCCAGCTCCTGGAGCTGCGGGAACGCGTCCGCCCCTATGTGGGGGACACGGTGTCCCTCCTCCACCGGGCGCTGGCCGAGGGCAAGACCATCCTGCTGGAGGGCCAGCTTGGCTCCATGAAGGACCCGGACCTGGGCATCTTCCCCATGACCACCTCCTCCCACACCCTGGCCGGCTACGGCTGCGTGGGGGCGGGCGTGCCGCCCACCGCCATTCAGGACGTGATCTGTGTCACCAAGGCCTACTCCTCCTGCGTGGGCTCCAGCACCGAGCCCTTTGTCAGCGAGGTCACCGGCCAGGCCGGGGACGAGCTGCGCCGCCGGGGCGGCGACCACGGGGAGTTCGGCGCCACCACAGGCCGTCCCCGCCGGGTGGGCTGGTTCGACGCGGTGGCCACCAAATACGGCTGCATGGTCCAGGGGGCCACTCAGACAGCCCTCACCTGCCTGGACGTGCTGGGCTATCTGGATGAAATTCCCGTGTGTACCGGCTACGAGATCGACGGTGCGGTCACCGACCAGTTCCCCACCACTCCCGCCCTGCTCCGGGCCAGGCCGGTATTTACCTCCCTCCCCGGCTGGAAGTGCGACATCCGGGGCTGTACCGATTACGACGCCCTCCCCGCCAACGCCCGGGCCTATGTGGACTTTCTGGAGCGGCGCATCGGCGCCCCCATCACCATGGTGTCCACCGGTCCCAAGCGGGAGGAGATGACCCGCCGCACCCCCAAGCTGTAACTTCACCACGCCGGGCGCGGACAAGCGTCCGGCGTGCGGAGCATATTACACAAAGGAGAAAACCATGAAAAAACTGCTTTCCTCGCTGCTGGCCCTGGCATTGGGCCTGTCCCTGGCCGTCCTGCCCGCCTCCGCTCTGGAGCTGGACCAGGCCCGGGAGCTGCTGGCCGTCCACTATGTGGACGGCGTCCCCCCGGAGGTGCTGGAGCTGCCCTCCCTGGACGCCATTCTGAAGGCTATCGACGATCCCTACACCTTCTACATGACCCCTGAGCAGTACGACGCTTTCGACCAGTCCGTCAACGGCCAGACGGTGGTGGGCATCGGCGCCACGGTGGAGACCGCCTACAACGGCGGCTACCGGGTCATGTCCGTGCTGCCCGACTCTCCCGCCCAGGAGGCGGGCATCCGGCCCGGCGACATCATCACGGCGGCGGACGGCACAGCCATGTCCCCGGAGGTGGACCCCCGCATCCCCGTGTCCGGTCAGGAGGGCACTTCTGTGACCCTCACCATAAACCGGAACGGCCAGACGCTGGAGCTCACCCTCACACGCCGCGCGGTTCCGATCCCCATCGTCACCTATGAGCAGCGGGACGGCGCTGGAGTGATCGACTGCATCAGCTTTGGCTCCACCACCGCCAGCTCCGTCCAGGAGGCCATTCTGGCCATGGACGGCGACACCTCTGTCTGGATCATGGACCTGCGCTCCAACCCGGGGGGAGACAGCCGCTCCACCGCCGCCAGCGTCAGTCTGTTCACCGGCGGCGGCATCATGCTCTACTTCCGGGACGGCGCCGGGCACTACAACTACACCTACACCCTACCCGACTTCCCCGACATGACGGACAAGCCGGTAATCGTCCTCACCAGCGAGCACTCGGCCAGCGGCTCCGAGCTTTTTGCCGGGGGCATCAGGACCTATAACGCCGGCATCGCTCTGGGCCAGCGCACCTTCGGAAAGGGCACCGCCCAGATCGTCTTTGAGGAGCGCAACTGTCCCTACATGAAGAACGGCGAGGCCATGAAGATCACCGCCTACCGCTTCTTTGCCCCCGATGGGGCCACCAACCACGTCACCGGCGTGCTGCCCACCCTACTTATCTCCCCAGAGAACACGGATAAGGCGGCCATGCTGCTGACTCACCCCGAGCCCCGGCGGCTTGACGGCTATTGGAAGCTTGTTCTGTCCGGACAGACCTTCTACCTCAAGTCCTCCGACGCCGGAGAGGAGGAAAACCAGGCCGCCTTCACCGAGCTGCTGGAGGCGCTGCCCCTGTCCGCCGCTCTGTACAAGGGGTCCGGGGCCGCCACGTGGACCCTCGTCTCCCCCGAGCAGGCGGCCAGCGATCTGGGCCTGAGCTTTACGCCCCGCACTTTCACCGACACGGAGGACAGCCAGTTCGCCCGTGAAATTGACATCCTGGCCACCTATCGCATCCTGAAGGGCTTTGGGGACGGGACCTTCCGCCCCGGCGAGACCATCTCCCGGGCCCAGTTCTGCGCCATGGCGGCCTCCGCCCTGGGCTTACCCGCCTCCGCCGGAAAGCCGGGCAGATTCTCCGACGTGCCTGACAGCGCATGGTACGCCGGGGCGGTGAACGCCATGGCCAATATGGGCTTCGTCTCGGGCAGCGGCGGGACCTTCCGCCCCGGACAGGCCATCACCTACCAGGAGATGGCGTCCATCCTCTCCCGGGTGGCCGCCTGGGTCAGCATGGACGGCTATGATCTGGACGGACTGCTCCTTACGCCTGAGGAGGTGGAGAAGTACTCCGATTTCGCCTCCTGGGCCCAGGCCCCCGCCCGGAACCTGGACGAGCTGAACGTCCTGGCCGGCGATCTGGCCCCCACCGATCCCGGCACCCGGGAGATCGCCGCCGCCATGCTCTGCCGGCTGATGGAGCGTACTCACTTGATTTGGAATTAAATTAGGAAAGGACCTGACAAATTTGACCAAGATTGACATCATTTCCGGCTTTTTAGGCGCCGGCAAGACCACCCTTATCAAAAAGCTGCTGGACGAGAGCTTCAAGGGCGAGAAGATCGTCCTCATCGAGAACGAGTTCGGCGAGATCGGCATCGACGGCGGCTTTCTCAGGGACGCCGGAGTGGAGATCACCGAGATGAACTCCGGCTGCATCTGCTGCTCCCTGGTGGGCGACTTCGGTGCTGCTCTGAAGCAGGTACTCTCCGATTACGCCCCCGACCGCATTGTCATTGAGCCCTCCGGGGTAGGCAAGCTGTCCGACGTGGTGGCCGCCGTAGAGCGGGTCCACGCCGAGGCTCCCGACCTGCGCCTGAACAGCTTTGTCACCGTGGTGGACGCCGCCAAGGCCAAGGTCTATATGAAGAACTTCGGCGAGTTCTTCAACGACCAGGTGGAGCACGCCTGCGCCATTATCCTCTCCCGCACCCAGAAAATTGACCAGCATAAGCTGGACGGAGCCGTCACCCTCCTGCGGGAGCGCAACCCCAAGGCCGCTATCCTCACCACCCCCTGGGACCAGCTCACCGGGGCCCAGATTCTCTCCGCCATGGAGGGCGGCCACGACCTGGCCCACGCCCTGATGGAGGAGATCGAGCACGAGCACCACGAGCATCACCACCATCACGACCATGAGCACAACCATGACCATCATCATGAGCACGACCACAACCATGAGCATCATCACGACCATGACCACGGCGACACCTGTACCGCCTGCTGCGGCCATGACCACCATCACCACGACCACGACGCCGACGAGGTGTTCACCTCATGGGGCCGGGAGACAACCCGGAAGTACAGCCGGGAAGAGCTTCAGGAGGCCCTGGCCGCTCTGGCCATGACCCAGGACTACGGCTATGTCCTCCGGGCCAAGGGGATGGTCCCCTGTGAGGACGGGACCGCCTGGCTCCACTTCGATCTGACTCCCGAGGAGTTCGAGATTCGGGAGGGCTCCGCCGACTACACCGGCCGGCTGTGCGTCATCGGCTCCGAACTGAGGGAGGATCAGCTGGAAAAGCTGTTCCTGCTGGTGTAATGAGGTGAACCGACATGCCCGATTCACGGATTCCACTGTATCTCATCACCGGCTTTCTGGACGCCGGCAAGACCACCCTGCTCAGCGATACGCTGAACATGGACTACTTCAACGACGGCCAGCGCACCGTCCTGCTCATGTGCGAGGACGGGGAGGAGGAGTACGATCAGGAATTTCTCTCCAAGCGCAACTGCCGCCTGATTCCCGTTGAGGATCAGGAGCAGCTTACCACTGAGTTTTTGAAGGAGATCGACCGCCGTTACCAGCCCGAGCGGGTGCTGCTGGAGTACAACGGCATGTGGCCCGGCCAGCTTCTGGCCGACCTGAAGCTGCCCCGGAACTGGGGGCTGTATCAGGCCATCCACGTGGTGGACGGCTCCACCTTTGAGATGTATCTGAAAAACATGCAGTCCATGTTTATTGATCTGGTATCCAACGCGGACATGGTGCTCTTCAACCGCTGCGCCCCCGACATGTCCCTGTCCGGCTGGAAGCGGTCCGTCCGGGCGGTGAACCGGATGTGCGAGATTGTCTTTGAGGATATCCAGGGGGAGGAGCTGGAGGTAGAGGATATCCTTCCCTACTCCCTGGAGGCCCCCCGCATCGACCTGGAGGACGCCGACTACGGCATCTGGTATCTGGACATTCAGGAGCACCCCGACCGCTATGTGGGCAAGACCATCACCTACAAGGCCCAGGCCATGACCGGGATGAAGCTGCCCCGCGGCACCTTCGTCCCCGGGCGCAACGCCATGACCTGCTGCGTGGAGGACATCCGCTTCTTCGGCTTTCTGTGCAAGTACGACAAGGCCCGCTCCCTGAAAAAGGGGGAGTGGATCACCGTCACCGCTGAGATCAAGTGGGAGCACGCCGACGTCTACGAGGACGAGGGGGTCGTTCTCTACGCCCAGAGCGTAGAGAGGGCGGAGCCCCCCGAGGACCCGCTGGTATACTTTCGATAACAAGAGACAGCCCGCCAGTACCACACTATCCCGACCAAAAGACAAGCATTATGCACATTGCCACAATGCCGGCCACTACTCCCGCCCGCTCACATAACAATTTCATCTCCCTCCAGACCTGTTTTCTGGATATGGGATTTCCGCCTCCGGCGACAAAGATCGAGCCGGAGGCGATTTTCCGTTTTTTTGCGTATTTAGCAGTTTACAGCACAGCTTCTGCGGCAAGAGGATCGGGCGGTTCTTTCATTTCAGCCTGACCTCCGCGCGGCCCCGGGCCGCAGCGCCCTTTTTACCCGCAATGAAAAACTGCCGATCAGATGACCGATAATGTCCATCTGATCGACGCATAAATCCGGCGCTTGAAATTCAGCGCCCGTTTTCTTTTTTTCCTTACGTCCTCTTGTTACCACTCCCGCTGGATATCCTTTTCATCAATCTGATATGAGGAAAGAAACTCCGCAAGGTCATCGCTGTCCCGAATCAGCATCAGCTCCCGGAATTTACCGCTAACAGGGTCTTTGAAACCCGCCACCTGTTCGCCGGTGCAGATGCTGGAGCGGATGACAGGTACTTTCCCGGCTATGTCGCAAGGAATGGGGGGTTGCCGTTTCTTTCTCCCAAACATCATGAATCCTCCCCAGTCTTTACACGCTCCAACAGTCCCCGACACCCCGCCAGTACATCCTGCCAGGTGGTCTCGAAATCACCGGTGTACCAGGGATCCGCCACATCCTCGCCGGGCCTGCCGGCGTACTTCAGCATGGCGTGGATTTTGCCGTACGGGTCCCCGCCACAGATGCGGCACATATTCCGCAGGTTGGCCTTGTCCATTCCAATCAGGAGATCGAAACGGCCGTAGTCGCTGTCCCGGAGCTGCTGGGCCGTTTTGCCAGCGCAGCCGATCCCATGCTCGGCCAGCTTGCGGCGGACAGGAGGATAAACAGGGTTACCGATCTCCTCGGTACTGGTAGCGGCGGATTCGATATAAAACTGATCCTCCACCCCAGCTTTGCTCACCAGATCCTTCATTACGAACTCGGCCATCGGGCTGCGGCATATGTTCCCGTGGCAGACAAAAAGTATTCTTGTCATATCCTGAAACCTCTTGAAAGTATTGATATTCCGGGCCTTGCAGGTGTTTTGCGGCATTTTCTTCCGCTCATTCTCTTGGCATATCCCGGCATAAAATAGCACAGCTTTGACCCCGAAAGTAGTAGGAAAGGTAGTAAATCAAGGGGGGTTCTCCCGTTTTACTACTCGCCGCTGGCAACCCGTTTCAGCTCTGCCTGCGCATCCTCAAAGCCCAGGTGGGTATAGGTGTTCAGCGTAACGCTAATATCCGAGTGTCCCATGAGGTATTGCAGCGTCTTGGGGTTCATACCGCTCTTTGCCATGTTGGAACAGAATGTGTGCCTGCAAACGTG
>ERZ779622.940-NODE-940-length-13553-cov-5.212254_pt1 | contig 13553 bp, 13 predicted proteins | sample MGYA00514188_ERZ779622 | MGnify/ENA primary metagenome ERZ779622 (study PRJEB29562, sample SAMEA4376702) | mouse gut metagenome | isolation source: Cecum | study: EMG produced TPA metagenomics assembly of the A DSS colitis mouse model was used to assess the...
GTACTCCTTATCCTTCCGTGCAGCACCTGCGCCAACGTCCTGCCCGCGTAGTTGGCGGTGGAACCCATGGGCGACCACTGCGGAGCTCCCGTGAGGCGGTTTTTCACCATACAGCAGTCCCCCGCCGCATAGACATCCGGCATATTCGTCGCCATCTTATCGTCCACCACGATCGTGCCTCTCTCCATCGCGAGCCCGCTGTCCTTCAAAAATGCCGTATTGGGGCGGATCCCCACGCTCATCACCACCACATCGGCGCCGAATACGCCTGCGTCCGTCTTAACGCCCGCCGCTTTTTCGATTCCTTCTACCGCTTCCACTTTGACACCGGTATGTACGGAAATCCCGCTCCTTTTCAACTGTTTCTTCGCGAAATCCGCCATCTCCGGATCCAGTATGCCCGGCAGGATCTGGGGCGCCAGATCGACCACTGTCACCGCCAGCCCCTGAGCCTTTACGTTTTCGGCGATCTCCAGACCGATAAAACCGCCGCCTACCACGACAGCCCTCTTACAGTTGTTCTCCTGAATATATTCTCTCAACCCGATCGCGTCATCCGGCGTGCGCATCGCAAAAACGCCGGGCAGCCCTGCCCCAGGAATCGGCGGCACGATCGGGGATGCCCCCGTCGCGATGATCAGTTTGTCGTAGCCATACTCCACCACCTCATCGGTAGAAACTTTCTTTGCCTGCACTCTCTTCCCTTCGAAATCGACATGCTCCGCCTCCACACCGGTGTACACCTTCACGCCGGTCAGACCCTCGTACTTCCCGGGCGTATTGACGATCAATTCCTCTCTGCTCTCGATCAATCCTCCCACATAGTAGGGCAGGCCGCATCCCGCGTAGGAAATATCCTCCCCCTTCGTGATGATCACGACCTCCGCACCGCGATCCTCCCTCATGCACTTTGCCGCGGCCTTCGTCCCGGCAGCTACCCCGCCGATTACCAATACCTTCATTTTATTCTCCTTTCTATCACACAGCTGTGTTTTTTGTCTTCGCTCTTTTTATCATAATTTATACCGACAAGCAGGATTTCGCCGGTGTAACCCTCAAGCTCTTTCGTATACTGCCGCCTTTTGATCTGTTCTATCGCCGCCTCAGCCGAGCCGTCATACTTTAACTCGATGACTAACGCCGGTTTCCCCGAGACGGGAAGCGGCAGAAAGACAACGTCCGCGAAGCCGCGGCCTGCCGGCATCTCCCGGATGATGCGATAATCTTTCCTGGCGCTGTAGCAGGCGAGCCCTATCGCGCAGCCAAGGGAATTTTCATCGTTACCTCCGCCCATCCTCCGGTACTCATGGCGTTCTCGAACTCTCCGGCGATCTCCCTGTTCGGGATAAACGACTCCTTCCTCTCCGCATCATACCTCAGATAGCCCAGATGGATCAGCAGCGTCAGCACGTCATCCTTTGTCTCAAAAGTGCGCATATCGTTCTGAAAACTGTGCGTATTTACTTCGATATGTTCACCTCACGGCCAGGCTAAAGTGCTAACTAAATAACTTCGTTTTTACATTTTTCAATTGCCTCTCTTATTGGGCGTCACATTGAGACTCTCTCCCCGATCTCCGCCATCTTCGCGTCGCACAGCCTCGTATCCCCGTGCACGCGGGAATAGGCGAGATACCCGTTCATCCGATCGATCTTCGTCAGATTCCTGCTGCCGCACTTCGGACACACATCCATCTCCAGTTCCTGATGTCCGCAGTCGTCGCAGTACGCCAGCGAGAGATTCACGCCCTCGTAAAAGCCCATCTCCATGGCGCGCCGGACAAGCGTGCGGATCGCTTCCATATTATAGTCTATCGGGTATTTTACATACTGGATCTTTCCGCCGTTAAAGTAATCCCAGAACCTCTTCTCCAGATCCTGCTTTTCTATCGGCGTGATATCCTCCGCCACATGGCAGTGAAAGCTGTTGGACACATACTCCCTGTCGGAAACCCCCTCTATGATACCATATTTTGCCCGAAACTGCTCTACCTGCAGTCCGCAGAGGTTCTCTGCCGGCGTACCGTAGATCGCGTAGAGCCGTCTGTCCTCCTTCTTATACTGCCCCACTTTATCGTTGATATGCCGCATGACCTCCAGCGCGAAAGCGCCGTCCTCCACCAGCGATCTCCCGTTGTAGAGCATCTGCAGCTCCTGCAGCGCCGTGATGCCGAAACTTGCGGTGGCGGAGGCGAGCACCGGTTTGATCTTGTCGTGGAAACCGAGATGCCCGCCGTAAAAGCCGCCCTCGCAGTAGCCAAGCGGATTGTTGGACGCCTTCATCTCCCCCAGATAGGCATATGTTCGCAGATGAAGCCGCCTGATCAGCTCCAGATAATGGTCCAGCACCTCGTAAAAATCCCGGCTCTCCTGTCTCGCCTTCGCCAGGATCATCGGCAGATGAAGCGACACCACGCCGATATTGAACCGTCCCACGAAGACAGGCTTATCCTCCTCATCCACCGGTTCCATGCCGCCCTGCTCATACCACGGCGACAGAAAGGCCCTGCAGCCCATGGGCGAGATCACCCTGCCGTATTTTTTGTACATCTCCGCCACATAGCCCTCCCCCGTCAGGGAAAGCCAGTCGGGGTACATGGTCTTTGCGGAGCAGGCGATCCCCGCCTCAAACAGCTCCTCCAATTCGCACCCCGGACCGTGCAGATTTTTATCGTACAGAAAGACGATCTTGGGAAACAGCACCGGCTTCTTATGCCCTTTCCTGCCCTGTCCGCCCTTCCGTACCTCCAGCAGAGTTTTTGTCGCAAGTCTGGCAAATTTATCTTTTCCAAGCCCCACTGTCACTGTGATAAACGGATAATCCCCGCGGCTCGATGCCACCGTGTTAAACTTGTACTCCCAGCCCTGGAACCCCTGTTCCATCTCCTTTTCGAGATCCTTCCACGCCTGTCCCTTTGCCGTTTCCTCCGAGAGCCCCAGTGAGATATATTTCTTCAGATTTCTGCAGTAGGACTTCTCCGCGTAGGGCACAAGCAGTTTATCCGCCTCCGGCACCGTAAAGCCGCCGTACTGCTGGCTCGCTGCCGACAGCACGATATCCCCCATCACATCGAACGCCGTATCCAACGTCTTCGGCTCATTATACCAGACGTTCCCCATCTCAAAGCCGCCGCTTAACACCTCGCCGATGTTGAACAGACAGCAGTTCATCGTATCCCTCCTTGCGGACATATCGTGAATATAGATATACCCGTCACGCGCCGCCTGGATCTCCTCCCTCGTCAGAAAAAATTTCTGGTACATCTCGCGGTTTAACTGATTAAAGATCAGACTGCGCCTTGTGGAGACAAGAGCGGAGTCGGTGTTGGCGTTCTCCTTATCCCCGATGTACATGATGGACTGGCTCTTTTTATAGACCTCGTCCAGCATTCGTACAAAGTCCTGCTTATAATTCCGGTAATCCCGATAACTTTTCGCCACAAGAGGATTGATCTTCTCCAGAGCATACTCCACCACATGGTGCATGACCTCGATGGGGATCTGCGTCATCTGCTCTTCCTCCGCCTTCTCGATGACAAGCTCACAGATCCGCCCTTTCTCCTCCTCTGTCAGCTCCACCATCACACGGTAAGCGCTCTTGCCCACCGCATTGACGACCTTCTGCACCTGGAAAGGCTCTTTCGCACCGTCCTTTTTGACGATATGTATCTGATAACGCGGTTTGTATCTCTCGTTGTAATTAGTTTCCATGGTCATTTTTATCTCCCACCTGTCAGTCGCTTTCCAAAATCTCCGTCAGATATTCCCGATATCCGTCCTTCACCTGCTCCGGCGCCGTCACCTTCACATCTTTCCCGATGCCCGCGAGCCAGCCGTAAAACTGTCTGCTGACCATCACTTTCACATGCACCGCAAACCTGTCGCCTGAAAGTTTCTGCAAAGATACATCCTTCCCGAAACGATCCAGCACAACGCCCACCAGCGTATTCGGAAAACTTAACGTCACGATCTTCTCCTCCCCGCCGTACATGCCGAAAGTTTTCGTGGAATATGCCGACAGATCGCATTTCCGGAAGACTTCTTCGCCCTCCCTGCACAGATCAAGCATCTCGATCGGTCCGATCTTATCCACCCTGAAGTGTTTCAGCATCCCCGCCCGGGCGTCGTAGCCGATCAGATAATAATTCTCATCGTTCCACATCAACGACCAGGGACTGATCCGGTAGGGCTCGCCGCCTTTTCTCGGCACCAGTTTCTTCTGCAGGTTCCACTCCATGTACTGAAAAGATATCTGCCTGTTCTCATGGATCGCCGTGTGGATCGCATCCACATGGTAGTAGATGCTCTCATTCTCATTTTTGATCTGTCCGAACGTGTAGACCTGACGCTGCAGCTGCACCGCCTCGTATTTACTGGTCAGTTTCTCGATCTTCCTGATAAGCTGCTCCGACTTTGATTTCGTGATAAAGCGGGACGCGGAGACCGCATCCACGAGAAGCTTGCACTCCGGCAGTTCAAAATCCCTGGCCGCCAGATAGTACCCTCCTGTATTTCTGGCAGAATCAAAGACAATGTCCACGCCAAAGTCGATCAGACAGTTGATATCATGGTAAACACTTTTCCTCTCCGCACTGATATCCTCCGCCCTCAGTTTCTCCAGCAAAACCGCCATCGGCATCGGATGCTGCTCGTCCGTCTGCTCCGTCAATATTTTTAATAAGTATAATAATTTAAGTTTTTGTTTCTCTGATTTTGGCATACTAATCTCTCATCCATAAAGTTCTTTCCGCTGCTGTTTTTGCGGAAATACGCAAAAGGATGTCCATGTCTCCATGAACATCCCCTGTTGTCATGCCTTACTGTTTTCTCCTGCAGCACCATCCGTCAGCATCATTTTCGCGTCCTTGCTCTTTCTCCATTTTACTCCGATAAAACATGCCGCGACCACCAAAACCGCTACAATCACAAAAACAATAGCATACGCCAGAAAGTAGATTCCAAATGACGTTCCAGCACCCATCGCCTATTCCTTCTTTCTATAGTATAATCTGCTCAAAGCCTATGCACAGTATACCACTTACAGCCCCGTATCGTCAAGTAAGTCCTCGCCGTCCGCAGCGTTCGTGGCAAGAGTATCGCACCGCTCGTTCTCCGGATGCCCGTCATGTCCCCGGACCCAGCTGAACCTTACCTGGTGAGGTTCCATCGCTTTCAACAGCCGCTTCCAGAGATCCACATTTTTCACCGCTCCTCCGTCCGCCTTCTTCCAGTTCTTCCTCTGCCAGCCTCCGATCCAGTCCTTCTCGAAGGCGTCCACCAGATACCTGGAATCGGAGATAAGCTCCACCCGGCAGGGTCTGATCAGCGCTTCCAGCCCAATGATCGCCGCCATCAGCTCCATGCGGTTGTTGGTCGTCTTTTTGTACCCCGCACTGTACTCCCTCTCATGCAAAGTTCCCTTGCTGTCCACATACTGCACCACTGCGCCGTATCCTCCCGGACCGTCCGGATTTCCCCTCGCCGCGCCGTCCGTATATATCGTTACATCCATGTCAGATAACCGTGTCCTTTCCTGTCATTGTCCACTCGCCGGTCTCAAGAAACCTCTCCGCCAGCTCTTCCGCCTCCCGGATCACCCGCCCGTCATATCCCATCACTTCCAGCAGTCTGATCGCGTTCCTGGTCTGGGCCCTGCCCCTTTTCAGCAGATAATTAAAACTGATATCCCCGTTTTCTATGGTCTCCTCAAAATGATAGTTGTGATAGACATCTTCCAGCAGATGCGTCAATTCGATATCGTGGGTCGCCGCAAAGCACAGCACTCCCTCCCCGGTCAGCGACCGCAGTATCCTGCTGGATGCCGCGATCCGCTCCACGGTATTGGTTCCCCGCAGCACTTCGTCCACAAAGCACAGAACCGGCGGCTGTCTTTCCCCGCAGGCATCCAGAATCCGCTTGAGCGCCCTGATCTCCACCATAAAATAGCTTTCCCCGCCGGTCAGATCATCCCGCAGCGCCATGGAACTCATCACCCGGTAAAACGGCGCTCTCCAGCGCTCTGCTGGCACCGTGCAGATCGTCTGCGCAAGCACCGCACCCAGCGCTGCGGTCTTTAAAAAAGTGGATTTTCCGGAGGCATTGGAGCCTGTGATCAGAACGCACTTTTTCGTGTCGATATCGTTTTTCACCGGCGCATCGAGAAGCGGGTGGCAGAGCCCCACCGCACACAGTCCGTAATCCCCGCCCTGCTCCGGTCTGCAAAAGCTCTCTAAGGACGCCCGATAATACGCGATCGAGATACAGGCGTCTATCGTTCCGATGGCCGACACCAGCTCTCTTATCACATCGTCCTTCTCCCGGACGATCCTCAACATCTGGTTAAATTTCATCAGATCCAGGTGCAGCGCCATCTTCAGATAGTCAAACAGAATATCCAGAGGTCCCGAGCCTCCCATCGGATTTCTCATCGACATCGCCACCCCGGAAAAACTCCGGAAACTTCCCAACCCCTTGATATCCTTAAGCAGGATCCCCCGGTATTTTTCAAAGATATCCTCCCTGTCGGCGCCTCCCGCAATCAAACTCCCGCTTCTGCGGGATCTGTCCAGCACCCCGCTTATCTTCTCTGCCCCCCGTATCATGCGCAGAATATAGGCAAAGCTGACCAGGTAGGGGTCCACCTCCCGCTTTTCCTTAAAGTAGGTCATAATGTTTACCATAAGCACCGCAAACAATATCGTCACGCCCAGGGCAGGCTCGGAAAACATCAAAAGGAAAGCCGGAAGATAGAGACAGTCCATCAGAATATGTTTTCTGCTGCTCCTCTCCCCCAGGTTTTCCAGATAGTCCAGATAGTCCTCCAGCGCGTACTCCCCGGTAAAACCGATCTCGCACAGCGCCATGGAAAGCTGCTCCCGCAGGGCAGCCCTCCGGGCCATGCTCTCCGCCAGCAGGTCCCTCTCCCGCAGCATCTCCTCCTCCATGACGGGGCAGCGCAGCATCCGGTAGAGTTCCCCGGCCCCCGCGGAAGATCTCGCGTAGTTTATCCGCCGAAAGACAAGCTCCATATCCAGATCATTCCAGGTGATATCGTCCAGGAAAAAGGACGGAGATCCATGAAGATAGCTGCCGGTCACGGCAGCCTCATCTCTGCCCCTGTTTTGAAGCGGCGCAGATCCGTATTCCTCCCTGATCCATTTTTCCGCAAGCGCCCTGCGCTTCTTTTGTTCCGCCAGCCCCCGCCATCCGACAAGGAGGACAGATACCAGCGCGATCAAGCCAAAATACAACAGTTCATTCATCTTTTATTCCCAACAGTTTTTTCGCGTTTCCCGCAAAGATAAGGTTTTTCTCCGTCTCCGACAGGGGCAGTCTCTCCAGTCTCTCCACGCTCTCCCGCTGTCCGGACCAGGGACAGTCCGTGCCGAACAGAATCTTCTCCGCGCCATGTTTTCGGATGATGCGAAGGAGCTGTTCGTCGTCAATATAGTCCTCCAGGAAAGCCGTGTCCAGATAGACGTTCTCCCCCATTAACAGTTCTTCCGCCGCATCCCATTCTTTCCAGCCGCCGAGATGGGCCAAAACCAGCTTTTCCGGCGCCGTTGCCCTTATCGCCGCCGCAATGCGGGATACCGACGCGTAGACCGGATCCGGCAGACCGATATCCACGCCGGCGTGCACCACGACGACAAGGTCCTGCTCCGCGGCGGCCTCCAGAATCCGCAGATAACGGATATCGTCCATATACACTTCCTGGTAAGCCGGATGGATCTTAACGCCCCTGAGTCCCAGGCTTTTTATCTCCCGCATCTTTCGCTTTACATCCGGACAGTCCGGATGAACGCCTCCGAAGGAGATCAGATCCTTTTTTTCCTCGCAGAGCTTCGCCGCCACCCGGTTTACCGTATCGAACTGGGACGGCTTTGTCACCACCGGCAATATAACGGAGATATCTACCCCGTCTTCCTCCATGGAGCGCTCAAGCCCCGCCACTGTCCCGTCCGTGTGGGGCCTGATCCCCGAACATTTCGACAGGCTCCCGATGCTGGCCCGCGCTATTTTGTCGGGAAACGTATGCGTATGAAAATCTATGACCATCTCCGCCGCCTACCCTTCGTACCCAATCAGAAAGGCCTTCTGGTTGATCTCTGTCGTCTTCGGCGGCACGGTCCTTGCGATCACGTCCAGCCACTGTTTTTTCGTAAAATCCATATGCTTTGCCGCAAGCCCCAGCACAATGATATTGAAGACTCTGCTGTTTCCCAGCTCCAGCGCCTTTTCCCTGGCGTCCACCTGATATATTTTGTATTCCTCTGACAGTTTTTCCAGAATATTCTCCGGATATTCCGCAGCTCCGGTCACAACAGGCATCGGATCGATCCGCTGGTCATTCGCCACGATCACGCCGTCCTTTTTCAGGAAATGCGCGTACCGCAGCGCCTCCAGTCTCTCGAAAGCGATCAGGATATCTGCCTGTCCCTCCTCCACGATGGGCTCCGCCACCTCCTCGCCGTAACGCACAAAGGTCACCACGCTGCCGCCCCGCTGCGCCATCCCATGTACCTCGGAAAGCTTTACCTGATAGCCGCTCTCCACCATAATACCGCCCAGAATCCGGCTGGTGAGCAGCGTTCCCTGCCCACCCACGCCGACGATCATAATATTCTTCGTCATCATATTGATATCTCTCCTATCTCAGTCTCGCAAAATCCTCTCACGCTTTCTTCGCTTCCCGTACTTCGATCGCCCCGAATTTGCACAGCTGCGCGCAGAGCCCGCACCCGTTGCACATGGCCGCGTCGATCTCCACTGTGCCGTCCTCCTTTTTTGTCAGGGCCGGACAGCCGGGCCGCAGGCATGCGCCGCACTTTTTACATTCCTCCGGAATCGCCGCGCACTTGTTCGGGAATACCTGTCCCTTCAACAAAGCGCAGGGAGCTGTCACGATGATGACGGATACGGCGTCCCTCGCCACCTCCTCTTTCACGGTCTTCTCCAGCGTGTCCACATCAAAGGCGTTCACTTCCGTCACATGCTCGATCCCCATGGACTTACAGAGATGATAAATACTGATAGCGGGCACCACATCCCCCTGCAGCGTCTTCCCGGTCGCCGCATGGTCCTGATGGCCGGTCATGCCGGTGGTGGAATTGTCCAGGATCAGCACTGTACCGGTCCCCTGGTTGTAGACCATGTTCATCAGGGAGTTCACTCCCGTGTGCATAAATGTGGAATCGCCTATCACCGCCACCCAGTTCTTTATGTAGTCTTTGCCCTTCGCCTTCTCCATTCCGTGCAGCGCGGAGATGCTGGCGCCCATGCAGATCGTAGTCTCGATCACGTTCAGCGGAGGCACCGCTCCCAGCGTGTAGCAGCCGATATCTCCCGCCGCGTGCAGTTTCAGTTTATTCAGGATCCAGAATGTGCTTCTGTGCGGGCATCCCGGGCAGAGGATCGGCGGACGGGCGGGCACTTTTGCCGCCTCGCGGATCTCCGGTTTCTGCCGCAGTATCACTTCTCTCAGCTGGTTAGCACTGTACTCCCCCTGCCTCGTAAAAAGTTCTTTTCCCTCGCATGATATCCCCCAGGATCTGATCTGCTCCTCGAAAACAGGTTCCAGCTCCTCAAATATGATCAGGCGCTCCACCTTCGACGCAAACTCCTCGATCAGCTTTCTGGGCAGCGGATGTACCATGCCCAGCTTCAACACCGACGCCTCGGGGCAGGCCTCCCTCACATACTGATACGCGATGCCGCTCGCCACAAAGCCGACGGAAGCGTCGCGGTACTCCGCCCGGTTGATCTCCATCTCACAGCCGTCCCCCGCCAGCCTGTTCATGCGATCCTCCACATACACGTGACGCCTTATCGCGTTGGCGGGCATCATCACATATTTCGCCGGATTCTTCTCGTAGGGCTTATCCGCAGGCTCCACCCGCTCCTCCAGCGTCACCGGCCCCTGGGAGTGCGACAGACGCGTCGTCGTTCTTATAATGACGGGCGTGTCATATTTTTCACTGAGCGCATAGGCGAACTTCACGAAATCCTTCGCCTCCTGGGAATCCGAAGGCTCCAGCACCGGCACCTGCGCCGCCCTCGCCACACAGCGGGTGTCTTGCTCATTCTGGGAGCTGTAAAGTCCCGGATCGTCCGCAGCCACCAGCACAAGTCCGCCGTTCACCCCCGTGTAGGACGCGGTGTAGAGAGGATCGCTCGCCACATTCACCCCCACATGTTTCATGGAACACATGGCACGCACGCCGCTGATGGAGGCGCCGATCGCGACCTCCGCCGCCACCTTCTCATTCGGAGACCACTCCGCGTAGATATCTTCCTTATATTGCACCATATTTTCACTGATTTCCGTACTTGGCGTCCCAGGGTAGGCGGCGGATACTTTTACGCCTGCCTCGTAAGCGCCTCGGGCAATCGCTTCATTTCCAAGCATGATCTTTACTTCTGACATGTCGATTCCTTCCTTTCGTATCTCTTCTTAAAATCACCTTCTATCAGTTTATCGTATTATGCCCGGAATTTCCAGAGAATTTTTTGTGAAAAAGATGCCCCTGCCTTCTCCCGTCTCGTTCGACGCGCCGCTGCAGGGGTTCCGTTAGATTTGACAGTATAGAATTGATTTATGTAAAACATCAGAAATTTCCGATATGGTCCATCCCCATGTTTTATATGCCGAAATAATGCGGCATCAGAAGACGCCGCATAAGATATTATGATTAATCATTCTGGTTAAAATATTATCTGGTTTATTTGTTACTGTAAACAGCCGGCTTTAATAGCTCACACCGTTTGTTACATTATATAATTCGCGCGTCACACCGTCTAACACAGCGTAGTGAGTGCAGCTGATCCGGTACTGGACTCCCTTTTGCGCAGAGCTGGTATATACATTCATCCCATGTGCATTATCGTTTGTAGTATAATCTCCGGAATGCGTACCTACTAAAGTCCACTTTCCATCCACAAGCTTCTCTACCCGGATATTTTTCACACCGATTTTACTGGCTGTCACTGTGGAACCCGTCTTAATGGACCCCTCCACCCCGCTCGCGCTAACTGAAATGCCGATGCTGCAGTTTGTCAATGTTGCCGCTTTCGCACCGCTGTTATCCGGAATATCGTAAAGTCCATGCCCTATATTATCTCCCGTCAGCTCTCTGTACCCGCTGACGATAAGCTTCTCCACCTTCTCTTCTGCACTGACTGTCATCCCCACGCTGCCGCACATCATGACGACGGCACACAGAGCGGCAAACAATTTTTTTCCTCTTGCTTTCATACTTTGACCTCTCTTCTTTCGTATCGATGAATGATTAATCACCTCCGTACAACTTTCACTCAAAGAAATTAATCTTTCACAATATTTATTCCATTTTCACACAAAAATGTAACATTTTTTATCATCTATTTAATATTCTCCAGCCCTTCCCTTATTTTTATCATCTCCTCCAGCGAAATGTTTCCACTGATTCGATAAAAAATGTTTCCCATAAAGATCATACAGATATATTCATCCTCATATTGATAATATAGAGTATCTTCATTGCAATACTCGGAAAGCAATAGATAAATATCTTCATCCATTCTCATTTCTCTGTATTGTTTTGCATCACTCTCCAACAACGTTATCTCAATTAATATGTGTTTATTTTCTTCATTATAATAATCTGCCTGTATATTTTTTCGATTACTAAAGTCCCAATACTTTATGCCATATAACGAATAACCATCTGGAATATACCCTGGCACTGCAATCTTACTTTTCACCTCATTATCCAATTCTGCCCAGGAATCATAAAAGCTCTTGATTTGTTCATTATTATCAGCGCCTACTTCCTCTAATGAGTCCTCCTTCACAATCTCCACTACCCCAACTCTCTCCAAAATCATCCGAAACAGCGACTTATCCCCCCTCGCATAAGTCACCATATTCAGGGACAACAGCGCTGCGCCGAACACCGCGATAAATATAACGGCCGCCCGACAGCCCCTTTTCCGGAACGGGATACGCTTTTTCCTGTCGTCCCCGGCATCTCTGTCACACGAATCGCGCTCTTCCTCCCGAACCAACTCCATAATGTTCCGGTAAACTTCCTCTTTACTCCGGTGCGGCTCCTCCTCGGGGGAAAGCCTCTGCAGCATCGTACAGATCGCATCGACCTCCTCCACATCGAACTCCTCCCCGGTCGCTTCATCCCGATACCAGCAAAGACGTCTTTCCAGTTCCTCAATCAAATTTTTGTTGTGATCTGCCATAAATTTCCTCGTCTTTTCCAAATCTGTAATAATGAACCAATTTTCATGGTAATCCCCAAATACAAATCAAAAAGATAATCCAGTCCAGAATAACATTCTCCTTGAGTTTCTTTTTCATCCTGCTTATCCGCATTCTGATAACGCCCTTGTCTATTCCATATTTCTCTGCCACTTCGTCGGAAGAATATCCGTTCACATAGTAATCGCACAGCATTTCATACTCTTCCTCGCTGACCGCACTCTTGATCGTCTCCGCCAGCTCAATCTCCTTATAACCATCCCCTTTTCCTTCCGCGAACCCCCGATAATTAAACGCTTCATCGAGAAGACAGTGTTCTTCTCTTTTGGAACCCATTTTCATCATCTTGTTCTTTACTGTCGTATATAACCAACCCATGACATTCGGATGATCTATCAGAATATCCGCTTTTCTGTAAGCTTCCAGAAAAGTTTCCTGTACGATATCCTCCGCAAACTCCCTGTTACTGCACCCCTTACTGGCAAATATGTAAATTTTATCATAAGCCTTTTCCATCAGCTCATTGAAATAACGATCTTTCTCCTCTTTGTTCATTGATACCCTGCTCACATATATCTTTATCTTTTGTCTTTTTTATACTTTCGCAAAAATATTTTACATGAAAATATATGGCGTAACCGAACCCTTCAATCAATAACCAGTACAAGTTGTTATTTTTTATCATTTTTCCTGTTTTTACCTATTTTCAATATTCTATTATATCAGATTTTATCAGTATTTCAGCACAAAAAAGCACCTTTTGCATATATTTGCAAAAAATGCCTTTTTTTAACTTTATTACGTCCCGGGTTCCGATATCCTTGACACTGCCACATAGACTGCCGATATTTTGTACCACGTCGGATAGTCCACGATTCCCGACACCGGAAGGCCGAAGATCCGCTGGAAGCTTCTGACCGCCTCCGCCGTCCTCTGCCCGTAGATACCGTCCGCCGCGACCACCGGAATCGCCGGATAATTCTGGGCGATGCGGTTTAACTGCTGCTGAATCTGCCGCACCTTATCCCCGCGGGCTCCGACCGTCAGATTATATCCCGGCCAGGAGGAGGGTACGCCGGATACACTGGTCGCCGTATTGATATACATATTGCTTCCGTAGTAGTACCGTATGATCTCTATCGCGGAATACCCCTGATCCCCCAGATATTTGGACCCCCACTGGGACAGACCGCTGCAGGTGACCGTGGTGCCGTTGCAGTAGGAGGTGAAGATCGGCTGCCTTATTCCGGGTCTGGAGAGATAGTTCGCAAAGATCGTATCCACCAGATAACTGATATTGCTGA
>ERZ779622.942-NODE-942-length-13547-cov-8.438556_pt1 | contig 13547 bp, 14 predicted proteins | sample MGYA00514188_ERZ779622 | MGnify/ENA primary metagenome ERZ779622 (study PRJEB29562, sample SAMEA4376702) | mouse gut metagenome | isolation source: Cecum | study: EMG produced TPA metagenomics assembly of the A DSS colitis mouse model was used to assess the...
AGCGTCAGCGTAGCCATGAAGCGCTTCCGGGAGAACGGCTACATCGAGATGGACGCCGACGGCTTCATTACCCTCCTTCCCCCCGGAGAGGAGATCGCCCAGCGCATCTACGGCCGGCACAAGCTGCTCACCCGGTTTCTCATGGCTCTGGGGGTGAGTGAGGAGGCGGCCGCCGCCGATGCCTGCAAGATGGAGCACGACCTGAGCGACGAGACCTTTGAGAAAATCAAGGCCTGCGTGCGGGAACGCGGGGCAGGCTGAGCCGCTCACTCTCCCAGAACATCCTGAGTGATCTCAATGAACCGCTGGCCGAAGTGAGACAGATACCGGCTCTTTCGGTAGCCGGCCACCAGCCTGCTGAAGGTGGAGGGGTCGGTGAGGGGGAAGAGATCCACCCCCGCCGAGTCGTGGGGCGGGTTGGGGATGGCCCGCAGGAACAGCTCCGGACAGATGGTGATGCCCACCCCAGCCAGGGCCATAGCCAGAGTGGTGACGGTGTTCTCCGTCTCCAGGATCAGCTGCGGCTTGAAATAGTAGCGGCTGAAATACTGGTCCACAATGTTCCGGGTGCGGTTGCCCCGCTTGATGAGTACGAAGGGCAGATGCTCAAAGGCCTGGATATCCGCCCCCTGGGCGTACTGCCGGCGAATCTCTTCCGCCTGAGGGCCGAAGAGCTGGTCGGTAAAGGTGCGGGGTACCACCATCACCAGCCGCTGCTCGGTCAGGGGGATGGCGGCTACCCCATCCATGATGATGGGCTGGAAGCAGATAATCAGATCGGTCCGGCCGTGAGACAGCTCGTCCTCCAGCTGGGTGGAGTTGCCCTCGAACAGAGAAAATTCCACCTGGGGAAATTCTGCCCGGAACCGGGGCAGGATATCGGGCAGCAGGGCCAGGCCGCAGGTGTGGGAGATTCCCACCCGCAGCACCCCCAGGTACTGCTTGTTGATATCCCCCACCTTGGACAGGTACTGGCTGTGCAGGTCCAGAATCTGGGAGGCGGTGTCTACCAGCAGCCCCCCCGCGTAGGTCAGCGACAGCTTGGGGGAGCGGGTGAACAGCTTCACTCCCAGCTCCCGCTCCAGGTTGCCGATATGGTTGGACAAGGACTGCTGGGAGATGTACAGACGCTCCGCCGCCCGGGTGATGTTCAGCTCCTCTGCCACCATGAGGAAGTATTTTAAGTGTTGAAAGTTCACAAAAACGCCCCGCCTTTTTTAGTGTATAAGTCATTATACCACAGCCAAAAGATTGTGGCAACCCTCGACAAAAAGGTACTTCCCAAATTCACAAAAATATGGCATAATACTCAATAGATAATATATGAAATTGGGCTGCGGCCAAAAAAATAATTGATAAGGAAGGAATGTTGTCTTATGAAATGTCTCATCATTGACGTCGTCTCCCCCGCCATCGCCGAGGAACTGGGCAAGTATATGGATGTCACCACCTGCGAGCAGCTCCCCCCCTCCAAGGACGAGCTGAAGGCCGGGATTGGCGATGTGGACGTGCTCATCATGCGGGTGGACCCCAAGATCGACAAAGAGGTGCTGGACGCCGCCAAGAACCTGAAGGTCATCGGCGTGTGCTCTGTGGGTCTGAACCACGTCGACACCAAGTACGCCGAGGAGAAGGGCGTACAGGTCTTTAACGCCCCCGGTCTCAACGGCAACGCCGTGGCCGAGCTGACCATCTGCAAGATGCTGGAGCTGTCCCGGCACACCATCCCCGCCCACCGGGACGTGACCGTAAACGAGAAGTGGGACAAGTACGCCTTTGTGGGCCGCGAGCTCCGGGGCAAGACTCTGGGCGTGCTGGGCTTCGGCCGCATCGGCCAGCGGGTGGGCGAGATCGCCCGGGTGTTCGGCATGAAGATCGTGGCCTACGACCCCTACCTCCCCGCCGAGATTTTCGCCAAGAACGAGGCCACCTCCATGAGCATCGCCGAGGTCTGCAAGGTGTCTGACTATATCACCATCCACATGCCCCTGACCGACGAGACCAAGAACCTGTTCAACGCTCAGTCCATCGCCGAGATGAAGAACGACGCCGTGGTGCTGAATATGGCCCGGGGCGGCATCGTCAACGAGAAGGATATGTGCGAGGCTCTGAAGGCCGGCAAGATCGGCGGTTACGCCACCGACGTGCTGGAGAATGAGGTCGCCGGCGACGGCCTGACCGCTGACGCCGGATTCCGCTCCCCCCTGTTCGACTGCGACAACTTTGTGGTCTCCCCCCACATCGGCGCCCAGACTACGGACGCCTCCCGGGACATCGGCGCCCACATCATCAACAAGGTAAAAGAGGCTCTGAACCTGAAGTAAGCACAGTTTTGTTGAAAGGGACGTCCCTCCGGGCGCCCCTTTTTCATCGCCGGAAAGCGGCTTCCGCATAATTCACAGAAAGTTCACGGGAAGGTCACGAAATTGCCGCATTTATCCCCTATGATGACATTGTAGCAAAAAGCTACTTCATGTATCTCCCATTTCTCCCTCTCCTTTTACAACACACAGGCGAAGGGTCCCGGCCGGCTGGCCGGGACCCTTTGCCGTTCTCCGGCTTAGTTTTATTACCATAAAAATGCAGCAATGTTTGGACGATTTTTCTATTTTAAGTTTAAATCTCCTCTTCACAATCCCATCGGAAGGGGCTACAATAGAAGTATCAAAGGAGGCGGTGGAGTTGAACATTCTCTTTGATGAGGACCAGCTGCGCAGACTGATCGCCAACCTGAAAATACTGACCGGGGTTCCCGCCAATATCCTGGACCCGGAGGGCCGGGACATCAACCTGTTCCGGGGGCACCCGCCCTTCTGCCGGATGATTAACGACCTGCCTGAGGGGCATGAGCGCTGCGTCGCCTGCGACATGTGCAAGATAAAGCACTACTCGGCGGAAAAGGGCTTTCAGTTTTACCGCTGCCACGCCGGCATCTGCGAGGCCATCATGCCTCTCTACGATAAGAACCAGCCCCTGGCCTATCTGGCCGTGGGCTGTTATCTGGACGACTCCCCCATTGAAAAGCAGTGGGAGTACACCCGCTCCTTGCTGGATTGGTATCCCGGCGGGCCGGACGCCCTGAAGGAGTCTTTTTTTCAGTTCCGCCAGTGCTCCCAGAAGGAGATTCAGGCCTACACCGAAACTCTGGAGGCCCTGTCCGCCTATATTCAGCTCAGGGGGATGATTCTGGCCACCGAGCAGACCGACCTGCAGAAGCTGGAGCTGTATCTGGACGAGCACTATATGGAAAAGCTGTCTCTGGCCTCCATCTCCCAGCACCTGCACATTGGCCGCACCAAGCTGTGCGCTCTGGCCAAGGAGCTGTCCGGCGGGCAGACCTTGTCCGAACTCATCGCTCAGCGGCGCATCAGCGCCGCTAAGAGGCTGCTTGTACAAAGCAGCCTGCCCATTTCCGCCGTGGCGGAGCAGGTTGGCATCAGCGACTACAACTACTTCTCCAAGGTCTTTCGCTCCATGACCGGCACCACCCCCAGCGCCTTCCGCAAGCAGACCCGAGGCTGACTTCCCAGACCGGAAATATAAAAAATCGTACGGCCATTCATCAATTCGTACGATTTTTCTATATTCTGAACGGTTAGCACTATGAATTGCACAATGAACAAGTATAATTAGGAATGAAAGGGCGCATTTGTGGATTTTCCCTATGCGCCTTTTTTCATCAAGGCAAAATCATGAAAGAAGGAGAATAAAAATGAAGAAAGTTCTTGCAGCCTTACTTGCAGCAGCCATGACCCTGTCCCTCGCCGCCTGCGGCGGCGGTGGCGGCGGCACAAGCAATCCCCCCGCCAACAACCCCGGCTCCGGCTCCGCTACCCCCGCCCCCTCCGGCGATAAGGTCGCCATCAACGTGATCGCCGCCGAGTACGGCAAGCAGACCAAGGACTGGTGGACCAAGTTCCAGAGCGACTTCAACGCCGCCAACGAGGGCATCGACCTGAAGGTGGAAGTGGTCTCCTGGAACGACATTTACACCGTGGTCAACACCCGCGTCTCCAACAACGCCGCCCCCGACATCCTGAACATCGACACCTTCGCTGACTATGTGGGCGATGACCTGCTCCGGCCCATCAAGGACTTTGTCTCTGACAAGACCTATGCCAAGTTCTATCCCGCTTTCATTGAGCAGTCCAACATCGACGGCACCATCTGGGCCATCCCCGACCTGGCCTCTGCCCGCGCCATGTACTACAACAAGGACATTCTGGAGGCAGCCGGCGTGGACAAGGTGCCCACCACCTGGGCTGAGCTGAGGGCCGCTTGTGAGGCCATCAAGGCCTATGACGCCGAGGTCTACCCCTGGGGCGTGGATATGACCACCGACGAGGGCCAGGCCTGCTTCGCCTACTACTCCTGGACCAACGGCGGCGACTTCACCGACGCCTCCGGCAACTGGACCCTGAACAGCGCCGAGAACGTGGAAGCCGTTGAGTACATCGTGGGTCTGGTCAAGGACGGCCTGACCAACTCCGATCCCGCCACCCAGACCCGCTATGACCTGCAGGAGCTCTTCGCCGCCGGCAAGGTGGCCATGATGATCGGCCCCAACCAGATTTCCTCCTACGTGGCCAGCTCTGAGAATCCCATCAACTTCGGCATCGCCTCCATCCCCGCCAATGAGGGCAAGAGCACCTCTTCCGTGGGCGTTATGGACCGCTTCATGGTGTTTGACAACGAGGACACCGACAACAAGGTGGACGCCATCAAGACCTTCTTCGACTTCTTCTATGAGGACACCCGCTACTCCGACTGGGTCATCATGGAGGACTTCCTGCCCGCCACCAGCACCGGCGGCGAGATCATGGCCGCCGCCAACCCCGACGCCGCCAGCTGGATTGAGATCGTTGGCTCCGCCAAGTTCTATCCCACCGCTCAGGCCAAGTGGGCCGACGTGAAGCAGGGCGTCATCGACGTGGAGCAGCAGGCCCTTCTGGGCGGCAACGTGAAGGAGCTGCTGGACGCGCTCCAGACCAAGATTGCCGGCTGAGCCGCAGCCTGATCCAATTTAACTGCCGCATGTAAACCGCGGGGCCGGGCCAAAACGGCCCGGCCCCCGGCTCTTCCAGCCGTTTTCCAAGGGCGGACCGCCCGCCGCCTTTGGAAAGCGGCCGGAAGGCGCTCATGAAATGATAGGAGGTGTCTCCGTGAGTACAAAAACCCCGGCTGCCCCCGTTCAGCAGCAATCCCAGGCGGCGCCCCGCCTGCCCAACCCCGGAAACAGAAAATTTTTCCGCACCGTTGAGCCCTACATCTGGATCGCCCCCAGCATCATCCTCATGGCCATCTTTATCGTAACGCCCATCTTCAAGGTGTTCCAGCTGTCCGCGAACAAGGTGACCAGGGCGGGCAAGCTGAAGGGCTTCAACAACTTTGAAAACTTCACCACCGTCATCAAGGACCCGTCCTTCGCCGTGGTGCTGAAAAACACCATTCTCTGGACCGTCGCCGTGGTGGTCATCTCCACCGTGCTGGGCTTCATCCTGGCCCTCATCCTGAACAACGAGTTCAAGGGCCGGAAGATTGCCCGGGCCATCGTGGTATTCCCCTGGGCCACCACGCTGGTCATCCAGGCAAGCGCCTGGAAGTTTATCGTCAACACCGACTACGGCACCCTGAACACCCTGTTCAAGAAGCTGGGCCTCATCAGCGCCTCTGTCAACTGGACCTCCACCCCCTCCGCCTGGTTCGCCTGGGAGATCGCCTGCGGTATCTTCGTCACCATCCCCTTCGTCTGCTTCTGCGTGCTGTCCGGCCTGCAGAGCATCGACGCCTCTTATTACGAGGCCGCCACCGTGGACGGGGCGGGCTACTTCCAGAAGCTGTTCCAGATCACTCTGCCCCTGGTCAAGTCCTCCCTGACGGTGTCCACCGTGCTGAACATCATCTATGTGTTCAACTCCTTCCCCATCATCTGGACCATGACCAAGGGCGACCCCGCCAACCGCACCGACACCCTGGTCACCTACCTGTATAAGCTGGCCTTCTATAACGGAAAACAGGGCGAAGCCTCCGCCGTTTCGGTGATCGGCTTCCTCATCCTGCTGATCTGCGCCAGCGTATACATGGTCTATACCCTGCGGAAAGGAGATGAGGACCTGTGACCGAAACCGTGAAAAAGCCGGTCTCCATAAAAAAGACCATCCTGCGCCTGCTGCTCTACTTTGTGGTGCTGGACGTGTGCGTCATCACCCTGTACCCCTACTTCGCCATGCTGTGCACCGCCCTGAAGGAGCGCAGCGAGATCTTCTCCGGCGGCACCATCCTGCCCGTCACTGCCCTGTGGTCCAACTTTATCGACATCTGGAGCCGGGCTCCCATGGCCAAGTACATGCTCAACTCCCTTATGATCGCCGGCGGCTCCACCATCATTGCCATGCTGTGCGGCATCCCGGCGGCTTATGCCCTGGCCCGGATGAAGTTCAAGGGCCAGACCGCCTTTTTGGGCTTCGTCATCGTCTCACAGATGTTCGCCCCGGTGGTGCTGCTCATCGGTATCTACCAGGTCATGCAGGTCCTGCACCTGACCAACAGCATCTGGGGCCTGATCTTTATCAACGCCGCCTTTAACCAGGCTTTCACCATCTGGCTGCTGCGGGGCACCTTTATGGGCATCTCGGCGGACATGGAGCAGGCTGCCACCATCGACGGCTGCAACCGCATCCAATCCATGATGAAGGTCCTCCTCCCCGTGGCCGCTCCCGGCATCGTCACCACGCTGATCTTTATCTTCATTAACGCCTGGAACGAGTATACCGTGGCCCTGTGTCTGATCCAGGACGACCTGCTCAAGCCCCTCACCGTGGGCATCAATACCTTCAACGGCTACAACATCATCGAGTGGCAGTACCTCTTCGCCGCCTCCATCTTCGCCATCATCCCGGTGGTCATCCTGTTTATGAGCATCGAAAAGAATCTGGTCAGCGGTCTGGCCTCCGGCGGCGTAAAGGGCTGATTTTTCCCATTCCCAAATAAAAACTTCAGAGGCCCGGAGCTGTTGCTCCGGGCCTCTGGCAATGATACGGAACTTGCGGTCAGCGGCGCTCCTCCACGGGGTCCCGGTCACGGAACAGTAGGGAGACGCACCACACGGCGGACAGTCCCACCAAGGTATAGATTACCCGGCTGATCATGCTGCCGGAGCCGCCGCAGGCGAAGGCCACCAGATCAAATTGGAACAGGCCTACACTGCCCCAGTTCAGACCGCCGATAATCAGCAGCGTCAGTGCGATTTTGTCCATCATCACGTCAAACCACCTCCTTGTTTCGGGTTCCGGGGGTAGTTTATCCTGTTTTTTAGAAATTATACAAAAATTCTTTATGTCAGTGATTTCGGTCCAAACCCGTAAGGCAGCAGGTCGGACAGATTGACCTCCTTGTAGTCCCTGTCCCCCCGGGCGGCCAGCACCCGCAGGTCCGGGGCAAACTCATAGAGCATCTGGCGGCAGGCTCCGCAAGGCCAGCAGTAATCCTCTCCCCTCCCGGCGATGGCGATGGCGGTCCAGCCCTCCCGGCAGCCCTCGCTCACCGCTTTCAGGATGGCGCACCGTTCGGCGCAGATCGTGGAGCCGTAGGCGGCGTTTTCCACGTTGCAGCCGGTGAACACCCGGCCGTCCTCTGTCAGCAGCGCCGCCCCTACCGGGAAATGGGAGTAGGGCACATAGGAAAATTGGTGCATCTCAAAGGCTTTTTTTACCAGTTCCTGGTCGGTCATGGGGCAGTCCTCCTTCTAGTCTTTATAAAAAACTTGCGTATTATGCCTGTTTCTATTATAATACCTCTGACTATTTCACGCAAGGACGGGATTGTATATGGAGAAAAAATTCGCGATTTTTGACATGGACGGCACTCTGGTGGACTCCATGGGCTTTTGGAACCGGCTTGCAGACGAATTTCTGGCCCGCCGGGGTTTTCCGCCTCTGTCCCCGGAGCTCCAGGAGGAGTCCATCGCTCTGACTATGGAGGGAACGGCCAACCTGTTCATTCGGGAATATCATCTGCCCGAAACAGCGGAACAAATTTGTTCCGAGATTAACGGCCTGATGGAGGGACACTATCGCTCCGACGTGCCCTTGAAGCCGGGGGCCGCGGCTTTTTTGGCGCGCATGAAAGCGGCCGGGTTCAAAATGTGCATTGCCTCCTCCACGGCCCCCGCCTTGTTGGATATCTGCCTGCGCCGGCTGGGCGTGCGGGACTACTTTGAGTTCCTCCTGTCCTGCGAGGAGGTGGGCGAGGGAAAAAACCAGCCCACCGTCTACCTGGAGGCCGCCCGGCGGCTGGGGGGAAATCCGGAGACCACCGTCATTTTCGAGGATATCCTGGTGGCCGCCCAGACCGCGAAGGGGGCCGGCTTTTCGCTGTGCGTCATCTATGACGTCAACTCCGATGCCGAGCAGGAGCAGCTCAAGGCCCTGGCGGACCGCTACATCACCCGCTGGGATGATCCGGCGCTGCCTCAGTGGCTGGGGCTGTAGTACCTTTGTTCCGCAAAACAGCTTTCCTCACAGAGGAAAGCTGTTTTTATTCCTCTGTCAGCCTGGCCTTCAGGCCGGAGTAGCGGCGGGTCTGCCGGTTGCTGCGGACCATCCCGGCCACGGCGGCGGGGTCGCCCACCACAATGAACAGCTCCCGGGCCCGTGTGACGGCGGTGTACAGCACCCCCCGGGTCATGAGCATGGGGGCGCCGTCCAGGGCGGCCAGGATGACCGCCCGGTACTCGCTGCCCTGGGCCTTATGGACCGTGACGGCAAAGGCCGGCTCCAGCTCCCCCAGCATGTCGGGGGAGTACTCCACGACTCTGCCGTCAAAGTCCACGGTGATGACCTCCTTCTCAATGGAGCGAATCACCCCGATGTCCCCGTTGAACATCCCCATGCCGGAGTCGGTCCCTCCGTCCTCCCGCCAGAGGATGTCGTAGTTGTTGCGTACCTGCATCACCCGGTCCCCCGCCCGAAATACCCAGTCGCCGAAGCGCCTCTCCCCCTTCCCCTCCAGGGGCGGATTCAGGGCCGTCTGGAGCACCTGGTTCAGGGCCCGGGTGCCCGTCCCCCGGCGGCGGGTGGGGGAGAGCACCTGAATCTGGTCGGAGGGGATGCCCATGCGCTCAGGGAGGCGGCGGCGGCACAGGTCCACAATGGTGTCCAGCACCTCCTGAGCGTCCCGGCGGGCCAGGCAGAAGAAGTCCCCCTCGTTGCGCCGCAGGTCGGGCACCTCACCCTGATTGATGAGGTGGGCGCTGCGGATGATGGCGCTCTGGGCGGCCTGGCGGAAAATCTCCGTCAGCCGGACGGTGGGCACCACCTGGCTGCGGATCAGGTCGGCAAACAGATTCCCCGGCCCCACCGAGGGCAGCTGATCCGGGTCGCCCACCAGCACCAGCCGGCAGTCGTCCCGGAGGGCGTCCAGCAGGGCGGCCATAAGGGGTACGTCCACCATAGAGGTCTCGTCCACAATGACCGCGTCCGCCTTCAGCGGGTCGTAGGAGTTGCGGGTGAACACCAGCTTCCCTGTGCGGGGGTCGAAGCCGGTCTCCAGCAGCCGATGAATGGTGGAAGCGTCGGTATTGCACAGCTCCCCCAGCCGCTTGGCAGCCCGGCCGGTGGGAGCGGCCAGAGCGGTGTCCAGCCCCATCATCTCAAAGAGGGCCAGCACGCCCCGCAGACAGGTGGTCTTGCCTGTGCCCGGCCCGCCGGTGAGGAGCATGATCTGCCGGTTGGCGGCCAGCTCCACCGCGGAGCGCTGCTGGGGGGCGTAGGAGATGCGCTGCTCCTTTTCAATGCGGCGGATGAGCTTGTCCAGCCCCTGGGGAGGCAGCAGCTCGGCCCGGCTCATCTCCAGAATCCGATGGGCGATGTACGCCTCTGCCTCGTGGAGGGCGGGAAGGTATACCGCCTCCTGCCCCGCCACGTTCTCGCACTCCGCCTCGCCCCGGCGGAGGAGCAACTCCAGACAGTCCTCCAGCAGCTCGCCGGCCACCTCCAACAGAACGGAGGTGGCCTCCACCAGCTTGCGCCGGGGCAGGAAGGTGTGGCCGTTGTTGTAGTTGTTGTGGGCCAGCTCGAAAATAAGCCCCGCCTCCAGCCGGAGGGGGTCCTCCGCCCCCACTCCCAGGTCCAGGGCCAGCTTGTCCGCCTGGGAAAACTCCACCTCGAACTCCTCGTTCACCAGCAGGTAGGGGTTGGCCTTCACCAACTCCAGCGCCACGTCGCCGTAGGCCCGGCGGAGCAGGCCGGCCAGCTCCAGGGGGAGCTGGTGCTCTGTAAGAAACTCCATCAGCCGGCGGGCGCCCATCTGCTGGCGAAATACCTCGCCAATCTGCCAGGCCCGCTTTTTGGTGATTCCCTTGATTTTGGTGAGCTGCTCCGGGTTCTCCTCAATGACGGTGAGGGCCTCCTCCCCGAACGCCTCAATGATGAGCCGGGCGGTGGTTTTACCCACCCCCTTGACGGCCCCGGAGGACAGGTAGTGGAAAATTTCCTTCATGCTCTGGGGCAGGCGGCGGTCCACCACCTCCGCCTTCATCTGAGGGCCGTAGGTGGGGTGGCGGGTCCATCGGCCCCGGACGGACAGGTACTCCCCCGGCGCCGTCCCGGCCATAGGCCCCACCACCGTAACCTCCTCCCCATGGACATCCAGCCTGAGGATGGTGTAGCCGTTCTCCTCGTTCTGAAAAATAACGGAGGAGACGGTGCCCTCGATCATTTCCAGCTCCTGATCCTGATCTGACAAGGGCGCCCTCTCCTTTCGTCGCCGCAAAGTCCGCTCCCCCGGGTCGCGCTTTGGGGCGGTCAGCGGCCGCTCTGTTATGTTCTTGCGATATAATCTCCCAAGTCGCCGGCCGGCCACAGGATCACCTCAGGCCAGCGGGCGGTGAGGCGCAGGGCCAGCTCCCAGCCGGCGGGGGTGAGGCCCACGTCGGCGATGACAATGGGGCACCGCAGCAGCCCCAGACCCCGCAGCCACAGGAAGGAGCGCACCTGCTGCTCCAGTCCCTCTCCCTCGCCCCGGCCGGGGATCATTACCTTGGCCTCCCACCCGGGCAAAGGGCGCAGCAGCAGACCAAACAGCCACCAGCCCACAAAAGCCAGTCCGCAGGCGCACACTGCGGCCAGCAGAATATCCCAGAATGTACCCATTTGGCAGCACCTCCGGGGTATTCTATGCAGAAGTGGGTCAGACTGTCCCTGAAAACAGGTTGATTCCCACATGGGTCAGCCCCAGCATGATGCATCCGGCGGTGAGGACGCCCAGCACCACGGCGGGCATGGCCTTTTTCAGCCGCATGCCCAGGAAAGCCGCCGCCAGGGAGCCCGTCCAGGCCCCCGTTCCGGGCAGCGGGATGGCCACAAAGAGCCACAGGCCCAGATACTGGTACTTCTGTACCTTTTTTCCCTTGAGATGGGCCTTTTTCTCCAGCCTGTCCACCAGGCCGTTGAGCCGGGGCAGATATTTCCGCATCAGCCCAAAGACCCGCCGGATATAGACGATAATAAAGGGGGCGGGGATCAGGTTGCCCGCCACCGCCGCCGGGAAGGCCAGATAGTAGGGCAGGCCCAGGGCCACCCCGAAGGGCAGCCCTCCCCGCAGCTCAATAATGGGAATCATGGACACCAGCATGGTAAGCAGGCACTTGCCTGTTGTGGTGGTAGTCAGAAATTGAAAGAGTTCCATGTGCTCACTCCCGCCCCAGCAGATAGTCGGCGGTCACGCCGAAGTAGTCGGCCAAGAAGATCACCGTCGTAGCGGGGACGTTGATTTGACCGTATTCTATCTTCTGGTAGTGCCGCTCCGTGCAGTCCAGCAGCTCTGACATGGCCCTTTGGGTCATTTTTTTACTCTTTCTCAGCGGCTTTAAACGCTCCGCAAAGCCGGGCAAAACAATTTCCATTATTTTCTCGCTTTCTATTGACATTATTAAAATTCGTGGTATAATAACGTCATATAAATTCGTTATACAGGGATGATGACCATGGAAGAAAAACTGAAAGAGCTTTACCTCCTGGAAACCAGCCGGTCCGGCCTGGACTTCGACCGGGACCCGGAGTACAAAAAGTATTATACACAGGCGGAGGCCCTTTGGGAAGGGGAGGATATGCCGCCCGCCGTGTTCCACCTGCTGGAGGCCGGCAATTTTCTGGCCTTCGCCCACGGCTTCCGCCTGGGAGCCCGGCTGGCCGGGTGGGCGCGGGCGGATTAGAGCATCTTTTTTAGATACTGCCCCGTATAGGACCCGGGACAGGCGGCCACCTGCTCCGGCGTGCCGGTGCAGACCACGCTTCCGCCGCCGTCGCCCCCCTCGGGCCCCAGGTCGATGATATAGTCGGCGGTCTTGATGACATCCAGGTTGTGCTCGATGACCACCACGGTGTTGCCCCCCTCCACCAGCCGCTGGAGCACTTCGATCAGCTTGTGGACATCGGCGGAGTGCAGGCCGGTGGTGGGCTCGTCCAGGATATAAATGGTCTTGCCGGTGGAGCGCTTGGACAGCTCAGTGGCCAGCTTGACCCGCTGGGCCTCGCCGCCGGACAGCTCAGTGGAGGGCTGGCCCAGCTTCACGTAGCCCAGGCCCACCTCCTCCAGGGTTTTCAGGCGGTTGTAAATCTTGGGGATGTTCTCGAAGAAGGGCAGCGCCTCGTCCACCGTCATCTCCAGCACCTCGTAGATGCTCCTGCCCTTGTAGCGCACCTCCAGGGTCTCCCGGTTGTACCGCTTGCCCTTGCACACCTCGCAGGGGACGTAAATGTCGGGGAGGAAGTGCATCTCGATCTTCAGCAGGCCGTCGCCGGTGCAGGCCTCGCAGCGCCCGCCCCGGGTGTTGAAGGAGAACCGGCCCGGGCCGTAGCCCCGGCTCTTGGCGTCGGGGGTGGAGGCGAACAGATCCCGGATATCGCTGAACAGATTGGTGTAGGTGGCCGGGTTGCTGCGGGGGGTACGGCCGATGGGGCTCTGGTCGATGTTGATGACCTTGTCCAGGAACTCCTCCCCCTCGATGCGGTCGTGCCTGCCCGCCCTCGTCTTGGTGCGGTTCAGGTCGGACCCCAGCTTTTTATACAGAATTTCATTCACCAGGGAGGATTTTCCGCTGCCTGACACTCCGGTGACGCAGGTGAAGGTGCCCAGGGGGAAGTCCACGTCCACATGGCGCAGGTTGTGCTCCGCCGCGCCGAACACCTTTAAATAGCGCCCGCTCCCTTTCCGGCGCTCGGACGGAACGGGGATTTTTTTTCGCCCGGTAAGGTAGTCCCCGGTGATGGAATTGGGGTTGGCCATGACCTCCTCCGGGGTGCCGGCGGCCACGATGGCGCCCCCGTTCACCCCCGCTCCGGGGCCCACGTCGATGATATAGTCGGCGGCGCGCATGGTGTCCTCGTCGTGCTCCACCACAAGGAGGGTGTTGCCCAGGTCACGCAGCTCCTTCAGGGTCTGGAGGAGCTTGTCGTTGTCCCGCTGGTGCAGGCCGATGGAGGGCTCGTCCAGAATATACAGCACCCCCATCAGGGAGGAGCCGATCTGGGTGGCCAGGCGGATGCGCT
>ERZ779622.944-NODE-944-length-13510-cov-4.549313_pt1 | contig 13510 bp, 16 predicted proteins | sample MGYA00514188_ERZ779622 | MGnify/ENA primary metagenome ERZ779622 (study PRJEB29562, sample SAMEA4376702) | mouse gut metagenome | isolation source: Cecum | study: EMG produced TPA metagenomics assembly of the A DSS colitis mouse model was used to assess the...
GGCGGAGGTGTTGATGGGGAGGATGAGCCCCTGCGGCAAACTGTCGGACACGATCGCTCTCTCAGTGGAGGATTATCCGTCGTCCGGCAATTTCGGTTCGCCCCGGGGGGACCGATATCAGGAGGATATCTACGTCGGGTATCGCTATTTCGAGACTTTCGCGGAGGCGAAGGGGAAGGTGCTGTATCCGTTCGGATTCGGGCTTTCCTACACCTCTTTTGAGATAAAGAGCGAGATGGAGACGGGGGAAGAGGGATGCGTTTTTTCCGTCAGGGTGAAAAATACGGGAGCTGTGCCCGGAAAAGAGGTGGTGCAGGTGTATGTCGGCGCACCCCAGGGGAAGCTTGGAAAGCCGTCCCGTGAGATGGCGGCGTTTGCGAAGACAAGGTGTCTTGCGTCGGGAGAGGAGCAGAAGATAACGCTGACAGTGACAAAACGGTCCATCGCTTCCTATGATGACAGTGGAGCGACAGGGAATAAGTCCTGCTTTGTGTTGGAGGCGGGCAGCTATCGCTTCTATGTGGGTGCGGATGTGAGGAGCGCGGCCTTTGTCGGGAGTATGGAGATAAATGCGCTTGAAGTATTGGAACACTGCACGGAGGCGCTTTCGCCGGTGGAGAGGTTTGAGCGGTTTGTGCCGGAGCGGGAGAAGAAGTCGGAGCCGGCGGAGAGATTCGCGGTATCCCGGGAGCAGGCGCCGCTTCGCACTTACAGCATGGCGGAGCGGAGCAGAGGGGAGAAAAAACAGGAGATCACCTATACCGGAGATAAGGGATATAAACTGGGGGATGTATATGACGGGAAGGTGTCGATGGAGGACTTTGTCGGGCAGTTGAGCGATGAGGATCTGTGCTGTATCGTCCGGGGCGAGGGGATGTGTTCCCCGAAGGTGACGCCGGGGACGGCGGCGGCTTTTGGCGGCGTCACGAATTCGCTGGAAGGCTATGGGATTCCCTGCGGGTGCTGTGCGGACGGTCCTTCCGGCATCCGTATGGACTGCGGGACGCACGCGTTCAGTCTGCCCAACGGAACCTGTCTTGCCTGCACCTTCAACGAGGAGCTGGTGGAAAAGCTCTATGAGCTGGAGGGAGCAGAGATGCGGAAAAATCATATCGATATTCTGCTCGGACCGGGCATGAATATCCACAGGCATCCGCTGAACGGCAGGAATTTCGAGTATTTTTCGGAGGATCCTCTGCTGACCGGAAAGATGGCGGCGTCACAGATCAGAGGCATGGCAAAATATCAGGTGACGGGAGCGATGAAGCATTTTGCGGCGAACAATCAGGAGTTTAACCGCAGAGAATGCAATGCCGTGATTTCGGAGCGTGCCCTGCGGGAAATCTATCTGCGCGGATATGAGATCGCAGTGAAAGAAGCCGGAGCCTATGTGGTGATGACGACCTACGGCGCGGTCAACGGCCTCTGGACGGCGGGGAATTATGATCTGCTCACCACAATATTGAGGAAGGAGTGGGGCTTTGACGGGCTTGTCATGACTGACTGGTGGGCGTATGTGAATGAGGAGGGAGGTCCTGCATCGATCAGGAATGTCGCCGCCATGGTGCGGAGCCAGAATGACGTCTATATGGTGGCGCAGGATGCGGAGAAGAATTCCAATGAGGATGATCTGAAGGAAAGCCTGAAAAACGGGACTTTGCGGAGAGCCGATCTGCAGAGGTGCACCGTGAATATACTGAAGGTGCTGATGCGCTTGCCCGTGATGGACCGGAGCCTCGGCCGAACCAGCGAGGAGGAGCGGGCGGCTTCGGAAGCCATGGCGGAAGAGGACCGGGTGGACTTTGATATCAAATGGTATGAACTTGATGAAAAGCTGGAACTGGACGGCAGGGACATCGATACGGGGAAAGGAAAGTCCTTTGTCTGCGGCCTGCGGGTGGAGGAAGGAAGCCGGTATAGGGTCCGTTTCAGGGCAAAGATAGATGCTTCCGAGCTTGCCCAGGTGCCGATGACTGTCTTTGCAAACGGTATTCTGCAGAGGACGCTGACGTTCAATGGAACTGAGGGCAGATATGTGGAGACAGAGCTGTCGATGGAGCCGCTTATGAATTCCAACAGTTACCTGAAATTGTTTTTTGCGGAGAGCGGGATGCAGATCGATAAGATATTTATGGAGCGTGAGTGATGGAGATTATGGCATTACATAACACAGACGATAAACATGACTTTACGGTGGGCTCCATGTCGGACAGCATCGTCCGGCTGGCTCTGCCGATGATTTTGGCGTAGCTTGTCAACGTTTTATACAATATCGTGGACAGGATGTATCTGGGACATATGGAGGGGGACGGGCGTCTGGCGCTGACCGGCGTGGGCGTGGCGTTTCCGATCATCACGATCATCAACGCTTTTGCCAATCTCTGCGGGAGCGGCGGAGCGCCTCTGTGCTCCATCGAGAGAGGGCGGGGGGACGAGGAGAAGGCTAGGCAGATCATCGGAAATTCCCTGACGCTGCTTCTTCTGTTCGGGATCGCCCTGACGGCTCTGGGGTATCTTGTCAAGACGCCGCTTCTGTATCTTTTCGGCGCCAGCGATGAGACTTATCCCTACGCCAACGCGTATATGGATGTCTATCTGGCGGGCAACCTGTTTGTGATGCTGGGGCTGGGGATGAATCCGTTTATCGAGTCCCAGGGGTTTGCGAAGACAGGGATGCTGACGGTGGTGATCGGCGCTGTTCTGAATCTGATTCTGGATCCGCTGTTTATCTTCGGGCTGGGACTCGGGGTGCAGGGCGCCGCGGCGGCGACGATTCTTTCGCAGTTTGTGTCGGCGGTGTGGGTGCTGTGCTTTCTGTGCGGGAGGAGGGCTATCCTGCGCCTGAATCTTCCGGCGCTGCGGCTGCGGTGGGAACTGGTGAAGCGGATTCTGGCGCTGGGTCTGTCGGGGTTTACGATGTCTGTGACCAACTCTCTGGTGCAGATCTTCTGCAATGCGTCTCTGCAGTTCTATGGAGGCGATCTGTATGTGGGGGCGATGACGATCATCTACTCCGTGCGGGAGGTGGCGCAGATGCCCATACAGGGCTTTACCCAGGGAGCACAGCCGGTGCTCGGGTACAATTACGGCGCCGGGCAGAACGGGCGCGTGAAGGAGGGTATCCGATTCATCCGGCGGGTGACCGTGCTGTACGCGGTGGGCGTCTGGGCGGTGCTGATGCTGTTCCCGCGCTTTATCGTCGGGTTTTTCAACGGCGAGGAGGCGCTGATGGAGGTGGCTGTGGTCTCGATGCGCTGGCATTTCGCGCTGTTTTTCTTTATGGCGTTCCAGTATGTGGGGCAGACCGTGTTCGTGAGTCTCGGTAAGGCGAAGCAGGCGGTGTTCTTTTCACTGTTTCGCAAAGCAATTCTGGGTGTGCCTTTGATACTGATCCTGCCGCGTCTGTGGGACCTGGGCATCACCGGCGTTCTGGCAGCGGAGCCTGTGACGAATGTGGTCGGCGGGCTGGCCTGCTATCTGACGATGATGGCTGTGGTCTGGAAGAAATTGTAAGGCAGCGTTGAAAAAGGATGCGCCGCATTATAAAAATATGGTATGATATCTTGTGATCGGTGGAAAAATAAGAGATATATGTTGAAAAGGAGAAGATAAATATGTTGGAAGTCGGAACAAAGGCGCCGGGGTTTTCGCTGCCGGACCAGAACGGGGACATGCACACGCTGGAGGAGTACAGGGGGAGGAAGGTCATTCTCTACTTTTATCCGAAGGACAATACGCCGGGCTGTACAAAGCAGGCCTGCAATTTCGGACAGCTCTATCCGCAGTTTACGGAGAAGGGCGCGGTGGTGATCGGAGTCAGCAAAGATTCCGTAGCCTCCCACAAAAAATTTGAGGAAAAATATAATCTGCCGTTTACTCTGCTGTCCGATCCGGAACTCTTCTGTATTCAGGCTTACGATGTGTGGCAGGAGAAGGTCAATTATGGGAAGAAGAGCATGGGAGTAGTGCGGACGACCTATCTGATCGATGAGAACGGTGTGATCGAGAAGGCGTTCGGCAAGGTGAAGGCGGAGGAGAACCCGGAGCAGATGCTTGGGGAGCTGTAGAGACGGTGGAAAAGGAGAAAACCGGTATGAAAATCATCATTTCGCCGGCAAAGAAGATGAATGTGGACAGGGATTCCCTTGCGGTGAAGGGGATGCCCTGTTTTCTTGCGGAGACAAAAATTTTGATGCGGGAGATCCGAAAGCTTTCCTTTGAGGAGGCGAAGGTGCTGTGGAAGTGCAATGACAGGCTGGCAGAGTTGAATTTCCGGCGGTTTGCGGAGATGGATCCGGAGAGGTGTCTGACGCCTGCGCTCCTTTCCTACGAAGGATTGCAGTATCAGCATATGGCGCCGGGGGTGTTTACGGAGCGTGCGCTCGCCTATGTGGAGGAGCATTTGCGGATCTTGTCCGGGTTTTACGGTGTGCTTCGTCCTTTTGACGGCGTGGTACCCTACCGGCTTGAGATGCAGGCGCGGTTGTCCGTGGATGGAAAAAAAGATCTGTATGCATTCTGGGGCGATAAGCTCTACCGCAGGCTGATGGAGGGAAACCGGGACGGGATCATCCTGAATCTGGCTTCTAAGGAGTATTCGTGCGCAGTGGAGCCATTTGTGGAGTCCGGGTGCCGGTTTATCACCGTCTGCTTCGAGGAGGATGTGGACGGGAAGCTCAGGCAGAAGGGCACTCTCGCGAAGATGGCGAGAGGGGAGATGGTACGGTTTTTGTCGGAGAATGGCGTGGAGGATGCGGATGGGATGAAAGCGTTTGACGGCATGGGATACCGGTACAGAGAGGAGCTGTCGGATGAGGGGAAGTTTGTGTTTGTGAAGGGTACATAGGGAGAAGGGGAAAAGGTGTGGAGGCTGGTTTATCGTATTATTGTGTGAGAATGCAGATAATGAATGATAATACTTGGCGTAAAAGAGAGGGAAAATGGCAGTTGGTACACAATTCATTTGGAGAATAGAGATAAATTGCTTAAAAATTTCTGTAGAAAATCCGGGAAGTATAATTACCGGCAAGGCGCAGATGCTTAAAGGTGGAATATCTGAACCGGGAAATAAGGTGATTATGAAGATGTTTAATCTTATTCGTGTGGGCGAGCGCGCCGGAAGTGGCGTACCGGATATATTTCAGGTGTGGAATGATGAAGGCTGGAAAGAACCGATTGTAGAAGAACAATACAGACCGGATAGGACTATATTGAAATTATTCTAATCCCGTCACCCTGATAGTCCGCAGGAATTGGAAACAATCTCCTATTCACAACAGAACGCATGTTTGATATAGTGGTAAAACAAACATATGTTCTGAACGGAGGTGAAAAAAGTGGAAGATCAGGCTTGCGGCGGAGTATATCAGGAAGAGAATGTCAACATTCCGATCCAGCTTTTTTCAGTCACAGACCGCGACGGAAAGATCACGCCGCTCTGGTTTCGTTTGGAGACCGGGGAGCATGAGATCAGGAAATTCCGGGTGGAGAGCGTCGTATCGAGGGATGAAAAGTATTATGTCGGCGTGAAGGAGAAGCAGTTTGTGTGCAGGATCAGGCAGGGAGAGATATACAGGACGCTGGAGATGCGCTACAACACGGCGACGCAGAGATGGCGGATTTTCCGTTTTTTATAGGGATGAGAAGGTATATTTTTCATGTGGACGTCAACAGCGCCTTTCTCTCGTGGAGTGCGGCTTACCGCAGGGAGGTGCTGGGGGAGCGGGAGGATCTGCGGCTGATTCCGAGCATTGTCGGCGGGGATCAGGAAAAGCGCCACGGCATCGTGCTGGCAAAGAGCGTTCCGGCGAAGAGATACGGGATCCAAACCGGGGAGGCGGTGGTGTCCGCGAAGCGCAAATGTCCGGGGGTGGTTGTGATCCCGTCGGACTACAGACTGTATGTCAACGCGTCGAGGGCACTTATCGCGAAGCTTAAGCAGTACACGGATCAGGTGATCCAGTACAGTATCGACGAGGCCTGGGCTGTGTTTGACGGCTTTGAGAGGCTGTACGGGCGCGGGCAGATGGTACATTTTGCCTGCGGACTGAAGGATGAGATCAGGGAGGAGCTGGGATTTACGGTCAATATCGGGGTCTCGGATAATTTTCTCCTGTCAAAGATGGCGGGCGGTTTCTCGAAGCCGGATAAGGTGCATACCCTTTTCCCGGAGGAGATAGAGAGGAAAATGTGGCCTCTGCCGGTCTCGGAGCTGTTTTTCACAGGGAAGGCGACGACGGCGAAGCTGCACGGGCTGGGGATTTGCACGATAGGAGAGCTGGCGCGCGCCGATGAGGCGATGATCAGGGCGAACCTGAAGACGCCGGGGCTGATCGTGCAGGGGTATGCACGGGGCAGGGATCTGGAACCGTATCTGTTCACCCGCGAGGCGAACAGGGGGTACGGCAACAGTCTGACCGCCCCGGTGGATATCGTGACGAGGGAGTACGCGGAGCATCTGATGCTTTCGCTGTGCGAGACGGTGGGGATGCGTTTGAGGGCGGACGGGGTGAAGGTGCGGTTGGTCAGCGTGCATATCACGGATCATGAGTTCCGGCACAGCGGCAGACAGATGCAGCTTCTGACGGCGACGGATGTGACGGAGGAGATCCATCGGGCGGCGTGCGGGATATTCGGGCGGCTGTGGGACGGAAGGACGCCTCTGCGGCAGATCGGCGTGCATACCTCGAAGGTGGAGAAGGGAGCGGGAAGACAGTATAATCTGTTTGACGGACAAAAATTTGACAGGTTGGAAACGTTAAACCGGACGGTGGACCGGATCCGGGAGAGATACGGGGAGGATGCAGTGTTCCGTGCGGGGTTTCTGGATAGCAATGTGCCCCATATGGGCGGCGGGCTGGACAGGGAGCGGCGCAGCGGAGTGACGCTTGGGATAGATATGGAGAGGGAGAGGGCGGAGGATTTGTGAGGCCGCTTTCTCACATCTTCTCAAAGGCGATCCTGGGGCTGCCGTCGGAGACGTAGATGGTGCCGCACTTTCGGAAGCCGAACTTTACAACAAGATGCTGCATAATGAGATTATCCTGGTGGGTATCGATGCGCAGATGAGGGATTTTGCTTTCGCAGTAGGTGACTGCTTCCGCAAGGATCCCTTTTTTCGTGCCGTTTCCGGCTATCCGGTGTATCGTGCCGTAGGGGGCGTCGGAGAGCCAGGCGCCGTCTTCGATGCGGCGGTAGGTTTCATCCTCTCCGATGATAAAGGCAAATACGCCGTAGATCGCGCGGGAATCCCGGCAGAGATAGAGGTGTCCGTTCTCGATATCCCGCAGGAGAAGATCTCTTTGCGGATAGCCGCCCGCCCATTGACGGGGGTTGCCGGAGCTTGCCATAAAGTCTCTGGCGTACCGGTAGATGGTTAAGATGTCTGGCAGATTGTGTTCTTCGGCGGATGTTATCATGGGAATCTCGTTTCTATAGGCATTTTTGCAGGTCAGATCCTGTATTATTTTACCACAATTTTTGAGGGGAGTCATATATTTTATAAAACTCCTCGTTCAAATTCTGATTGACACTCTATCAGGAGTATGGTACATTATAAACAACAGGAAACTCTGCTGGGAATATGGTACAAAAAAACGGAGGGAATAGAGATGATTTTCAACAGTGCGGAACGGGCACGGAAAGGCGGACAGTATGGGAAGGCAAAATTATATGACGATCACCGTGGCGGATACGGTGCAGGATATGTTTCACGAGTTTGTGACAAAGAAGGGACTGACAAAGACGGCGGCTTTGAACGACGTTCTGGAGATGTATATGCTGGCGAAGGATGAGAAACTGTACCTGGAACTGAAAAAGAAATATCTGCACGTGGAGAGTGTGAGGAACATGATCGCGGACAGGGATGGAAAAGCAGAGGGCACGGCGGAGGAGTTTATTTTTATGAAGCTCGGGATGTCCGAGACAGCGGACGGCGATCCTCTTGACGGGGAGGGGACGGTCCGTCTGTATATGGAAGACGAGAGGGAAAGAGGGTATACATGGTTTTCCACACAGTCGTTGTACTACGGAATGAGTGATGCGCGGGTAAAATATTACAACAAAAAAATAGAGGGCGGGACAAAGGTGCGGATCCTGTTTGCGGTCAACAATGAAAATTATGACAATGATATCGCGTTTTCGGCGGAGGTGCTGGAAGTTTATTCCAGGAAACTGCCGGTCGGCTGTCCCGAGGACAACGGCTATCCTATGGCGTATGACGACGAGAAGGCGAGGATCTGGATCAAGATGAGACATATCGAAGAGGAGAAAGAGATCAATGCGAGTATGCTTCAGATCACCAGCACGGGCAGGGATCTGAAACAGACGATTTCCAATGCGCAGTATCATTTCGGATATGTTTCGTTTAAAAGGAATTGAGGAGGAGAAGGAATGAGCACAGACATGGAAAAGGAACGACTGATAATCAGCGGGAAAAGAGAAGAGGTTATCGCTTCACTGCGGGACCAGGCAGGGATGGATGAGGCCGGTGCGGAAAAACTGCTGGATTTTCTGGAAAGTGATCCGTCTGTTTTGGGCGCTGATGAAAAATTTGAACAGAGTCTGTATGTGGAAGAAATCGAGGAGGGAGGAGATGGGGGAGGTTTTTCTCTGGGGCTGATGACGCCGAAATATAATTATTATATCAATATAAAAGCTGCGACGGTATTTTTGCTCTCTTTATTTATCGATAATAAAATCTCTTTCCCTGCTGTGTCACTTGGTCTTGCCGTCAGGGGGATGAACAGACTGGTTCAGAAAATAGAGGAAGATTCCGGGAGGAAATGCATTCTTCTGGAACTGTGGAGGCAGCCGGAAAATACGGGAAGGGCGGATCTTCTCGACAGATTTAAGGGGGAGTGCTGCAATAATCATCTGTCGTGCCGCTTCCGGAATGAGGGAGAATGCCGATGTACCTGCGAGGATGCGGCGGAGATTCTGGAGAAACTGGCGGATGAGGGTATTCTGATAAGGAAAGGGGATACTTACCGCTATGATGTGATTGGCAGTTTATGAGGATGACGTTATGAAATTAAATTATGTAGATGGACGTTATAGCCCTTCGTTTTTTAATATGACGCTTATGACAGATGAGAGAGTAGAGAACGCTATAGAACGGCATTCCGAAACGTTTATACACGAGTTTATTCACTATCTTCAGGATCTGATATTGCCGTATAATATCAGGCTGAATATGGGGCTGATGCGCCAGTTTCTGAATGTGAGGCGATGTGCTTTGGAAGGGATAGAGCGGCCTTTTGATCGCTGGGGGGAGGACGAGAGACTGCTGCGTCTGCAATTTGACTATACGATCGGGAAGAATAAAAGGGAGGAAGACTATGTTCTCCATGTGAGGAAGATGGAGGATGCTGTTGCCGTCTATGAGGAGGCAGGCGGCTATGATGAGATATTTACCGGACGGGAGAGAAATTTCAAAATTTTTACCTATAATATAAAGGTGAATGATATGCAGACATCCTACAATCTGGGCGCCAGGGATCTGCTGGAATATATCGCCTGCAAGATAGGGAAGAGGCATTATCCGTGCGCCAAAGAACTTCCGCAGCTACCCTATATGTCCGTAGATCTGCTCTTTGAACATTATGGGCTGTCATCGGTGCCGGAGGACGTCAGAGTGTGTGTCGCGGAGGCATGTCTCTACAATGACAATCCGATGCGGCTGCTCCTGTTTCAGTTTTTAGAAAAAGAAGAGATGAAACAGATGTTATGCCGTTTGAGTTATGATGAGATATACCGCTTTCTGTTGTCGATGGAATTCAGAACCACAGACGGAGTGGCAGAGGCGGTCAGGCATAAGACATATCGAAAGCTGAAACAATTTGAGACGGATCTCAACGTGGGCTATTTTTATTTTGAGGGTATCAGAAATTGGATAACAGAAGTAAGCGATTTTGCAAAGAGCGAACTGACGGACAGATTTATATTTTCAGATATGTATCGGATGAGCGACGAAGAATTTTCAAGGACTGTCTCCGCTGTCATAAGCAGAATAGGTTTTCCGCTCGTCATGAACAGGAAAAGGGAGTGTGTCACGATTCTGTCGGGAGGACAGGGCAGTGCGTCCGGCTTTGTCCAGTTTTATGTGATGCAGGAATTTATGAGGTATATCACGGGAACTGGCTAGGAGAGATGTCCTGTCTATGAGTTTTGCAGGGCAAACTGGGGAAGCGACAGCGACGGCTGCGACAGCGGCGTAAAGCTGAAGCGGATAGATAATAAAGATTGTCCGTACGCTGAATTTTTGAAGGCCTACGGTCTGGAAAACCGGGTTTGACAATTTATGGGAGACTTGTACACAGTCTCTATATGGCATATAATAATATTAAATCTTTACAGGAGTGGAAAGCATCATGGCAAAAAAAGAATATTTTACATTTTTATCGAGCGACAAAAAGACCGACATCCACGGGGTGAAATGGATCCCGGAATCGGGGGAGTATACGGCGGTTCTGCAGATCTGCCACGGCATGACGGAGTATGTGGAGCGGTATCGGGAGTTTGCGGATTATATGACGGCGCACGGCTATCTGGTGGTGGGGCACGACCATCTGGGCACGGGGATTCCGTTGGGAGCACGGACGACTGGGGCTATATCGCGGATGAGCGGGGCGAACAGTATATGATAGCGGACATCCACAAAGTCAGGAAGATAACGGAGAAGGAAAATCCGGGGCTGCCCTACTTTATACTGGGGCACAGCATGGGCTCCTATCTGTTGAGAAAATATGTCACAAGGTATGGAGAGGGACTCTCGGGCGCAATCATCGTCGGAACCGGCAGTGTGCCGGATATCGTTTTGAAGACGGGGATGTGTGTGGCGAGATGCATCGCCCTGTTCAAGGGCTGGCGCCATCGGAGCCGGTTTATGGAGAAGCTGTTCTTTTCCGGTCCCTTCCGGAAGTTCAGCATGGGCAGCAGTGACCCGGAGAACAACTGGCTGACGAAGGATATTGCCAGGATAGAGAAGTATTACGGGGAGCCGAAGTGTTCTTTCCATTTTACGCTGAACGGCTTCTACAATGTGATGAAGGTGGTCTCCTTTGACAATCAGATGAAGTATACGGAGAGGATCCCGAAGGATCTGCCGATCGTTCTGCTGTCCGGCGCCAATGATCCGGTGGGAGACCTCGGGAAGGGCGTCAAGAGAGTGGAGAGGCAGTTTCGCAGAGTGGGGATAAAGGACCTGTACTGCAGGCTGTACGCGAACGACCGGCATGAGATACTGAATGAGACGGACAGGGATGTGGTGTATCTGGATATTTTGAGCTGGTGCGAGCGGAGAAGATAAATCGAGAAAGGGCTAAGTGAGCATGAAGCAGATATTCCTGGTGGAGGACGATAAGGAGATCGCGAAAAATCTGTCGCTCCTGCTGAGAGCGGAGGGCTTTGCCGTGACGCACGCGGGGACAAAGGGCGAGGCGGCAGAGTTGATAGGCGGGCAGAAGTTTGACCTGGCGCTTGTGGATATCTCCCTGCCGGACGGAAACGGCTATGCGGTCTGTACCGAGATCAGGGAGGCGCAGGATATTCCGGTCATCTTTCTCACGGCGTCGGGCGATGAGGCCAGCGTTGTGACAGGGCTCAACATGGGGGCGGACGACTATATCATAAAGCCTTTCCGCCCCAGGGAGCTGATCGCCAGAATCCGGGCGGCTCTCAGAAAGAGCGGGCGTGTTTCCTCCGCGTTTGAGGCAGGAGGGCTCTCGGTGGATACGGGGAGCGGTATTGTGAAGAAAAACGGCGGCGAGGTGTTTCTCTCCGCCCTGGAATACCGGCTTTTGCTGGTATTTATCAACAATCCGGAGAGCATCATCACAAGAGAGAGCCTGTTAAGCGAGCTGTGGGATGCGGCGGGGGAGTTTGTGGGCGACAATACGCTGACGGTTTACATAAAACGCCTGCGGGAGAAGATCGAGGACGATCCGGGAGAGCCGAAGATTATCCTGACGGTCCGGGGGATGGGGTATCGGCTGGGGAGGCGGTGAGGATGATATGCTTCGGAACAGGGAAATAAGACGGTTCAGTCTTGGATTTTGTGCCGTCGCCCTTATCGGTGCGGCGGCGGGGTTTTGGATCGATCCGGCGGCGGGAAGCCTTGCCCTTTCTCTGTCCGCCGCTTTTGGCGTGCTGTTTTTTCTGTTTACCAAATACAGATACCGAAAGATCGCGGAGCTTTCGGAGCAGATCGATCTTGTGCTGCACTATGGGGAGCACATGGACATCGGTCAGGAGGAGGAGGGGGAGCTCTCGATTCTGCGAAGCGAGATCACGAAGATGACGCTGCGCATCAGAGAGCAGAACGACGCGCTTAAGAGGGAGAAAAAGCATCTGGCGGATTCTCTGGCGGATATCGCCCATCAGCTCCGGACGCCGCTAACCTCCTTAAACCTGATTTTGTCCCTGCTGGAAAATGAGCCGGGGAAGGAGGAGCGGAGGCAGCTCTTGCGGGAGGGGGAGGAACTCTTTTCGCAGGTGGACTGGCTGCTGACATCTCTCTTAAAGCTGTCCAGGCTGGATGCGGAGATCGTAGATTTTAAGAGCGAAGTTTCGCAGGTGCGAAAGCTGGTGGATGCCGCCCTCAGTCCGCTTCTGATCCCGATGGAACTGCACGATATCACGCTCGATAAGAGCCTGCCGGAGGATGCATGGATCGCGGGCGATGCCGGGTGGCTCTCGGAGGCGCTGCGGAATATCCTGAAAAACTGTATGGAGAGCGCGGGGGACGGCGGGAGGATAGAGGTTTCCTGCGCGGATACCTTGCTGTATACGGAGATAGCGATCCGTGACAACGGCGCCGGTTTTGGGCCGGAGGAGCTGCACCATGCCTTTGACAGGTTTTACCGCGGAAAGAAGGAGCGCGCGGCGGGCTACGGGATCGGGCTTGCACTGTCAAAAAACATTATTGTGCGACAGGGCGGGACGATCACGGCTAGGAATCATCCGGAGGGCGGGGCGCTGTTCATGATAAGATTTGGGAAGGAAACGGGGGACAGGGAGGTGCTGCACACATGAAAGATACCATACTGATCGCGGACGATGAGCCGGATATCGTCAATATGCTGGAGAGCTATTTCCTGGGCAAGGGATATGAAGTCTTAACGGCGGTGAATGGGGCTGAGGCGATCGCGCAGGCAGAGCGGAGGCCGGATATCATACTGCTTGATATCAATATGCCGGAAGTGGATGGACTGGCAGTCTGTGAGCGCATACGCGATTATGTGTCCTGCCCGGTCCTGTTTTTGACTGCCCGCGTCGAGGAGGCGGATAAAGTCAGAGGTTTTTCGGCGGGCGGCGATGACTATATCGTGAAACCTTTTTCACTTGTCGAGCTGGACGCAAGGGTGAAGGCTCATCTGCGCCGTGAAATACGGCACCGTTTTGACTCCCGGATCAAATTTTCGGATGAATTGACGATCGATTACGGGGAGCGCTGTCTCTTTTTTGAGGACAGACAGCTTCCCCTTGCGAAGAAAGAATTTGATATTGTGGA
>ERZ779622.949-NODE-949-length-13487-cov-4.479899_pt1 | contig 13487 bp, 8 predicted proteins | sample MGYA00514188_ERZ779622 | MGnify/ENA primary metagenome ERZ779622 (study PRJEB29562, sample SAMEA4376702) | mouse gut metagenome | isolation source: Cecum | study: EMG produced TPA metagenomics assembly of the A DSS colitis mouse model was used to assess the...
AGTATATATTCTCCGCCGGAAATATAACTGTTACCCATGCTCGCCTCATCGTACAGGCGGAAAAACCCGCTGCTATCCGTGAACGTGGCATTGTAAAAGTATGTCGCCGTCATCAAATGTCCCGCGACAATGCACAAGACTGCTCCATACAGAAAAGAAAGCTTTCGTTTTCCCCCTTCTTTCCATGCTGCCAGATCTTTTACCGCAAAGCAGATCGCCATAATAAGAAAGCCGCCTGTGACAGTCAGCATACGGTATGGGAACTGCAAAGTCGCAATAAACTGCCGCAGCAAAGCATTACTTTTGGCAAGCCTGTCCCAGGGAAAGTAGATCGTCGCCATCCACATGGACAACAAGCCGAATCCCAGCACTGTCTTTCCGGCTTTTCCGGCAATTCCCTGAAAATTTTTCTCCTCTCCAACCGCTTCCCGCCGCGGTTTTCTGATGACCGTCAAAAGGAATACGATCAGCACCAGAGCCAACGTCAGCCCCAGACCGATTCCATACCCGGTTTCCCCCACCATGCCGCCCCCGGCTTCTCTTGCTCCATACTGTCCGCCCGGAGGAAACGGGTCAAAGAGTTGTGGTATATACATTCCCCAGGTCTGAATCTGTTTATACGCCGCCCCGCCCTTTGTCACTGCGAGGTCCATGCTGAACATATAGTCCAAAAACGGCACCAGATACCAGAGATTCAATAAGATCGTCAACACCGCTGCCTTACAGAGCTGCAAAAACACCTCTCTCTGAAACAACTTCTTTATGCAGACCGCACAGAGAAGCAATATAAAAAACAGCACGATCTCGCAGGTCAGGACATGGCTGCACAGTATGCCGGAGAGCCCCAGCGCAAGAGGTACATAGCTGTATCTCTCCTCCGCCTTTTTCTGATCTTCCACCAGGATTCGATAAAATCCATAGAGAATCAGCGGCAAAAACACCATCGCCGTATATTGTCCGACTCCGTCCACCGCATAGAGAAACACGAGACGAACGCTATAAAAAGTATACAAAAGACTTCCAAATATACCGATCCGGCTGCTGTGGAACATCCTCTTAAAACTATACCACGCGATAAGACAGGTCATTACATTGATAAATAATTTATAGCATATATACGCCGTCTGCACGGTAAGACCCATGATGCGCAGAAAGGCCGGCAAATACAAAAACAGATCACAATAAAAGATCCCTGAGGCATATCCATGTCCCTGCAGCCAGTTTGGATGGATCCTCACAGGAAACTGTCCCGAGAGAAGCCCATCCTTGATCCCTTCTATTCGAAGCAGATGAAACGTCATATCCGCCCCAGTCAGCAGGTAATCTGTAAAAAGCGTCAGCGAAGCCCCCAGAATAATACCTCCGAGGCATACCGCAGTAAGAATCTTTTCCCGCCTGATCTCTTTCTCCTGTTCGCCCCACTTCCGGATCACATACAGCAGCGTATCAAACAACGCCAGAAATACCAGCACTGCAAGTAGCCCAGCCCGTTCCATGTGGTTTGTCCGCACCAGTTTCCCGCCGGGAACCGCCAGATTGCCCTCCCCGCCAAATGTGACTTTCACCTGCAGATCCAAAACGGATCCCGTCAGCCAGAACAGATGGGACGTCTGCCTCTGCCCCGCATACAACGGTGTAGTGTTCGCTTTCAGAGCGCCATAGCCGGTACTCTCAGACAAGACATCGATCACATTTGTCATATCCGAATCGGCCTCATAATCTATCACGACCCGGTACGATCCTCGCGGCAAAAGCACTTTTTGACTAATATAGTCGATCATCTCCCCGGATTCTCCGGTTCGAACGGAAGGAACCATCTCCAAAACATATTCCTGCCCCTTTCCGGTAAGCCGCCACGCCATAAAAAGAATAAACAAAAATTCTACCGCAAGCAGTATCACTATTTTATTTTTAGTCTTTTTCCATCTTTCCAAAACAGCACTCCCGCTCTATTCTGCCGCTCTGATCACCAGAGAGTTCTTCCCATAAAAATCCGCCCACTCCCTGTTGTTCACAAACTCCGGGTCTTCCGTTCCGTCCGCGATAAACACCAGTTCCGGCTCCACCGTATAGGGTTCAAAAACTACATCCGTTATGGTCTCATCCTCCAACACCGCAAGCCGTTTTCTGTACTCCCGATCATACTGCTCCCCTTTTCCGCCGATCCATACCTTGCACGCGGTCACTGTAGTCAGATCCAGAATACTTCCCGACAACAACAAAACGCCGGCAAGCATTATCACTGCACCGTTATACAATGTCCTGAACAAATTTTTCAAGCGCTCATTCAGTCCCTTCTCCTCTGAAACAGCCTCCTCCCACTTTCGGCAAATATATCCCAGCAAGTAGAACAGCTGTACATAGCTGATCAGCAGAAAGCTGTCGTAGATAATATTGATGATCCGCCCCGGCCCGGTACTTCCAAGGGCATAGAACGTCGGGCAGGACATCGCGCTGAATGCGCCATACAGATACAGCAGTACTAACACCGGAAAACGAAATGAGAAGGCAGTCTTCCGGATCAGCGAAAACATCATCGGCGCCATGATGAGCGCTGCCACGAGCCACCATTTATCGATCCATGCCATATAGTAGCGGACGCCCTGAAGCAGCGATCTAATAATAGATGATACCGCGCCGTAGCCCGCTATTTCTGCCCCTCTTATCGCATTTCCGGGAGCCGCCGCGCTGAACGCAAAACATGCCAGAAATTCCATCCACAACAGCAGTGCGATCCAAAATTCTCTTTTTCTCTTCCCATACCACAGAATCCCCAGAGCCGTAGCCTGTACTATCACCAGCAGGAGCGCCGTCACATAATTACCGCCGCCAAGCCAGAAACCGCCCAATGCCATATAGATAATATAGCGCTTTTTCCCACCATACCCAAACCGTATCAGCCATCCCGCATAAAAGAGAAATAAAGCGTGAAAGGCATTATAATAGACGGAACTGTTATACCAGAAAAACTGCTCCGAAGCTACCGGGGAGAATTGCACACACAGGGACAGTATCAGCATGGATATACTGATATAATGGAGTGTATCCGATCTCAGTACGACCTTGCACAACGTCCGCACAAAATATAATGTCCCGGCTGTAAGCACCCCCAGCATGATCCAGGGGACAAGACTGTAATACTCTTCCCCGAATACTGTCGGCTCCAACCGCATCAGAAAGAGCGCTGAATAACTCCCCTGCCAGGTCTGGTAGTCCTCCGCCACCCCTTTTGCCGCCGCCTTCATCACCGCCGCGAGAGAGCCCGTCTCCTGCCACGCCGCGTGGGAGTACGCACCGTATTTAAAATCATCGGAGGTAGGATGATTAAACCTGCCCAGATATAAAATTGGAATGATCTGGAACACAAAAAATACTGTCAGCAGAGCTGCCGCCAGCTTATCCCTTTCTCTGATCTTTTTGCTGATATCCAATATTTTCATGCTTCTTATTTTAGCATAGAGGTATTGTATGGGCAAGGGGGAGTTGACATTCCCTGTTTTCCTTATTAATATAAATCTTATGAAAAAGATACTTTCCTTTTACAACGCACACAAAAAAAACTGTTATTTTGCGACAGGCCTTATTCTCTCCTGTCTTTTTATGATACCGTTTCTGGTTCTGGGCACCGGCAGCATCATCACTTACCATGACCAGCTTGACGGTGAGCTTTTCAGCTATCTGCTGACCGCCAGATATCTGTTTACGGATATCCGCATCTATCCTGAGATCATGAACGGACTGCCTGCGGCCGGAGCTGTTCCGCCCGCGCCGCTGTTTGTACTTTTCTATGTATTCCTAAAACCGTTTACCGCCTTTCTGCTCTCCCAGTGGATCATCTACCTGGTCGCATTTATCGGGATGTATCTGCTTTTATTGAAACTTACCGGCCAGGAATTTATCTCTTTCGGTATCTCCGTTATTTTTATGCTGCTGCCCTTTTACCCTGTATACGGGCTGTGTATTCCGGGGCAGCCGCTGCTGTGCTACGCGATACTTTCCCTGTCCACGAGCACCGGTTCACGCTGGAAAAATCACCTGTTGATCCTGTTCTACGGTGTCTCCTCCTCTCTGGTGCTGGTCGGTTTTGCCTGCCTGCTTCTCACTGGCCTTTTTGCCATATGGAAAAGCATTGCAGCTTTTCGCGCCCACAAAAAAGTACCGCTCTCCCCCTGGGCTTCTCTCTGCGTGCTGCTGTCCGCCTATCTTGTCACAAACCTGGGTCTGATCCGGCAGGTCCTCTTCCCCGAGAACACTTACGTCAGTCACAAGACAGAGATGGTACTCTCCCCCCAGGATTTCTCAGGTTATTTCAGAGAGGCTTTCGGAACCGGTATCTCCTACGCCCAGAGCTATCACATGATCCTCTTTTTCCTGATCGTTTTGTGTCTGCTCTTATCTTTCCTGCGCTTTGTCGCCAAAAAGAATACTCCCGATTTCAGAGATTTTTTCTCTCCCTGTCTCAAAGCCGCCGGAATTCTGCTCTTTATCTTTGTTGTCTGCCTGTTTTACGCTTTCTATCACGGCAGTTTCGTCACCGATATACGGAACGCCTCGAACGGTCTTCTGAAAACTTTTAATCTGGACCGGATCTGCTGGCTGCTGCCGACAGCATGGTGCGTTCTGGCGGGATACCTCCTCGCTTTCCTCACCGAATCTGGCAGAGAAGCAGCAACCGACTCTCGCCTGAAAGCAGCTCCGACATACGGCTGCGTCTTTGTCATCCTGGGAATCTGGGGCTTCACAGTCCTGCTTCACAGCTCCCTTCGCCCGAACCTTTCCAAACTGTGGAAAGGGGATGCGTACTACGCCCTCGACTGGGACAGTTTCTTTGCGGAAGATATTTTCAGCCAGATCGATGAGGCCATCGGGAAATCCCAGGAGAGTTACCGCGTGGTCAGCGTCGGTATCTATCCCGCCGCTGCGGCCTACAACGGATTTTACTGTCTGGACGGTTACTCCAACAATTACCCTCTGGAATACAAACACACTTTCCGCCGGATCATGGAAGGAGAGTTAAGCAAAAACGACTATGTGCGATATCTCTTCGACAACTGGGGAAACCGCTGCTATATCACCACCGCGGAACAGACAAACTATTATACTTTTGAGAAAAAATGGAACAGTGTGATCTACGATCTCGATCTGAATACGGATCAGTTGAAAGAATTGAACTGTCAGTATGTCTTTTCCGCCGCCTATCTGATGAATGCGGAAGAAATGGGCCTCACCCTTCTGCGGGAAGCCCCCTTCGAGACGGAAAAGAGCTGGTATCATATCTATGTCTACGCTGTAGAGTGATTTTATTCCAATGAGATCGTAACGTCCGGATAAAATAGCTCAGCAAATATATTTCCCGATCACCGGGACACGCCGCACCACCGCGCTTATAGCAAAGCAGACCACAAAGCATATTACCGCAAGAAACGGTATTCCCAGAATGAGGGGCATCATCTGGCTGTGGATCCCGCGGGGTTCCAGTATCTCTATCAATCCCACGTGCATCACATAAATGCCAAGCGTCGCCGCCGACATTTCATGTGCGATCTTTTCTGTTCTTTTTCTCCACGCTTTTCCCGCGAAAATCTCTTTGATCAGAACCACAAGCGCCACGGAAATAAGCGCCGTAAACATGCCAAAACTGTCATAGATCGCTCCGGTGGGCTCCCCTACTCTCCGCGCCAGGTAATTTCCCAGCAGAACGTTCAGGATACCTCCAAGCAACGCCCCCGCATAGATAAACTTATGCCATCTCTTATTGACTCCCACATGCACCAGGTAATACCCCAGCACAAAATAGCCCAGATAGCTGCACACCATCTCCGGCTGAAAGAGATTCAGCACATAGTCCAACATGCTGGAAGGACGGATCGCCCGGATCGTCTCGCACAAGATTTGACACAGAAAAAAAAGCGCCAGGAAATATTCTATATTTTTTTTCGACGCATGTTCCACCCACGACTTCAGCACAGGCAGCAGCACATAAATTCCCACAATCATCGGCAAGAACCACAGATGGTACCTCCCGAGGATCATCTCCCTCGCGATATCTTTCCATCCCAGGTTCGACAGTCCGAATCCCATGCAGTCCTTCAATCCGTACAGGCAGGACCAGAAAATATACAAAATCGCCAACCGCAGTATATTGTGACCATACAGCTTCCGCATGTCCACCTTTCTCTCCGGCGCCAGAAACAGCGCCCCGCTGATCATCACAAACACAGGCACGCCGAACCGGAACAGCGCGTCATAGGAATTGGCGATCATAAAGCCGCCACTCTCCACCGGCAGACTATACCAGGCCTGCGCGGACGTGTGCAGCATGATGACGCTGAAGCAGGCGGCGATACGCAATATATCAATATAAAGTTGATAACCGGAAGTCTTTTTCTCTCCCATCCTCTAAGGTCTCCTGATATAATACCGGAAATACTTTCCGTCGATCACCTGTGTCGCCCCGAATTCCTCCTCGATCCAGCGCATGATCCAGCTGTCCTGGTCCCACTGCAGTTCCCCATACCAGCACATCACTGCGATCACATCCGGATATTTGTCCGGATTCCGCTCCCAGTAATCCAGCAGCGTCTCATCAAACGTCGGGGTACAGATCGTCGTACAGGAACCGATATTCACATCCTGATACATATAACAGATCGTGTTGGTATCCAGCGCCAGCAGACTCTCCCCCGGCTCTATATAGGCCTGAAACTCCTCCATGCTGCACTCCGCCATATACCCCTGCATATATTCCGTTACGATTCCTTTTCCCGGCCCTACCGAAATAATATTCCCCACGCAGGTAATATTCTTCATCAGACCGTCGTTATCCGTATACGCCCATCCCTTTATAAAGACAGCCACAAAGCACCAGACGATCAGAAACCATCCCGCAAATTTTTGAAAGACCTCCGGCTCTTTTTCTTTCGTGTAGATCAACAACACCGCCGCACTCATGACCACCCCGGTGAGCAGATACTTGATCGACGTAAAAAGCGTCAGATTCGTGAGCAGCAAAATAGCAATATACATCACCGCGTTGGCCCCCAGCCAGAGCTTTGCCATCTCTTTCGTATTCTCCGGCAATCTCCCCACACAGTAAAAGGCGATGGTAAACAAAAAGAAATACACCGTGTACGGGTAGGATCGCTCGTACTTCCAGAGCATGAGTATCCAGTGCAGGAACATCAGGGCAAAAGAAGTCATCAGTAAAATATAACTGAACGCAAGTTTTCCTTTTACTTTTTTATATATTTTATACACTATAAACGCCATCAAAAAATATCCTGCGCCAAACAACAGCAACGGCAACAGGTTTCCGGCGTAGATCCGACATTTGCCCATGAATCCAGTGCTGTGGTATCCATTGGACGCAATCATGCTCTGTATATTGGCAAGCAGCTCCGACAGCGACATATAGCTGAACAAATATGCCATATATGCACAGCCCAATAGCATACAGGTTCCGGCAAATAAGCTGATCGTTTTTTTCTTAAAAGTATCATATTTTAACAAATACCACAGCAAAAAAGGAAACTGCAACAGGCACGAAGGGTAGGAAAGCACCGTAAAGGAAAGCCATACTCCCGATTCCACAGCCGCAAACGCCATCTTCCGATTCCAGCTGATCCCTTCCGCCCATGAATCATCTTTTTCTCTTCCCGGAATCCTTCCCTGCAGTTTCGCCAGTCGAAAAAGACTGAGCAAAAGCAACGTCAACCCCCATGTCATCATATTGGAAAATTCCGGCATCACATAAGTCTTCGGCAACAGATTAAAATAGATCATAGCCAGATAAAAACTGTATTCCGGTTCCAGAATATGACAGAGCACCCGGTACAGATAACAGGATATCCCCAGCTGGATCAGCACGCCGGCAAGCCTCACCCATACTACAACACTGGTCGTCGTATGAAACAGCTTTATATAAACCCACATCAGAAACTCCATCAGAAACGCCGACGTCTGATGAGGATCCCATATCTGTGCAAAAAGCCTGTCCCCTTGAAGGAGGCGGTAAGAAAGACTGACCGCATATTCTTCATCCATCTGCAGGCTCACAAAGATACATTTCAGCGCCGCCAGAAAACTGCCTGCTATCAGAAGGAATACAATATATTTTTTCTTTTTATCCCGGCACAATTCCTTCAGCATCTACTCTTCCCGCCTTATCAGTCTGACTGACTCTTTCCCGAAAAAGCCTGCCACCGCACTGTTTCTCCAGTCCGTCTCATCCTCTACGATATCATCATGGTACAGTACATACGGCTTTACGGAAAAATCTTCCACTTCCACATTTTTTACAGTATCATCCTTGTAAATTTCCCAGCGGGCTTCGTTTTCCCTCAAATACTGCGCCGCCTCGCCTTTTGCCAGAGACAATAACGCACTGCTACTGTTTGTTGACTGCAAGCCATATATTTTTAAACAGACTACTAACAATATCAGAAAGCAAAGCACTACCGGCAATACCTTTACTTCTTTTTGAGCAAGCGCACAGAATTTTTCGTATTTGTGGGATGCCCATCCCGTCCAATATAGCAGATTTCCCGCCAAAAGAAAATAGTAACTGAAATATACAAGATTGATCAGTCGACCCGGCCCCCAGGTAGCCCCGGCAAAAAACGGAGGCGTCATCATGGAGCAAAATAAGCCGTAGGAGATAAGCGTTACCAGACCGGGCAGACGGAAAGAAAAATCCATTTTGGATACCTGATAAGCCCCCAGCACGAGCACTGCAGCCAAAAAGAAAAGTACCGGCAGGCGGAACCATTCTTTCAAGAAAACTGCTCCCTGCTTCAAAGATGCCAGAATACTGCCTGTGACGCCGAGGCTCTCCACGGTACTCATTCTCCCTGCGTTGCTTGGCGCAAGCGCATTAAAATATACAAAGCAAATCAGATATTCTACTAAGACAACTCCTAAAAAAAGACACTTCCTTTTTCGTATAAGCATCCACAAAAAAGCCAATCCCAAAAGCTCTGCCGTCAGCAGACCGGTAGTATAGTTGCTTCCACCGATCATAAATGTTAAAAGTAATGCTGCTATCCCGGATAATATCTGAATGCCCCGCTTTTTATTTAAATAAAAAACAATTAACGTGATGCCTAAAAATAAAAGCAATGCATAAGTCAACGTATACACCGAAGCCCCTACATACCAGTAAAAAGCTTCCGATGGATACGGTACATATAAAAGCTGCATTGTAGTAATAAGCACAGCAAAAATCCACGATATATCAGAATTCCATTTACAGACCCGATAAGTCATCGTTCTGAGAAAACTGACATTAGCTGTCACAAGCAAAGTAAGTATCAGATAAGTTCCCAGAAAATAGTATCGAGGAACAGCAATTCCAAGTCCAAAGGAGGAGAGCGCATTGTTAAAATAGCATCCCTGCCAGTTTTTATAATAGCCTACTGCCTCCTCCCATGCCCCTTTCAATATGTCCTTAAGACTACTGCCGCCGCTTATCCCTCTGTAAAGAGCATCCGCAAACGCAAAATCATCGCTGCACGGATAATTAAAATGCGCAATGACAAACAGCGGTATAAGTGCCATTACCAAAAAAACGAGCATCATGCCCAACACTATCTTCGATTGTTTAGAACGTATCACAGAAATCATACTATCCTTAATCCCACCTTATAGTAACCCCTTCTTTTATCGCCCGGGATATTCCCGATCCTCCACCCGAAAGTATTCCCCCCGCAACGGAAAATAACTCTTCTCCTCCATGCTCTCCCTGACAAAGAGATAGTACAGCGCCGCCGTTTCCTTCTTCTCACTCCTGCGCAGGATTCTTCCAAGACGCTGCAGTCTCTGCCGCTCCATACCTGTTCCGGACAATATGATTCCGACTCCCGCGTCCGGTACATCCACCCCTTCATCCAGTGCTCTGCATGTGATCAAAATAAGTATCTCACCGTTCCGAAACCGCTCCAGCGCATTCTCATTGGCCTGTCTCCCTGCTCTGGAGTGATATTTTCCGACCCTATTGCCATATTCCCTTTTCAGCAGAACAAAGAGCTGCTCCGCCTGCTCGATTCTCTCGCTGAAAATCAAAACCTTCTTTCGGATATCCAGTTCCCGGAGCAGATCCTGCACACAGAAAATACGATTTTTCGCCATACAGGTAAGCTTTTTCCGCTGCCAGGCAAGATGCAGGAAAATTCCCGCCTGTCTCCCGGTCTCGGTATCCTCCTTCGCCAGGGACTGCAGAACAGAAAAGAAAGAAATCCCCTCTTTCTTCAGAAGGGGATAGCGGAAATACAGCTGCCTACGGACGTGTTTCATCCGCTCCGACAGCTCCTGATATTCTTCGTACTCATCCGTTTGAAAATGCAGTGCAATCTGCATCAGATCAAACGCAGAGATAACGCCCTCCCGCAACGCCTGCTCATAAGAATACCGGAAAATCACTCCGCCCAAAGCCGATTCCAGCTGTTCTGCACCACCTCTGTCGCTCACCGTGGCGGATAACCCCAAAGCGTAATAGTATCCCGGAACTTCTTCCAGATACGGCAGAAACTCAAATATTTTTCCGTTCTCTTCGCTGGTATAGTGATGGCACTCATCCGCTATCAGAAAAACGTTCTCTCCGTCCCGGAGCTTTCCAAGAATCTGTCTGGCCAGCCGGTACCTCGCCGAATTGATCACATAGATCTGATACTGCAATCCTGTTCCGAAATCTTCCGCCGAAAGAAAATCGCGCAGGAGCCGACTCCACTGTACCATCAGGGCACGCGTGGGTACCACGACCGCTGTCCACAGATTTTCCCCGCAAATATCTCTGAGCTCTCTCACCGCTTTCAGCGCCAGCATCGTCTTTCCGGAACCTGTGACGGCTTCCGCGATCCCCCTGCAGTCATTTCTTTTCCATACACCCAGGCATTCCTCCTGCCAGCGGTATCTGTCCTCTGTTTTCACGACAGTTCTCCGACCGCATCCTCTTCTTCCCCGTAGGAATCTTCCGTGACAGTCCCTATCACTGCCTCCCCTGTCTCCCCGTACTGATACATCTGATCCAACAGTTCTATCGCCGCCCGGATCCTTGTGCGCAGAAGATAACCGCCGTTCTGGGAGGCTTTCATCAGAGACTGTATATCGACTTTTGCATCCCAATCATAGGCTTTTCCGTGTATCTCCCGGATCTTTTCCAGGATTTCCCTTACCTCATTCTCCGTGAGAGGCGCAAGCTGAGCCGTTTTCACGATAAGGTTCAACACACTCCGCATGGGCTCCGGCTCCACCGGATGCAGCTCTTCCAAATTCTCAAAATCATGTTTGCCGATCACCACATCTTCCACATAAGACGCGCTGTAAGCAAACAGTGTGAATACCGACTCAAATTCCCCCTGCGGGAACAGGAAATATCCCATATTGCGGTAGGCATTCAATCTGCCCTTCTTGCTCAGACGCCCCATGAGCTCTCCCTCATCCACCAGAATCGTCCAGCCGCTGTAACCGAGCTGCACAAAAAAGTGGCTCATAAAGGCGAGATAATCTCTCACATGTTTCGTCTTGCTGAAATTTACATTATACTTCACTGTCTGGTTGAAAATCCGTTTATAAATCTGGCGCAGCGTCGCATTGGCGATAAAATCGCCTTCCAGATCGGCAAGGAGCTGAAACTTTTCCTCCGCGTCCTCCGTATTTAAGCACGCCCGCAGGAGATAATACAGTTTGTCCGTCTCCAGCTGTCTCGCCGCGTAGGAGATCATCTCCGACGCCAGTTTACTGCCCGCCGTCATGGTGTCAAACACCTGTGTGAAGCCGGGCTGCTGCCTCCTCGGCAGATAAGTGTTCGCCATCAGTTTCGGATAGAGCATGTGAAGCTTGTCCATAGGCGTCTCCTTGCTCAGCGACAGATAGGAAATTACCATATTATTTTCGCTCGCCATGTTAAAGACGGTGTTGAGCAAATGCGTCTTACCCTCACCGTATTTTCCGCAGATGATCATCCCGGAAGATTTCTGCCTCTCGCAGACATCATTGATACGGCCGGAAAGCTCTCTCAAAACCCTGGGGCGCGCATCGGAAAAACATCTCCCCACGATCCTTGAGGGAATACCGGAGCGAAGCGCCTCTATGATGTGGCGCGACTCCATATCAAATGCTCTCCTGTCTGTCGATTCATACATGAGCCTCACCCCCTGTCATCGCCGCGCGGACTAACTCCGGTACGCCGACACTGCCGTTGCGCGCACGGGATAAAATTTCCCTTGCCTGTTCTTCGTCTATCGTTGAAATACTGTTAAACTGTACTTTATCCGCCAAAACTCTGGACATGGATACCAGCACCTCCGGCGTATATTCCTGAAAGGCCAGATGGTCCAGATCAATCAGATCCGAAAAACGGTTGAAACGCTTTCCCGAGACCTCATTCTGGATCCGCATCCACAGCGCCTGATAGGATTTTATTCCCGCGTTCTCATCATCTAAGAGCGATCGGTCAAAGCCGAACATAAACATGATATTGTGCAGGGAATCGATATCATCTATCAGCTCACGGATGCTCTCATAGGTGTCTTCCCGCTTCATCTTCGTATAGTGTATCTCCTCCAGGCTGGATCTGCTGATCAGTATCTCCAGATCATCTATGACGACAAACAGTCCCGAAAAGCCGCCCATACGGGAAACTTCCGCGAGGGACCTGAGCATATGTCTCGCATTATACTTTGTGATCCTGGCGGGCGATAACCCGAACGAGCGCAGCTGTGTCAGCTTTATCGTGCGGTCTCCGCTCAGCCAGCCGAGCAACATATCCCGGCTCTGCTCTTCCAACACTGGATACCCCAGAATGCTGCCGGTCAGCATACTGCAGGCAAGAGCAAAGTTATTGTCCAGCAGAGGATTGTCCAGAAACATCTCCTTCAACTGGGTACGGATCTCACGCCTGTTCAGGGCGTCGCTCATATTCTCCTGCGCCAGATAGTCGATAAACGTCTGTCCCTCCGGAATCTCCGACGGTTCATACCCCATCCCTCTGATCAGATTCCGGGCACAGCCCTTCAAGCACTCCATCAGCTCACACTGCCGCAGAATCTCCAGATAGATCTCCTTGAAATCGTGGAGCCAGATCTCTTTCGCTGAAAAAAACACAGGACGAAAGTTACTTTCCTGCGCCTTGCCGCACATAAACCGAAGCAGGTATGTTTTCCCGCTCCCTTTGCAGCCCGTCACAAATTTTATCTTGCTTCCGCCCTGTGCTATATACTCCTGAATATATTTTTCAGTCAGAAAGTCCGTCAGGAAGTCAATTCCGACCGGTTTTTCCTTTGTGTTATCCATAAAATTTCCTCTTGTTATTCCTCATAAAAACAGACCGTGGAGAGGAACATCTCTTTCCCTTCCCCGTCAAGAATACGAACCACTTTGTTGTTCTTTCGGCTGGGTCCGAACTGATAGAATCGCCCATTCTTCGTTTTCTTTGTATCGGAGCAGTAAAGTCTCGCCAGATCAAACGCAAAGCTCTGCGCGTCATATTCTTT
>ERZ779622.952-NODE-952-length-13396-cov-4.868001_pt1 | contig 13396 bp, 7 predicted proteins | sample MGYA00514188_ERZ779622 | MGnify/ENA primary metagenome ERZ779622 (study PRJEB29562, sample SAMEA4376702) | mouse gut metagenome | isolation source: Cecum | study: EMG produced TPA metagenomics assembly of the A DSS colitis mouse model was used to assess the...
TATGTGGATCTTCTGAAAAGAGAAGAGAATCCCAATGAGCGGGTGCGCAATTACCTGGGGATTCTGGAGGATAAGGCCCAGCGCCTGAAACATCTGACGGATGATCTGGTGGAGGCGTCCAAGATCAGTTCCGGGAATGTGAAGCTGGAATTTATACGGATTAATTTCCAGGAGCTGATCAATCAGACCAACGGGGAATTCAGCGAAAAATTTGAGGAAAAGGGCCTTCAGCTTGTACTGAATATGCCCAAAGAGCCGGTGATTATTGAGGCGGACGGGCGCAGGCTGTGGAGAATCATTGAAAATCTCTACAACAACGCGGCCAAGTATGCCATGCCCAGAACACGGATTTATGTAGATTTGACGGTAGTTGGACATATGGTGCGTTTTCATATTAAGAATATTTCCGAGCAGCCTTTGAATATCGAGGCAGGGGAGCTGACGGAGCGTTTTATACGGGGAGACGTAGCCAGAAGCACGGAGGGAAGCGGTCTGGGCCTGTCCATTGCAAAGAACCTGACGGAGCTGCAGAAAGGCAGCTTTGACATTTATCTGGACGGAGATCTGTTCAAGGTGACGATTATTTTCCCGGAGGCGCCGCGCCTGGAGGAGTATGAGGAGCCGGAAGGGCTTCCCGGAGAGGAAGGCCGGGCAGCAGGGCTATTGACGGACCAGTATCTGGAATCAGGAGAGTGAAAGGAAAAGGCTTGCAAACTTCCCGGACGCTCTTTATAATGTACGTAAGAGGAGGAAGACTATGATTCAGTTATTTGAAGGCGGCGCTTATGTGCTGAACGGAAATGAGATTATCCCGGATACCCGGGATGCCCGGAGCGTGCTGGAAAGCCGTCTGGGAGAGGCCACGTCCAAAGAGGAAGCCAGAAGGCAGACGATTGCCTATGGAATTCTGGAGGCTCACAATACGTCAGACAGCATGGAAGAGCTGGAGATTAAATTTGACAAGTTAACATCCCACGATATTACTTTTGTAGGGATTATCCAGACGGCCCGGGCATCGGGATTGGAAAGATTCCCCATACCTTACGTCCTGACCAACTGCCACAACAGCCTTTGCGCGGTGGGCGGCACCATCAACGAGGATGATCATCTCTACGGACTGACCTGCGCCAAGAAGTACGGCGGCGTTTACGTTCCGCCCCATCAGGCGGTGATTCACCAGTATGCCAGGGAGATGCTGGCAGAGGGCGGCAAAATGATTCTGGGTTCCGACAGCCATACTCGTTACGGTGCCTTGGGAACCATGGCCATGGGAGAAGGCGGCCCGGAGCTGGTAAAGCAGCTGCTGAACAAGACTTATGATATCCATATGCCCGGCATTGTGGGCGTTTACCTGACCGGCGAGCCGGTGAAGGGAGTAGGCCCCCAGGATGTGGCGCTGGCCATTATCGGAGCCGTGTTTGAAAAGGGTTATGTAAACAATAAAGTCATGGAGTTTATCGGGGACGGCGTGGAAAACCTGAGTGCTGATTTCCGTATCGGCATTGATGTGATGACCACGGAGACCACCTGCCTGTCGTCCATCTGGAAGACGGATGACACGGTCCGGGAATTCTATGAGATTCACGGAAGAGAAGAAGCATACCGGGAATTAGCCCCGGGGCCTGTGGCTTATTACGACGGAATGATTTATGTGGATCTGAGCGCAATCCGTCCCATGATTGCCATGCCCTTCCATCCCAGCAATACGTATACCATTGAGGAAGTGAAGGAAAATCCGGGCGATATTCTCCGGGATGTGGAGAAGAAAGCTTTGGTGAGCCTGGGCGGAGCCGTGGATTTCTGCTTGACGGATAAGCTGCGGGACGGCAGGCTTTATGTAGATCAGGGGATCATTGCGGGCTGTGCCGGAGGCGGTTTTGAAAACATCTGTGCGGCGGCGGATATTCTGAAGGGAGCAAGCATCGGACCGGATGCGTTTACCCTGAGTGTCTATCCGGCCAGCATGCCTGTGTATATGGAACTGGTGAAGAACGGTGCGGCGGCCGCACTTATGGAGACGGGCGCAGTCTTGAAGACGGCCTTCTGCGGTCCCTGCTTCGGAGCGGGGGACACGCCCTCCAACAATGGCTTTAGCATCCGCCATTCCACGCGGAACTTCCCAAACCGGGAAGGTTCCAAGCTCCAGAGCGGCCAGATTGCGTCTGTGGCCTTGATGGATGCTCGCTCCATTGCGGCTACGGCGGCCAGCAAGGGATATCTGACGGCGGCCACAGAGCTGGATGCAGAATACACGAATCCCCGGTATTTCTTTGACAGCAGGATCTATGCGAACCGTGTGTTCGACAGCAAGGGACAGGCGGATCCTTCTGTGGAAATCAAGTTCGGCCCAAATATCAAGGACTGGCCGGCCATGTCTCCGCTTCCGGAGCATTTAGTACTCAAAGTGGTCTCCGAGATTCACGATCCGGTGACGACTACCGACGAGCTGATCCCTTCTGGGGAGACTTCTTCGTACCGCTCCAATCCTCTGGGGCTTGCAGAGTTTACCCTGTCCCGGAAGGATCCGGCTTATGTGGGGCTGGCCAAGGAGGTACAGGCAGCCCAGAAAGCCATCGAGTCCGGGAACTGCCCTCTGGAAGCAGTACCGGAACTGAAGCCCGTTTTCCAGGCCCTGCATCAGTGGCGCCCGGAAGTGGGAAAGGGAAATGTGGGCGTGGGAAGCACGATTTTTGCCGTAAAGCCGGGAGATGGTTCTGCCCGGGAGCAGGCAGCTTCCTGCCAGAAGGTTCTGGGAGGCTGGGCGAATATTGCAAACGCGTATGCCACCAAGCGCTACCGCTCCAATCTGATTAACTGGGGGATGCTGCCTTTCCTGATGGATGAGGGAGAGCTTCCCTTCGCCAAAGGAGATTATCTGGCGGTTCCCGATATCCGGAAAGCGGTGCAGGAGAAGGCAGATGTCATCCGGGCGTATGTGAATGGGGAACAGGAGCGGGAGATTACCCTGCGCCTGGGCGATTTGACAGAGGATGAGCGGGAAATTATTTTGAAGGGCTGTCTCATCAACTATTACAGAGAGTAAAGAATGACATATAAAAAGGGCCGGCTGCAAGGAGAAATCCGCAGCCGGCCCTTTTGGCCTGTTACAGCTGTTCTTCCATCCAGCGGTCCATCCGATCGCCGATGATTTCAAATTGGGCAGGCCCGATGTCCAGAAGGAAGGTGTGGAATTCTTTCAGGTTGAAGGAGTCTCCCAGAGTTTCCCGGGCTTTCTCCCGAAGTTCCGTAAATTCCAGGTATCCCAGATAGTAGGAGAGATAGAGGGCAGGTTCCTCCACCATCATTTCAAAGACTTCGTTTGCGGCGTCCTCAGGAATGCCTAAAGTCTGGAAGAAGGAGACGGTGTCGTCCAGGGTCCATCCCTCATAGTTGATTCCGATATCGGCCAGACAGTAGAGGATGAAGGTGTAGGATTTATTCAGTTCGTTCAGCTCCCGGACCGTGTCGTCCGTTCCGGCCAGGCGGTAGGCATAGACCTCTGCATAGGTTCCCCATCCTTCCGAGTAACCCGAAAAGGAAAACAGCTTTCGGATGTCGGCGGGATTTTTTCCGTAAAAATAGGTAGTCTGGAACAGATGGCCGGGAAAACCCTCGTGGGCCAGCGTAGCGAAATCTTCTATGTTTTCCGTGAGATGGGTCCGGTTGATGTAGATGATATTGTTTTCCAGATCATCAATGGGCGGAAGGATGTAGTAGGCCGGATTGGTATATTCCTCCATGGATTCCGGTACGTAGTTGATTTCAAAGGGGAGCTGGCCGTTATCCGGGAAATCGGCGGCAATTCCGGTTTTCAGCTGATTTAAAACCTGATAGGGATCGCTTAGATCTACCGGGCAATCCTCCATGCGGTCAAAGGCTGTGTCGTCTGCGAGAGAAAGCTCCATCAGGCGCCGCATATCGCTGTCGAACTGATTCATGAGAAGGTCTTCAATTTCCTCTACTGATTTTGAAGAACCCGTGGATTCCCGCACCAGGAGGGAATAGTATTCCCGTCCTTTGTCGTAAGCCTCCAGACCCCGGCTGTTAACGGAAGTACCCTTTAGATCTTCCAAAGCCTCAATCAGGGATGTGAAAGCGGGAAATACGCACTCCTGCATCAGGCGCGCATTGTCTTCCCGATAAGCGTCTTTTTGCGTTTCCTCCAGAAAGTCCGTCTCGTCCAGACGCAGGTTAAAACTGTCAATGAGATAGTGGTTTTCCGGATCCTCCATAAACTGTTGGCACTGGTCAATGACCTTGTCCACGGAAAAATCCGGCATAAAAAATCCGGCTTCGGACTGTTCCCGGGCATAAGCCGCCAGATCTTCAAAGTAGGCGGGAAGAAGCTCCAGGATCTTCAGATAATCCTGCACATCCTTTTCCCGGTAGAATTTGTACTCTGCCAGCAGGGTGGGAATGTAAGACTGCATTCCGGTGGTGGGAGTCAGGTAACTCTCGTAAAGACGGAAACCTTCCTGTTCCAGGGAGTCCTGGGCATAGGTGAGAAAGATATCGTAGGAGAGCTTCTGTTCTTCCGTGAGAAGATCATAGTCAAATTCTTTCAGTTCCTTAATATAATCCCGGAGCAGATCGTAGGACTCCTGGTCTTCCTGAGCAGAAAAATCTCCCAGAGACACTTCGTAGTCTTCAATTCCGTAGTTTTCCGGGTGCGCCAGAGTGAAATGCAGATTGATAATGTTCATGGCAATCTCGGAGCGGAAAACTTCGTCCGCGAAGGCGTCGAAGCGCTGCTGTTCTTTCGTTTCTTTGGAAGACGCCCTGCCGGATCCCGGGAGCAGGCTGCATCCTGCCAGAGAGACGGTCAGCGTGAAGGCCAGAAGCAGAGCTGTGAGCCGCCGGACGCTGTGTGGAACAACTTTTTTGAAATTCATGAAAAAACCCCCTTTTTAGAAAATAACAATAGAAACAGATACGATTGCTTCCGGGTCAGGCATTAAGCCTCCGGCACACGGGGCAGGGTAAAAATAAACTCTGTGCCCACCCCTTCGGTGGAGATGGCGTTAATATGCTCCCCGTGGGAAGTGATGATCTCCTTGACAATGGCCAGGCCCAGACCGGTTCCCCGCTTGTCCTTGCCCCGGGAGAGATCGGTTTTGTAAAAGCGCTCCCAGATTTTTGTGATGCTGTCCCTGGGAATGCCTGTCCCTTCATCCTTGACGGAAATAAAGACCTTTTCATGCCGGAGAGTGGTCTCAATGGTAATTTCCGATTCGTTGGGGCTGAATTTGATAGCGTTGTCCAGCAGATTGTAGAGGACCTGCTGGATTTTACTCACATCTGCCAGGACGAACTGTTCCCTGGAATCAAAGAGCAGCTCTATGGAGATATGGCGTTCCCGGCATCTTCCCTCAAAAGAGGAAACCGTATTCTTGATTACTTTATTGATATCAAATTCCGTAATGTCCAGACGATTCTTTTTGGTATCAAAAGAGTTCAGGGTCAGAAGCCCGCTGGTCAGCTTATTCAGGCGCTCTGTCTCCATTAGGACAATGTTTAAATATTTTTCCTGCATTTCGGGAGGAATGGTTTTATCCAGGATGGCTTCCAGATATCCCTTAATGGAGGTGAGAGGGGAGCGGAAATCGTGGGAGATATTGGCTACAAATTTCTTCTGGTATTCGTCCGTATCTGCCAGCTCATGGGCCATAAAATTCAGGGTTGCGGCCAGCTGCCCGATTTCGTCCTCCTCATAGACGGGAACCTCAAATTTGAAATTTCCAAGAGCGTACTGACGGGCGGCCTCGGTGATTTTCATCAAAGGATGATACACCGAGAAGGTAAAGACGGCCAGGATCAGAAGGGAGAGGATAAAAATAAACAGCAGGGTCAGGTAAGTGACGTTTAAGAGACGGTCCCGTTCCTGATTGAGCAGTGCCATGGAGGTGTGGATCAGAACATAACCGCGGATGCGGAAATTGTAAGTAATGGGAGCGGCCACAGACAAGGTCTCTTCCTCAAACATGCCGTAGAAATCCCCGATGGTGTAGTAATGGCTCCCCATGTCCGTGGGATCAAAAGAGTCAATGACCATGGCCGGTTTTTCCGAAAAATTTACATCCGAATCTACCAGGACGCTGCCGTCCGGGTTCAGCAGCCAGATGGAAGCATTCAGGTAGGTGTGAAGAGCCTGGAAATGAGAGTGGATGGTGCTTAAGGAGCCGGCGTCCGAGCTTCTGGAGTAATAGCTTCTCACAAAGCTGGTGGAAATGTAATTGGCCTCCCGGTACAGGTCCTCCGCTTTTTTCTCGGTCAGGCGGTTTAAGATCAGCTGGGAGCTGAAGGTGGCGATGACGAAGAAGCTTAAGAAACCAAATATCAGGTACACCGCAATAAATTTTAAATAGAGGGAATGTTTCATAAAGCTTCTCCAGTCTGCATGCTACTGCTTCACTTCAAATTTATACCCGATGCCCCATACGGTAGACAGGCTCCAGGCGGGATGATCTTTGATTTTCTCCCGCAGACGCTTGATATGCACGTCCACAGTACGGGTATCTCCGATGTATTCATAGCCCCAGATGTGATCAAGAAGCTGCTCCCTGGTAAAAACCTGGTTGGGGGAAGAAGCCAGGAAATAGAGAAGCTCCAGCTCCTTGGGGGGCATATCCACAACCTCCCCCTGATAGACTACGGAGTAGTTGGTCTGGTTGATCACCAAATCCGGGTATTCCACAACCTTGGCGGAAGATTTGGGAGCGGCCGGCTTGGCAGGCTGGTAACGCCTCAGAACTGCCTTGACCCGGGCCACCAGTTCCTTGGAATCAAAAGGCTTGATAATATAGTCGTCGGCTCCCAGCTCTAGTCCCAGCACTTTGTCAAAGACTTCCCCTTTGGCGGAGAGCATAATAATAGGCGTGGAGGATTTGGCGCGGATTTCCCGGCATACCTGATAGCCGTCGATGCCCGGGAGCATCAGGTCCAGGAGGATAAGGCCCGGCTGGAAGGTGTCAAAGACAGCCAATGCTTCCTCCCCGTCATGGACCATCATGGTCTCGAAGCATTCCTTGGTGAGGTAAAGGGAAATCAGCTCCGCAATATTGGCGTCGTCATCTACAATTAATATTTTCTGTTTTGCTACCATCTGTTTTGCCTGTCCTTTCTGCGGGCAGCCGCAAATCCGGCGGCTGCTTTGGTGTCAACGGGCGCTGACGGTTATTTGAATTCCGCGATGGTGACGCCGGAATCTCCCTCCCCGAACTCGCCCAGGCGGTAGGATTTTACATATTTACAGCGTCTTAAGTGATACTGCACGGCTTTTCTGAGAGCGCAGGTACCTATGCCGTCTACGATGCGCACGGAAGGAAGATGGGCCAGATAGGCGTCGTCCAAATATTTATCCAGGTGGGAGAGCGCTTCGTCCACCGTCATGCCGATGAGGTTAATCTCCGTGCTGACGCTGGCGGACTTGCTCATTTTGATCTTGCCGGCTCCGCTTTTGTGAAGGGCTTGGGAGGCGGAAGACGCTTCTTCAATGAGTTCCAGATCCGAGACATTTACCTGGGAACGGAGGATTCCCATCTGGACAAACAGATTGCCTTTGGCATCCGGGAGGGTGCTTACCGTTCCCTCCAGATTCAGGCTTAAGACCCGGACGGAATCACCGATGCGCAGAGCCGACGGCTTCAAGGCCTTTTTGGGCTTTGCGCTCTTGGCGGAAGACAGATTTTCGTCTGTCTTTTTGATCTTTTCCCGGAGGCGGGAGCGCTCGGCTTCCATTTCACTGACGGAAATACCGGCTTTGCCGAACTTGTGGAACTCTTTCATGGTCTGATCGGCGTAATCCTTAGCCTCTTTGAGAATTTTGCGCGCCTGTTCGCCGGCCTCCCGGAGTATGCGTTCCTTCTGCGCTTCCAGTTTCTCCTGCTTGCGCTCCAAGGCGCCTCTTAATTTCTGGATTTCTTCTTTGTGGCGCCGGATCTCCTCCTGCTCCATCTGGGCGGTGCGGCGGCTGGTCTCCAGATCCGCCAAAAGCTCTTCGAAGCTTTCGCTCTGTTCGCTTAAATGCTGTCTGGCCTCCTCAATGAGGAAGTCCGGGAGTCCCAGCTTGGAGGAGATGGCGAAGGCGTTGCTCTTGCCCGGAATGCCGATGAGAAGCCGGTAAGTGGGGCTTAAGGTCTCCACGTCAAATTCGCAGCAGGCATTTTCCACCCGGTGGGAGGTGAGGGCAAAGACCTTCAGCTCGCTGTAGTGGGTGGTAGCCATGGTACGGATTCCCATCTTATGAAGATGGGAGAGGATGGAGATGGCAAGGGCAGCTCCCTCTGTGGGGTCTGTCCCGGCGCAGAGCTCGTCGAACAAAACGAGAGAGTGGAGAGATGCCTCGTTTAAAATGCGGATGATATTGGTCATATGGGAGGAGAAGGTACTTAGGGACTGCTCAATGCTCTGCTCGTCCCCGATATCCGCATAAACTTCGTCAAAAAGTGCCAGTTCGGAGTGCTCGAAAGCCGGAATGTGCAGGCCGGCCTGGCCCATAAGGGTTAAAAGCCCGGTAGTTTTCAAGGATACGGTTTTGCCTCCGGTATTCGGCCCGGTCACAATCAGAAGATCGTACTCCCGCCCAAGCCGGATGGTGACGGGAACCACTTTTGCCGGATCCAGCAGGGGATGGCGTCCGTCTTTGATGCGGATCTCCCCATTGGTGTTGAAAACAGGGCGCGTGGCTTTCATATCCCTGGCAAGGCCGCCTTTGGCAAAAATAAAGTCCAACTCCGTGAGTAGCTCATAGTCCTGGCAGAGAGATTCCGCATAACCCGCAGTTTCTTCGCTGAGCCGCTGAAGAACGTGCTCGATTTCTTCCTGCTCTTTCAGATAAAGTTCTTTGAGATCGTTGTTCAATTTAACTACAGCCATGGGCTCTACAAAAAGGGTGGAGCCGGTGGAGGACTGATCGTGGATCATGCCGGGTACCTGGCTTCGGTATTCCGCTTTGACGGGAATGCAGTAGCGGCCGTTTCTCTGGGTGATGACGGCGTCCTGAAGATAGGTGCGGGCCGAGCCGTTCACCAGTCCGTTTAAGGCAGAGCGGATCCGATCGTTGGCTGTCTTTATCCCCCTGCGCACCTGGCGCAGGGCAGGACTGGCATCGTCGCTTATTTCCTCCTCCGAGAGAATGCAGCGGCGTATTTCCGAGGAAAGGGGCGTACAAGGCTCCAGAGCCGAAAACAAGGGATCCAGGCTGTCTTCCTGCTCCTGTTCCCCGTCGCAGCGGCGGGCATATTGTTTGGCCCGCCCGGCGGTTTCCAGAAGGCCGCAGACCTGCAGAAGCTCCGTGCTGTTCAGGGAGCTTCCGATCTCCAGGCGCTTTAGGGAGGCGCGGATATCCCGGGTCCCGGAGAAGGATAAGCTGCCCTGCCGGTAAAGACGGCTTAAGGCGTCTCCCGTCTCTTTCTGGGCGGTCCGGATCCCGGCCATATCCTGCATGGGGCGGAGGGACAGACAGCGTGCCTTTCCCCCGGGGCTGGAGGCATAATCCGCCAGTTTTTCTATAATTTTGTCATATTCCAGTGTTTTTAATGCTTTCTCGTTCATGCTATCTATTTTACTCCAATTCGGCCGGAAAAGAAAGAGGTTTTTCGTGAGCGGAAATTGTGGACAGGAAAGGGAAAATGTATTAGAATGAGAAATGAAAATTACCGGAGCGGTCAATAGATTCAGCAGTTGTGGAGGATCTTATGGCAGAAGAGAAACGTCAGGAAGAACAAGAATTTTCTTTTGTGAAAGAGAAGATCAAGCGCCAGCGTTTTTATCAGAACAGGGTGTTCCGAAGAGTGGTGCTTCAGATTGTCCTGGGAGCAGTCTGCGGAGCCGTCGCCTGCTTCACGTTTGTGGTGCTGCATCCCTGGATGGATGAGAAGTTCGGGGAAGAGGAAAAGAAGGAGATTGTCTTTCCCAGCGAGGACGAGGAGGAGAAAGAACCGGCTGAAGAGCCTGCGGAGCCTGCAGAGCCTGTTGTGATTACGGAGAAACAGGAGCTGGAGATAGAGGATTACCGGAAACTGTACGGGAAGCTCCGGGCGGTAGCCCTGGAGAGTGAAAGATGCCTGGTGACGGTGACGGCTGCCAGCAGCGATATGGATTGGTTCAACGAAACTTATGAGAGCCAAAAGCAGCTATCGGGCCTGCTGGTGGGAAATAACGGGGTGGAGCTTTTGATCCTTACGGTTTACTCGGAGGTGAGCTCCGCAAATGAGCTGCAGGTGATGTTTGCGGATAAAAGCGTACTCAATGCAGTTTTGAAGAATCACGATGTAGTGACGGATCTGGCTGTGCTCAGCGTAAATCTGGCGGATGTGCAGGAGAGCACTATGGAGAGTATCCGGATGGCGGAGCTTGGAAGCTCCAAGAGCCTGCGGGCCGGCGAACCTGTGATAGCCGTGGGAAGCCCGGCGGGGACGGCCGGTTCCGTGATATACGGGAACCTGACGGCGGGAGGATTCTCCATGAGCGTCATAGACGGGGAGTACGACCTGCTGATTACGGATATGAACCGGACGGGGGATGGAAGCGGAGTGCTGCTGAACCTGGACGGACAGGTGATAGGGCTCATTGAGCACCGCTATTTAAATCCCAACAATAAGAATGTTTTGACGGCCTACTCCATTTCAGATATGAAGGATGTGATTGAGCACCTCTCCAACAGCCAGGATCTGGTTTACATCGGGGTTATGGGAGAGAATGTGACGGAGGAGATCGCCCAGGCGGTAAATCTTCCCAAGGGCGTCTATATTACCGGGGTTGAGATGGATTCCCCGGCTATGAATGCAGGGCTCCAGCAGGGGGATGTGATTACGGTGATCAGCGGACAGGAAATTGAGTCTGTCTCCCAGATTCAGGAGATGCTTTTGAAATTTTCCAAGGAACAGGAAATCCAAGTAAATGTTATGCGCCAGGGGAAAGAGGGATACAAGGAAATTTCCTGCAAGGTGGTGCTGAACTGTCTGTGACAGGCGGGAGGAGAGCGTTATGAAATATATTGAAAGCTTCAAGGAGGGAAACAAAATTTCCGGTATTTACCTCTGCAAATATAAACAGTCGGCCGTGACAAAGAACGGCAAGGCTTATGAAAATGTGATTTTGCAGGATAAGACGGGGACGGTGGACTCGAAAATCTGGGATCCCAATTCCCAGGGCATTGCAGAATTTGAGGCCTTGGATTACGTGGACGTGACGGCGGAGGTAACCAGTTTCCAGGGAGCATTGCAGCTGAATATCAAGCGTCTCCGCAAAGCCGGGAGAGCCGAGTACAATCCGGCGGATTACCTTCCGGTCAGTGAGAGGGATATAGAAGAAATGTACCGGGAGCTGCTGGAATTTGCGGCCCAGGTACAAGAACCCCATCTGCGGGCTCTGCTTCATAATATGTTTGCGGAGGATGCGGAGTTTGCGGAGGCGTTCCGGCTTCACTCTGCGGCCAAGACGGTGCATCACAGTTTCGTGGGCGGCCTTCTGGAGCATACGCTGGGTGTGTGCAGGCTGTGCGCTTACTATGCGGAAGCCTATCCTCTTTTGAACCGGGATCTGCTGTATACGGCTGCCATGTGCCATGATATCGGAAAGGTCTACGAGCTGTCAGACTTTCCGGAGAATGATTATACGGACGAGGGGCAGCTCTTGGGACATATCGCCATGGGCAGTGAGATGGTGGGCGAGCAGATCCGGCGGATTTCCGGTTTTCCAAGGAAACTGGCCAATGAACTGAAGCACTGCATTCTGGCCCACCACGGAGAATTGGAATACGGCTCTCCCAAGAAGCCGGCTCTGGCGGAGGCGGTGGCCCTGAACCTGGCGGACAATACGGATGCCAAGATGCAGACCATGAAGGAGATTTTTAAGGCGGCCGGAAACAATACGGACTGGCTGGGATATAACCGGCTGTTTGAATCCAATATCAGAAAGACGGGCGGCTGAGCATGTTTCAGAAAAATGATGTGGTTACAGTAAGAATTGAACATATGGGAAATGACGGAGAGGGTATTGCCAGAGCAGACGGCTATACCCTTTTTGTCAAGGATGGCCTGCCTGGGGATTTGGCAGAGGTGAAAATTGTGAAGGCGAAGAAACAGTACGGCTACGGCCGCCTGATGCGTATTCTGGAGCCTTCTGAAAACAGGGTAGAGCCCCGGTGCCCCCTTCATCAAAAATGCGGCGGCTGTCAGATTCAGGCTCTCTCTTATAAAGAGCAGCTCCGCTATAAGGAGGAAAAGGTCCGGGGACATTTGAAGCATATCGGAGGCTTTCCGGAGCCGCCGGTTCTTCCGGTGATAGGGATGGAGGAGCCCTTCCGCTACCGGAACAAGGCTCAGTTTCCCTTTGGGACGGACAAGGACGGCAGAATCGTCACTGGATTTTATGCAGGGCGGACCCACAGCATTGTGGCCAATACGGACTGTGTGCTGGGCGCACCGGAGAACAAAGAAATTCTGGAAATCATTCTGGCGTTTCTAAAGGAGCGCAAAATTTCGGTCTACGACGAGAAGACGGGGAAGGGGCTGCTGCGCCATGCTTTGATCCGCAAAGGGTTCCGGACAGGGGAGCTGATGGTCTGCCTTGTGGTAAACGGCAGAAGCTTTCCCGGTGCGGACGAGCTGGCAGACCGGCTCTTTGCAGTCCCCGGCATGACCAGCGTTACTTTAAATGTGAATGAGAAAAATACCAACGTGATTATGGGAACTGAGATTCTTCCGGTCCGGGGCAGGACGCACATTATGGATGCCATCGGTCCGATCCGCTACCGGATTTCTCCCTTATCTTTTTATCAGGTGAACCCGGTCCAGACGGAGAAGCTGTATCAGACAGCCCTTGACTATGCCGGGCTGACGGGAACAGAGACCGTGTGGGACCTGTACTGCGGAATCGGAACAATCTCCCTTTTTCTGGCCCAGAAGGCGGAAAAAGTCTATGGCGTGGAGGTGATTCCTGACGCAGTCCGGGATGCCCGCAGCAACGCCGAACTCAATGGGATCGCCAACGCGGAATTTTATGAGGGCAGGGCGGAGGAAGTTCTCCCTGAGATGTATGAAAAGAAGGGCATCCGGGCGGATGTGATTGTGGCGGACCCGCCCCGGAAGGGCTGTGATACGGCATGTCTGGAGACCATGCTCCTGATGAAGCCGGAGCGGATTGTCTATGTGAGCTGTGACTCCGCCACCCTGGCCCGGGATTTGAAGATCCTTTGCGCCGGAGGGTATAGGCTTGAGCAGGTGCAGCCGGTGGATATGTTTGGGCAGACGAGCGGGGTGGAAAGTATCGTGTTGCTTTCAAAACTTCATACAAAACAGAATATAGAAGTGGAATTGGAAATGAGCGAGCTTGATTTGACGGCGGCGCAGAGCAAGGAATCCTATGAGGAAATAAAGGTTTATGTGGTGGAGCA
>ERZ779622.957-NODE-957-length-13340-cov-3.982311_pt1 | contig 13340 bp, 12 predicted proteins | sample MGYA00514188_ERZ779622 | MGnify/ENA primary metagenome ERZ779622 (study PRJEB29562, sample SAMEA4376702) | mouse gut metagenome | isolation source: Cecum | study: EMG produced TPA metagenomics assembly of the A DSS colitis mouse model was used to assess the...
CTTCATACCCCTTGTCATGCCTCTTATCATTCCTCTCTTCCTGGAGCCTTTGCCTCTCGTGCTCTTCTCTCAGCTTCTCCTCCAATGCCATTCTCTGTACCAGCTCCTTGACCCGCGTCTCCAGCTGCGAGATGTGAATGGTCATCCGGAACTCCTTCATAATCAGCAGAAAAATCGCAAACAGGAACAGAAAATTCGCTGTGGAATAGATCCCCAGACAATGGGCGATAAAGTCCGCCACAGGCGGAAACACGCTGAACACAACCAGCACCATGGCCAGTATCATCCAGAAAATCGCGCTTTCTATCTGCAGCTTCGACTCACGGATCTTGCGCATCATCTGCATAAATGTTGCCAGAGAAGCCAGAATCAGCACAATACGCAACGTCATGGTCATCATCCATTCCTCCTTCTTCTTTCTGCTGCCTGCCCGCCATTTCCTCCCACTCAAAGTATTCCTGCAAATCCCCGGATTCCGGAGCATTCACCGGAGAACGCCAGTACTGAGGATTCATGCTGCACCAGCTTACCAGTGCTTTCGGAAGCTTCCGATACGCCTTGCCCAGACGGTATCCGGCATACTTCCATGCAGTCTCCCACACCAGAAGCAGAAGGTAAGAAGCCTTGCCCCGACGGATCAGCCTCTTAACCGTCTCCTTCACCAGGCGGAGCCCTTCTCCCTCTGAAGCCACACCTGCAAATACCTCCGGATGATCCGCCTGAGACACTCCCAGGTCAAAATTCCTGTGAAATTGCTGCCTCGCCGTCAGATTATGAGAATGAATCACCCGTGCATCCGCCACATAGGCAATGCCATATCCCGCCTGAACCACCCCCGCGGCATAGATCATATCCTCATTGAAGAGAGTCCTTTTGATAAATCCTCCCTGCCGTTCAAAGATATCCCTGCGGTAAGCACAGCACACATTCGAGGCAAAATACGTTTTTATCCCCAGCTCTGGCAAATCCGCCAGAGTCGTTACGCGGGAATCCTTGGGATAGTTAAACTCTCTGGTACAGCGTTCCACCGGCCGACAGTCCCTGTCCGGCAGCTGACGGGCATACGCCGCCGCAACCCTTTCCCCTTTCGGTCCCTGCCACGAGAGCGCCTCCACCAGCCTCTCCACCAGCCTTTGCCCCCTGGGAACCGCATCATCCGTCATAAAAATCATTACCTCAGCCTCTGATATCCCTGCCCCCAGATTGCGGGTATTCCCATGGTCAAACTCCTGCCTGGTCACATGATAAACCTCCAGATTATCGATCCCCTCACAGGCCCGGGAATCCCAGTACCTCTCCTCTGTATTCACCACAATAATCCGGTTCACCGGATAGGTCTGCTCCCTCAGCCTTTCCAGCAGACAAAAAAAACGCTTCCCCGGCCTGTAAACAGGAATGATCACATCCACCAGCATCCTCCCGTCACACCCCCGCCGCAATTCCCCTGCCTGCCCACACACTGTTTTCTTTCCCTCTTCCAATTCCCAATTCTCCAATCGTTTTTCTCTGTTTTCTCTGTTCCTTCTGCCTGATTTCCCCGCCATTCCCCGTTATCTCTCTGATTCCTGTTTAACTCCCTGCCAGCTGCCATGCATTATCTGAATTTATGCTTCTTTTTCAATTCAGTGACAGTATCAACACCGCTGTTTTTTCTTAGTATATATCAAAATGGCTGCATTTACCAGTGCAATTTGACTATATATCAATATGTCATGTTATTCTGCTCCGGAAATTCAGCAGGGAATGCCGACAGCAGGTGGGTATTAATCATGGAAATCATTGCTGAAATACAAGCGTGATTCCACTTGGAATCAGAAAGCATATGGCGGCGCTTCCCAGAGACACGCATTTTGTGGCTATCTGCAAACCGATAATGTTTCCCACAGCCACAGAAAAATTCAGCCTTGCCAGATAAATAGACGTATATACCAAACCGCTTATTACTGCCTGCTTCATCCATCGGATTTCCCCCTTAAACCGGCTGAAGATTCCCGGACTGCTTCTCTGTGCTGCTCATAAACCTCTGCGATCTTATCCAGATATGTAATCGCTTCATCACTTAGCTGAGCCAAAGGACTGCTGACATGGCTGGTTAAGCAGATTACCTTTGCTCCCACATTGGAAGCTGTCTCTGCCAGCAACAGAACCTCCTTTGTACGTCCTGAATTGGAAATCGCAAAAACCACATCATTTTCTTTTAACTGATTCACGATAATTCCCTCCAAAAGAGAATCATTTTCAGATATAACAGGAAGACCGACCCACATCATCCGCATAGCCAGATCACGAGCTCTTGTGCTTGATTGCCCCACGCCAACTACCAGAATTTTATCTGCTTTCAATAAAAGTCCGACCGATTCCTGAAGCTCCTGCTGAATGGTATCATATGTACTTTCAAAAGAAGTTACCGCTCTGTCAATCAGTTTACGCATAATCTGTTTTGGCGAATCCTGAGGCATGATCTGTGATATTTTACGCAGCCGCCATTCCGCAAAAACACAGATTTTTCAAAACACACTGAGGTTGAGTCGTATAGTTTTTTAATTTCTGTAACGAATTGCCAATTAATGTGATATAAAAGGTAAAGGGGGTGAATTAAGGAATGGATTACTCAGATATGGAAATTGTTTATCAGAAGTATTCCAGATTAGTTTATGGATTTTTATATTCTCATACGCACAATGCTGAATGGTCAGAGGAAATGACACAGGAAACTTTTTTGAAGGCGACCATGTCTATTTCGCGTTATGATGCTTCTTGTAAACTGTCTGTATGGCTTTGCCAGATTGCAAAGCACATATTATGGCAGGAGTTCCGGAAAAAGAACCATTTCAAAATGGCGGAATTTACCGATGATTTGCCGGATGTTTCACTATCGGAAGGGGAAGCTTTTGTTATTCAGCAGGAAAACAAGATGGAACTGTATCAGGCAATCCACCATCTACCAGAACAAGAGAGAGAAGTTGTATTGTATCGTATAAGTGGAGAATTGTCTTTTCGTGAAATCGGAGCAATCATGGGAAAAAGTGAAAATTGGAGCAGAACGGTTTTTTTCCGTGCCAAGCAAAAAATCAGAAGGGAGATCAGTCAGAATGAATGAGAAATATAACTGTGATGTGATACGGGATCTTCTTCCCGGCTACATAGATAACATTTTAAGCGACACAGGAAATGAACTGGTGAAAAATCATTTAGGGGAATGCGAGGAATGTCTTAACATTTATACGGAAATGAAGGAAGGTATCGGAAAAGATGATTTATCTGCCTATGATACCATTGCTGTGGACGCATTAAAAAAGATACGAAAGCGCACGAACCGCCTGAAAATAACCATAGGAATACTGGTGGGTATTCTGTTTCTGTTCTTGTTATTTATTGCCCTTAAAATTTATGTGATTGGCAAACCGCTTGGAACAGGGTCTATGTCCATACCAGACACTGTTTATGATGAAGAAACAGGGCAGCTTACTGTGAGTGGAAAAATGAATCTGCATTCCTTCCACGTCAGTAAAGTGGTGTGGAAAGAAGATGAGAATAACCCAAATATTGTGAATGTAATCGTTTATTATGCGGAAACACTTCCTTTTGCAAAAGATAGGACCGATTTTTCTATTGTAATTCCCAATGTAAAAGGGAAAAAAGTTTACCTTGCCTGCCCGGAATATGATCGAATGGAAATATATGACTGGCGGATGCATCACTATGAGAAAGTAGAGAGTTTAAAAAAAGAAATATACGGCAAAGTACCAGAGCTTGACGAGAAAACGGACGCTTTAAACTGTATGCAGGGAATAACGGCAGTGGATGGCATAGAGGGAATTAGTTTCAATGTGGATTTTATATATGGAAAAGGCGCATCCTACTGGTGGTTTAATGGTATGTTGACAACGGACGGAGAACTGGCACCGGCAGATTTTGAAATATGGATTTCTCTTGAAGAACCCCATATAATTCTTATCTATGATTATCAGAAAGGTAAATATATTGATGATTTTTCTATTATATCCAATAGAAAACGAACAGAATAAAACGAAACGGGAAAAGCGCCCGGCTGGCTGACCCGCGCCATCCCTTCCTCCAAGGCGTCCCTCCAGAAAGCCCCCTCAAGACCCCTTCCCCCGCCGGAAGCCCCTCCACGCTCCTGCCGCAAAGCAGGCCGCCATCACCACCATCAGAGTCAGATAAGCCAACGCCGCCCCCGCAATTCCTCCCTGCTTTACCAGGGCCGGCGCCAGCACAGCAGCCAGCACGGCCAGCAACGCATAGATCCCAAAAATCATCAGCTGCTGCCGCAGAATCACCAGCACATAATAATGCAAATTCAGGAGCGCATAAAAACCGCCGCCCAGCACAATCAGCAGAAACGCCCCATGATAACGAACCAGGCTTCCCGCATAGGAAGCGCCCAGAATCCGCTCCATGATTCCCAGCACCGGCCGTCCCAACAGCCAGGTAAGCACTGCAGCCAGGCCGCCAAGCGCCGCAATCAGAAGTGAGATCCTCTTCAGCATGCGCACAAACTCCGGATACCGCCCCTGATTCCAGTCATCGGTCAGATACGTAAGTACCGGGCGGATCACAAAGCCTGCTGCCAGGTTAATCACAGAAGTGGGCATAAAAATCACATTAAAATATCCGGAGGCCACATCATCCATGTGGGCGTCAATCGCGTATTTGGCTGCCGAAAAGATATAAAAGTCCAAAAACACAGAAAGAAAAAGCAGCCAGGCCGCTCCGGTCAGCGGTCCCAGACAATCCCTGCTCCCTTTCCGTTCCACCCCTTCCAGCCTTCCGAGCACCGGGATATCAAACAAAATCACTCCTGCGATCTGTGCCGCCACCGCCGCCCCGCAGGCCCACAGCAAAGGAACCCCCGCCAGCAAGACCACCAGAAATATCCCCACCGAAAGAATGGTCCGGAAAGTATTGGATTTCCCGGTCAGATGCAGGTGTCCGGCGCGCTGAAATTCAGACTCAAAAACATCTGCAAACCCGTCAATGACCTTGTAGCACACCAGCAAAAAAATAATTCCCGCCTTTTGCGGCGTATACCCGCATACCAGCAGATATCCTGCACCTGCCAGCAAAGCAATCGTGCAGGTAAGGCACCGGTGATAAAAATAATCTCCGAACCGGAACTGTCCGGCCCCGTCCGTGACCTGAAAAGGCCGGATACCAAAATACGCCAGAATAAACAGCTGCTGCCCGAAGGTACTGAAGCCGAAGGCAAAGACCCCTCCCTGCTCCTTTCCCACAATCCGCATCACCAAAAAGGTGAGCACCATGCTGGCAAAGGCATAGCAGAAGCTCCCTGCCATATTCCAGACGATATTCTGCTTTTCTCTGTTTGGGCCTGTCCGCATCAGAAGAGCAGCCCAGCTGTCTGTAATCCTCATGATTTCCCCTGTCTTTTCTCTGTCATAATCTCTTCCGAAGCCAGCCCTGCGTTATACCCTGCCTGTTCCGAATTCCCGGCAGGACTAAATATCCTTCCGAAAATTCTGAATCAGAAGAATGGACAAAAGCATCCGCAGCATATATTTCGCCGCTACCACAGGCTTTAAATAGCTCTCCCCGCCCAGACGCTCACCGATCCTGACAGGAATCTCCGCCACCCTGGCTCCCTGCTTCAAAAGATAAGACACGGTATCCGGCTCCGGCCCATAGTTGAGATTCAAAGCAAACTCCCCAATCATTCTCCGGTTAAACATCCGCATCCCCGAGGTCGGATCCGCCACCCGTACCCCCGTAGTCAGCCATATGGCGGCTGCCAGCAGCCGGCTGCCGATCATCCGTATGGAAAAACCCTTGGGCTGGTCTATAAAGCGGCTCCCGATCACAATGTCATAACCCTCTTCCATCTTCTGCTTCATCGGCAGGATATACTCCGGACGATGCTGTCCGTCTCCGTCGAACTGAACCGCACAGGCATATCCTTTCTGCCAGGCGTATTTCATCCCGGCCTGAAAACACCCGGCCAGGCCCAGATTGACCGGAAGATCCAAAAGCTGGTAGCCGCGATTCCGGCAGATCCCGGCTGTCCGGTCTGTAGAACCGTCATTGACAACCAGGTAATCCAGATCCGGATAATCCCGCGCCAGCTCCTCCACCACCTGTTCGATATTCGCTTCCTCATTAAATGCAGGTATTACTACGAGTACCTTGTCCATGCATTCCATTCTTCTCTCCAGTCATCCTCCTCTGCTGACAAACCATGCCACTGAAAAAGGAGGGGAAAATGTCAATTCAAAGTATGATGTCACAAACCATATCCACAATCTCCGGCTCCAGATCCGCATACAAAGGAAGAGTCAGCACCTGCCGGGATATCTGTGCCGCAACCGGAGTCTCTCTCTCATCATACTGTTCCCGGTAGCAGGCGTAACTGTTGATGCAGGGATAAAAATATTTCCTTGCATGGATATTGTACTCCGCCAGCTCTTTAAAAATCTCGTCCCTGTCCTTTTAATAGCCGTCGAATACCACCGGCATGTAAGCATAATTCATCCCTGCCCGCGGATTCTCCGGACACAGACGGATCCCCTCTGTCCCTGAAAGCCGTTCCCGATAACGCCGGACCAGCTTTTCACGCTTCGCGATTTCCCCTTTAAGGTGCCGCAGATTGCAAAGTCCCATGGCAGCCTGAAATTCATTCATTTTTCCGTTTGCCCCCACGTACTCCACACTCTCATAACCAGTGATCCCAAAATTCTTCAGCTCATACAAACGCTGCCGCAGCGCCTTTTCCCGAAACGCGACCGCGCCTCCCTCAATGCTGTGAAACACCTTGGTAGCATGAAAACTGAACATCGACACATCTCCGAACTCCGCCACCCCCCTGCCGTCCAGGGTCTCTCCGAATGCGTGGGCCGCATCGTAAATCACCTTCAGATGATATTTCCTGGCAATCTGTTCCATCCGCTCCACATCGCAGAGATTCCCATATACATGAACCGGGACAATTGCCGACGTGCGTTCGGTAATCCGACTCTCCAGCTGTTCAGCATCCAGGGTATAGTCCACCGGATTGATATCGCAGAATACCGGCGTCAGCCCATTTCTCACAATCGCATGGGTCGTGGAGGCAAAGCTGAACGGGGTGGTAATCACCTCCCCCTTAAGGTCCAGAGCCTGCAAGGCCAGCTCCAGCGCCATATGACCATTGACGAACAGCTCAAGCTCCGGAATCATCAGATACTCCTTAAGCTGTTCCTTAAACTGTTCATGATAATCTCCCATGTTCGTCAGCCAGGCGCTTTCCCACAGAGGCTTCAGCATATCCACATATTCTTCCAGCGGAGGCAGCGAAGAGCGTGTCACTGCCACCGGGCTATCCAGCTTTTGTCTCATCATTTTTACGATTCCTTTCCGGGACACACATGATCAGGCTTTAAATCCCCTTTTCCATCCGGTATTCCTGATACCTCTTTACCAGATACTGGCAGGGGATCTCCTTTCTCTCCTCCAGCTTTCTTCCGTCAAAGCAGCGCAGATGATTTCCCACCATATCATAGCCAGCCATGCAGGAAAAAGCCACACCTCCGGAAAAACGGGGATTGCACTCCAGAAGATGCCAGTCCCCCTCAGACCTCTCCACAAATTCAAAATTCACACATCCCCGGATATCCAGCGCCCCGGCAATCGCCTCGCACTGCCGGGCCAGCCTCTCGTCCGTAAAGACCTGTACCGAGGTCCCGGCTCCGTTCGGGGTCCGCAGAAGCTCCCGACGGGAGACGCTTACCGTCTGCCCGCTCTCCGGATTCCTCACCACATCCGCCGTGACCACAGTCCCCGAAATCTCCGGCTGCACCAGATAGCTGTCAGCCATAGCCCGATTCCATTCCGTGGCCTGGCGCATCTGTCTGGCATCGGCAATCCGCATCAGCCCCTGGCTGCTCCGCCCCAAAAAAGGCTTTAAGATCAGCGGGTATTTCATCAACTCATATCCGGTATCCTCTTCCTCCTCCATCACCTCAGCCAGAGACTGACCAGGAATCGTCCTGCAGAGTCCAAGCGGGGTCAGAAAATGCTCCAATTTTTGTTTATTGCGGCACAGACGAATGGTATTCTCACCAGAGATGCACAAGGTCACCCCCATGGCCTCTGCCTGCTGCCGCCATTTTTGCATGGCATCCACCTCCACATCCGTCAGCGGCACCACATAATCCACCTGTTCCTCCCTGCATACCCTCTCCAGAAATGCCTGAAACCTCTGCGGATCCACCGCCGGCGGCGCCTGGTAAAAACGGTCCACCTCCCCGGAAGCCACAATCCACTCCGCCGGATAGATATCACAGCCTATCACCCGGAAGCCTTCCTTTTTATAATTTCCCACTACGGCTGCTGCCGAAAACGAACCCACAGCCGTCACCAGTATCGTCCTGCTCATTTGATCTCCTTTTTATACCAAGTTCTCAGTCCGTAAAGCCACTGACAGAAAGTCAAGAAAACGAGAAACACAGCCAAGGAAAAGGGGAGAGAAGCAACCGGAAATGGTCTGCCGATTTTGACTTTGCAGAGATTTAGAAGTCCTTAAATTTCTGAATTTTCGTTTCGCTTTTAGCAAAAATCAGGAATTTTAGGAATTCTTAATCTCGAAACCGGAAAAAGCGGCAGACCATTTCCGGCTGCTTCTCTCCCCTTTTCCTTGGCGTACCTCTCGGAAGCTCTTAACTGGCTGACATCATCCGCCGCCCCTCCCGGGCATGCTCACTCACCGCTCCCCTGGTGCAGCCTTTCTCTCACTACTCCTGCCAGATAACAAAAGCTCTCCATCCGCAGCGCCCATGCCAGCAAAACATACAGGATCATCCCGCATCCGATCTGCACCAGAAGACGGAGCCAAGGAGTCAGCCCTCCCAGCAGCAGTCCTGCGGCCATCACCCCTGCACACATCACTGCGGAGAGAAGAGCCGACGGCATCACGTCCATCCACTGATGAAAGATGCTGTATCCCAAAAGCTTTCGGTTCGGCGCCGCATTGACAAAAGTACAGAGAAAATCCTGCATGGCCTTCAGCATCACCATCCCGTACACGGAAAAGCACATGCCCAAAGCCAGCGCCGCCAGGCTCAGCGCCTTTTTCACCAGCTCCAGCTTCAGGAAGATATCGCTTCTGCCCATGGCATTGATGGCCTGAAGATTGGTGATATGAATCGGCCAGAAGCAATAGGAAATGCACATGATCCGCAGAAACGGCACACAGACCAGCCATTGCTCTCCCAAAAGTGCCAGCACCAGATTATCCGCCACGGCAAACATGCCCAGAAGCATGGGAAGTGTCACGAATGCACTGAGCCGGATCGCCCTGCGAACCATCTGACATACCTTTTCTGTATTCTCCTGGCTGGCAGCAAAGGCCGGCAGAAGCACTGCCTGAATCGCTGCTCCCAGATTCGTGGCTATCAGCATGGGGAACTGTTCTCCCCGGTTATAGCTTCCCAGTAATTCCTCATTATAGATCTTTCCGATAAAAAGTCCATACAGATTATTGAATATCGTATCCAGCAGCGAGGCACACAAAAGCTTCCAGCCAAAAGCAAACATTTCCCGGAGCCGCTGCAGGGAACACCGCATGACCGGCCTCCAGGATACCGTGAAAAACAGCACTGCCATCAAAGCCAGATAGTAGACAATCTGCTGCCAGACCATTGCCCACACGCCATACCCCCGGTAAGCCATGAAGATACTGACTGCTCCGGCAATCAGAGACGCTGCCAGCGTGGACAAAAACAATCCCCGGAACTCCATTCTGCGGGACACATAGGCTGTCTGCACAGAGATCACGGCCCCCGGAAACAGCACCACTGACAAAACCCGCACAATCGCCTTCAGTTCACAGATATCATACCAGTCAGCGATCTCCGGAGCTGCCAGGTACAAAAGCCCGTAAAGCGCCAGGGCCACTGCCAATTCAAAATAGCAGACTGATGAAAAATCCACCTCATCCGCCTGCCTTTTCTGCACTAACGCCGTGCTGAAGCCACTCTGTACAAACACATTGGCAATGATGATGAAGATCATGATAATCCCCACTACCCCGTATTCCGCCGGAGTCAGCAGCCGGGCAAGGATAATCGCGATCACAAACTGCACCCCCTGGGAGCCGCCGTTCTCCAGCAGCTTCCAGAACAGTCCTCCGGCTACCTTCTGCTTCATCTCTGTCTCAGTCACTCGATACTTCCTTTCCTTTCGCCACCCATGAAGAAGCCGTCACTGTTCCTGAAAGTGAAAGACTTTCAATGCCAGCTCATACAGACCCGGCGCCGCATTCTCAAAGCGGATAAAAAAACGGGTCCGCAGATTCAGCTCACGGTAAAACCGGCGGTTCCTTTTCGCCAGCACTTCCCCGTACTGTTTGGTGTTGACCTTTGTGAGAAAATAAATCCGCGCCAGGGCACGCCGCGCCACCTCATGAAAGCGGCCGCCGGTTTCCCGGTCAAAACCGCGGTACATCTTCTTCATATCCTGGTAATACTGCCTTTGCTTCCTTTCGTAATCCCCCTGTTTCATTAATGTAGTCCACGAAAAGGCTCCCCCAAGGCGATATACGCACATGGGACGGTCCATATAATAGGCCCATCCCCGTGCAGCTGCCATAAGCTGCAGCGGTATGTCTGCCAACGGAGCATTGACATAAAAGTCCGGCAATATTTTGACCATATCCGCCCGGAACATCAGAGATGCCGTGGGATATCCGCTGGTCTTGTCAATGATTTCCTCCGGGGACACCCGCCGGCTTCTCCGGTACGGCCGCATCCTCCGCTCTGTCAAAGCGCGCCCCTGTACCTCAATACAGGCACTGTGAAACACCAGGGAGCAATCCGGATGCGCCTCCATATAGTCTGTCTGCCGCTGCAGCTTATGCGGATCGGTCCAGTAATCATCCCCCTCGCACATAGCAATATAACGGCCTTTTGCCCGCGGAAAATTATAAGTCCCGCTGACATTGGTAAGCCCCTTGGCATATTGATTCTCTGTCTGCAGAATCGGCTTGATGATCTCTGGATATTGCCTGGCATATTCCCGGATAATATCCGCCGTTCCGTCCGTAGAAGCATCATCGTGGATCAGTACTTCATAAGAAAAGTCTGTATCCTGGCTCAAAAAGCCGTCAAGCGCGTCCCGGATATATTCTTCCTGATTATAAGTAATGCAGCAAATGCTGACCATCACCGTCTCCTGTTTTTCAGCCCCCATTTCGTCTCCTGTTTTTTACTTTTTTCTTACCAATAGCTTTCATTTTACAATATCCTGCACGAAATGTAAATCCTATATGGTATTTTTCGCTTAAATGTGATAGATTATAGATACTGTCTATCTTCCCTCCCGAAAAGTCACGGATGGAAGCAGGTATTCTTGCAGACAACAAACATACAATCAGGAGGTTATTACCCATGAATTCACAATCCAGGCTCCGGCGGACGCTGATTCTGTCCGGACTCATCATGGCGAATTTTACATTTGCTGCGCACGCTACTGTAGGCGAGTCGCCCCATGTAGCTGCTGCCGAAAGTCAGGCTTCGCAGACTATTGTGGCCGGAAGCTCCCGGAATACGGATGCTGCCGGACCTCAGGCTGCATCCTCCTCCGGCGGCTCTCAGACGATTACTGTCGGTCAGGGACAGGCATCCGATTCCGGACAGAGCAGTCAGGCCGGACAGACCCTGCGCCCGGGTGACAATTCGGGTTCTCAGGCTTCAGAAGGTACGGATCCGGAGACTGCATCCCCGGAATCCGCCTCTTCCGAAACTGCCGCACCAGATACGGACGCTCAGGATCCCGCGGATCCCATGCTGATGCCAGTGACCGAGGAGGAAGCCAAAGAGAATGCCGAGGGCGCACTTCCCGAAGGACATCCCCTCACCGTTCCCAAGCGGGAGCCCCGGCTGCAGGCCACGGTTCTTCTCTGTGACGCCATGCAGTGGTCTCAGCCCTTTGTCAATGATCAGTGGTGCGATGTGGACGGACGTCCCTTCTATTCGATCTCCGTTTTTGTGGAGCAGATCATCGGCAACATCCATTACCGCGCTTACACCTCCACGAACGGCTGGACCCGCTGGGTCATGAACGGACAGCAGACGCCGATTCCTGCTGATCAGGCTCCGATCGAGGCGATTCAGATGCGTTTCAGCGGCCCGGTATCGAATGACTATGACCTGTATTACACCACCCGCCTCACTGACGGACGCGAGACCGGCTGGGCCCGCAACGGTCTTTCCGCCGGTGTCATGAACCAGGGCGAGGCTTTGTCCGCCTTCCGCATGGCATTTTTCCGCAAGGATGATTCTCCGAATATCACAGTCGATGATTCCGCGCTTGTCTCTGCCCATGCAGACGGAATTCAGTATGTGGACGGCAGCCTCCGCTATATCCATGGAGACGGTTCCAACTTTACCGGCTGGGGCTGGGTCGGCAATGACCGTTACTATTTTACCGACTCTTATCCGGTCACCGGATGGCAGTACATAGACGGCTATAAGTATTACTTTGATGAGGGAGGCAAGCTGGTCACGGATCTGGAACCCGTCATCGGAGCGAACGGCCCTTATCTGATCCGCATCAACAAAGAGATGAACTGCATGACGATCTATGTGCAGGACGGAGCCAATGGTTATATCATCCCGCTGAAGTCCTTTTTAACCTCCTGCGGCGATGACACTCCGCTGGGCACCTTTAAGACTCCGGAGAAGTACCGCTGGAGACTGATGATTCACGATCTGTACACCCAGTATGCGACCCGCTTAGGATCCGGACTTTCCATCCTGATGCATTCCATCATTTATGATGCGCCTAATCCGTTCTCGGTATGGGCCAGCACCTATAACCATATGGGCGTCGCGCGTTCCGCCGGATGTATCCGCCTGACTACCGCGGATTCCAAGTGGATCTATGACCACTGCCCGCTGGGCACCACGGTGGAAGTGTACAACAGCCAGATACCAGGACCGTATGAGCGTCCGGCTATCGAATCGGAGATTCCGTTTGAGCAGACATGGGATCCGACAGACCCTAATATCACGGAGGATCAGATTGCTCAGGAGTCCGCCCGGATTGCGGCAAAGTACGGATATTAACAGAGGAAGCATCCGCTACCCAAAGTATATGTCCTGAACGGAGCATGATAAAATAATAAAACAGCGTGCAGCGTCACCGTATCCAGCCGGTTGATCGCTGCACGTTATTTTTCTCTGTTTTATCCGTTGGTTTATAGTTCGGACCATTGGGAGCCGGTGTCAGTAAGTTAAGTCGTTCCAAAAGGTACGCCAAGGGAACGGGGAGAGAAGCCACCGGAAATCGTCTGCGGATTTTTCCGGTTTCGAGATTAAGAATTCCTAAAA
>ERZ779622.960-NODE-960-length-13326-cov-5.425665_pt1 | contig 13326 bp, 16 predicted proteins | sample MGYA00514188_ERZ779622 | MGnify/ENA primary metagenome ERZ779622 (study PRJEB29562, sample SAMEA4376702) | mouse gut metagenome | isolation source: Cecum | study: EMG produced TPA metagenomics assembly of the A DSS colitis mouse model was used to assess the...
CTTCAGATGGGGGGTGTCGCACAGCAGTGTATTTATTAGAACGCCGCTGAGTATGAAGGGCTTCCGCTGTATGTATTTTCACAGAAATCTACAAAACATGCTATTTCCAGATCCAGCTACAGAGAGATCAAAAAGGGAGATATTATCCAAATCAATCTCGCCGCAAAAATTGACGGATATTCGCCGTCTATCGGTATGCCAGTTTCCATGGGACCGTTGACCGGGTTTAAACGCGAGCTGGTTGAGTTTTGCCTGAGGGCTCATATGTGGACAGAGAAGCAGTTAAAAGCGGGAGTGCTGGCATCCCGGATAGCAAAAGACTTTATCACATTCTTTCAGGAGAATGGGTATGGCGAGAACCTGCTGTACGGTCCCTGCCACGGCCTCGGTCTGATTGAGGTGGAGGCGCCGTGGATGGAGACGATTTCCGATTATCCGCTGAAGAAGAATATGACATTCCAGATCGATACGTTTGCCATGGGATCGGATTTCGGACTGCGATGGGAAAAACCGGTCGCTGTCACGGAAGCCGGCTGTGATCTGCTCAGCCCTCAGATTGGCACGATTTATGAAATAGACTGTTAGGAGGGTGATGAATGAAAAACAATTCTGAACTGATCGTCATGCTGACCTGGAAGGATAAAACAGTCGAGAACGCGATCGAAGTGTTTGAAAGTGCAAAGCATACAAATGTAAATTATTGGGGTTTTAAAGAAGTAGGGCTGCCGAGAGAAGACATGATAAAACTGGTACGCCTGATTCATGACGAGAAAAAGACAGCGGTTCTGGAGGTTGTGGCCTATACGGAGGACGCGTGTATTGAAGGGGCAAAGGTTTGCGCAGAGTGTGGATTTGATATACTTATGGGCACGATGTACTTTGAGAGCGTACAGAGAATAGCGGAAGACAACGGTATTATCTATTACCCGTTTGTTGGAACGATTGAAGGAAGACCGAGCGTCCTCAAGGGAACAATAGAGGGGATGATCGAGGAAGCAAACGGACTGATCCGGGATAAGGGAATCAAAGGATTTGATCTTTTGGGCTATCGATATACCGGAGATGCCGTAAAACTGAATCAGGAATTTGTCAGACAGGTAAAGGGGAATGTCTGCCTTGCGGGAAGCGTATCCGGTTTTCAAAGGCTGTCAGAGATCAAAAGGACCGGCGCCTGGGCGTTTACGATCGGCGGGGCATTTTTCGAAAAAAAGTTCTGCGAGGGATCCTTTGCTGATAACATAAACGCGGTGCTGGAGTACCTTGATAAGGAAGGAGATGCATAGAAATGGCGATTATTGAAATGAGAAATATGTTGGAGAAGGCGAGGAAGGAAAAGTATGCCGTAGGGGCATTTAACTGTTTCAATATTGAGATGGTACAGGGTATCATTGCGGCGGCGGAAGAAAAAAAATATCCGCTGATACTTCCGTTGGCGGAAAGTCATATAAAGTTTTCCGACTGGGAACTGATCTCCTATATTATGAAAAATCAGGCGGCAAAAGCTTCCGTACCGATCGCCTTGCAGCTCGACCACGCGAAAAAGACGGAAACAATCGAAAAGGCGATAGAGGCAGGTTTTTCTACCGTTATGTTCGATGGATATGAGTTGCCTTTTGAGGAGAAAATCCATCAGACAAAAGAAATTGTGGAGATGGCTCACCGACATGGCGTGCTTGTAGAAGCTCCTTTGGGAAAAATTGGAACCGTGGGAAAAGAATCGGAGGCAAAATATGATCACGATGCGGTTACAGACCCGGAACTTGTGGAAGAGTTTACAACAAAGACAGGTGTAGATATCCTGGCTGTGTCTGTCGGCACCACGCACGGGAGGGCAGCGGGAGAGAGCCATCTGGATTACGAAAGACTTCAGAAGATCTGCAATAATACGGATGTCTTTATCTCGCTGCACGGGGGAAGTGGTGTTGCGGACGACTCATACAGGCGGGCTATTTCCATTGGCGTTGAAAAGATCAGTATTTTTACAAGGGTTTCCACGGCGGCAGTAGATGAGATCGCTCGTGTGCTGGAGAACGGAAGAATGAGGTTCCCGGAACTTCTCGTGCAGGCCAAAAAGGGAGTGACGGGAGAGGTTGGCCATCTGATCGATATTTTCTCGAACCGATGACAGGCGTCGGATGTATAAGGCGAAGTTATGAATTATATGGGAATTGACCTTGGAACGACAGGGTGTAAAGTTTGTACATTCTCAGAAAAAGGGAATTTGCTGTACAGAGCATATCGCAGATATCCGGGCAGGAGAAGCGGCGTACAGGCGGAAGAACTGGATCCGGAAGTTGCGGCGGAGCTTGTGCGGGAATGCATCATGGAAAATAATGAAAATATGGGAATGGAAACGGCCGAAGGGTTATCCATCAGTGTTTCCGGTGACGAATGCATTCTTCTCGATGAACGGAAAAGGAGCCTGGGACCGGTGATCATGTCGCGCGATCAAAGAGGGCAGGAGGAGATGGAAAGGCTTTTAGAGAGATACTCTGCCGATCTTCTGTTCCAAAAAACCGGCCTCCCAGTACATAGAAAGTATGGTATGCTCAGGCTCATGTGGTATAAAACGCATGAGCCCGCTTCTTTCCGCAGGATACGGTATGTGATGACCTGGGAAGACTTTCTTCAGCTGCGTCTCGGGATTGTGAGACCGGTATGCAGTTATTCTTCTGCCGCCAGATTGATGTTGATCGATCTGAAAAACAGATGTTATCTGGACGGTGTGATGGAGGCGGCAGGTCTGTGCAGAGAATGGTTTTCCCCGCTGGCTGAGTCGGGAAAAAAGGTGGGAGTGATCGAAGGAAAAGAGGCGGAAAGGCTTGGCTTTCGACATCCGGTCTGTGTGGCAGCGGGCGGGTTTGACCAGTCCTGCGCGGCGACCGGGGCAGGACTTTCAAAAAGCGGAACGGCAGTGGTAGGATCGGGAACAATGGAGTCTTTGAGTATTTCTACGGATAAACCGCTGTTGAGTCCATATTTTATGGAGAAGAAATATCCGACTAACTACCATCTGTACCCGGGACTCTATATCTGTACGGCAACCAATGTGGGCGGAAGCGCGATCGTGAACTGGTATCATGACCAGATAGAAGATACAGAGATAAAAATAAAAGGATATGATGAGATGATCAGCCGGTGTGGACGGAAGCCGTCGGGCTTGCTGCTTCTGCCACATTTTGCAGGGTCAGGGCCGCCGTATAAAGATGCAGATTCAATGGGTGCGCTCATCGGGCTTCAGGTAAATACGACAAAGCGGGAGATTTTACAGGCAATTTTGGAAGGAATTACTTATGAATTAAGGCAGAATCTGGAAATGATAGAGCGCGGGTGCAGTATGGATATAAGAGAAATTCGGGCGGTAGGCGGGGGCGCAAAGTCGGATTACTGGTTGCAGTTGAAGGCTGATATTACAGGTAAAACAATAGTGAGAATGAAGAATGAGGAGGCTGGCTGCGCGGCGGGAGCGATGGCTGCGATGGTGGCCTTGAATGAAGAAATGACCTGGGATATGGCCACCCAAATTTTTTCAAAGAGAGGACAGGTATTTGTACCTTCCGAAGAGAGAAAATATCAGTATGAACCTTATTACCGGATTTACCGTTCTCTATATCCATCGTTGAAAGACAGTTTCCATGCGTTGAAAAAAATTCAGAAAGAGGAAAAGAAGTATGTATGACGTTGTTGGAGTTGGCGAAGTATTAATTGATTTTTCCCCGTCTTTTCAGGGGCCGATGGGCAATCCGGGATTTGAAATGAATCCGGGCGGAGCTCCTGCAAACTGCCTGGCGGCAAACGCAAAACTGGGAGGAAGCTGTGCATTTGTGGGCAGTGTCGGCAAAGATTTTTTCGGTAGATTTTTGGTGGAACAGTTAAAACGGTTGGAGATCGATGTGAAGAATGTGACGGAAGTACCGGAGTTGACAACGATCGATTTTGTCGCGAATAATAGAGACGGCGAACGGGAATTTGCGTTTTTCCGCAATCCTGGTGCAGATACAAAACTTGTGTTTGAAAAGATTCCGAATGACCGCTGGCTGGATACGAAAATATTTCATTATGGAACACTGAGCTTTACCGATGAACCGAGTGCATCGACAGTTAAAAAAATGCTCAGGGCAGCGAAAGAAAGGAATATTTTGTTGTCTTTTGATCCTAACTACAGGGAAAATTTATGGGAATCTCCAGGAAAGGCCAGAGAAATAATAGAAGAATGCCTGCAGTATTGTGATATCCTGAAAATTTCGGAAGAAGAAATGCGGTTGATTTTTAATACCGGGATGATCCATCCCTCAGAGGCGTTGGAAAGATTTTTGAGTATGGGAATTTCCCATGTATTTATCACAATGGGAGATAAAGGGACATGGTATGGCGACAGACATACAAGAGGATTTGAAAAGGCATTTTCCGTGGAAGCGGTCGATACGACGGGATGTGGAGATTCTTTTTTGGGAACTATACATTATTTTCTGCTCCACTATCCCGGCTGGAATTTAAAAAAGATGGTGGCTTATGCGAATGCGGCCGCGGCGATCTGTGCAACAGGAAGAACGGGTATTGCTGCGATGCCGGAATGGGGACAGATAGAAAATCTGGTGAAAGAAGGGAAAAGGAGATAGATGAATGCAGTTATTAGACATTTTTTTCAAAGAATACGATGAAGCAAGGGAGAAAAAAATTCCGTTTGTCATTCCGATTGGGACAATTGAATATCATACAAGACATTTAAGTTCGGGAACAGATACCTTTGTGATTACCGGGGTTTTGAGAGAACTGGAAAAGCGAAAAGAAATAATTGTCTGTCCTCCTGTCTGGTATGGAGTAGCAAGTTATGCGGTCGCAGGACCGGAAAGCGGAACCATTCATGTAGATGTTGATGCGTATGAACAGTATATTTACTGCATACTGAAATCATTGGTTTACGGAGGAATTAAAAACATATATTGTATTCCGCATCATCAGACAGAAAATGCGGGGCTGATGCCGATGACTCTGGCGTGCCATAAGGCGGCTAAAAAGGTGATTATGGAATATCTGGAAGACACCCAGGGACCGGGCTGGTGGGGAAGAGATTCCTATGCGGACTATTATGAAAATTGTGGGACGAGTGACGATCCGTTTTCCTATATAAAAGTCATCCCTCTTCTGGGGGCGGAAGTGCAGGAGAAAGTCTGCGGATTTGATCATGCCGGCAAGGTGGAGACAAGCATGATGCTGAGTCTGTATCCGGAGAGAGTGGATTTGAGCCGCAGAAAAGATAATACGGAGTGGTATGCACAAAGCGCAAATGAGGCGAGCAGGGAATTTGGAGATGAGATCGTCCGGCACACTCTGGAATATCTGGATAAAACAATTCAATAATGTCGATGTGAAAAAAAGTTTTGCATTATGGAGAATGGAGGAAAATATGGAGATATCAATCAGTGAACTGCAGAAAATGACATCCCCAAACCCGTTTGTGCTGATTACATCGGGAGAAGGAGAAAACAGTAACATTATGGCGCTGTCCTGGTGGACATTTGTGTCGAATAAACCGCCGATGCTGGCCATCTGTCTGAGTAAAAAGGGCTATACGCATGAGCTGATCGACGATACGGGTGAATTTGGAGTTCATGTGATCGGAACCCGTCTCAGAGAAAAGGCCATGAAATGTGGTCAGTGTTCAGGGAGAAATACAGACAAAATAAAAGAGTTTGATTTTTTAATGCGGGATGCCGAAAAAATCAGCACAAAGCTTATCAGTGAGTATACGGCGGCTCTTGAGTGCAGAGTGGTTTCTAAAATAGAAGTGTCAGATCATCTGCTTTATACAGCGGAAATTTTAAAGATTCACAGAGGCAGTGACACAGGGCAGCTGTTTGCATGGGAAGGTTACCGATACCTGGATACTATACCGAAAAGGCAGGACAGCGAATGAACAGAGAAGAAGAAAAAGCGCTGAAAGGAATGTTTTATGACGCTCAGGATGAGGAGATAGACGCAGAGAGAGTTCGTTCACAGGGGCTCTCTTATCAGTATAATTTATTGTCGCCATCAGAACAAAAGAAGAGGGAATCTTTTATCAAAAAAGAAATTGGAAGTATAGGGGAAGGATTTCGTATCGAGCAGCCGTTCTACTGCGACTTTTGGAGAAATGTGACGATTGGAAAGCGATTTTTTTCCAATTATAATTTTATGATTCTTGCACCGAATAAAATTGTGATCGGCGACGATGTCAAATTTGCGCCAAATTGCGGAATTTATGCCGCGGGACATCCGTTTGACCCGAAAGACAGAATAGCAGGAATTGAGTATACATGGCCGGTCAGGATAGGAAACAATGTCTGGATTGGCGCAGGATGTTCGGTTGTAGGGGGTGTGTCTATCGGAGATGACTCGGTGATTGCAGCGGGGAGTGTGGTGATAAAAGATATCCCTGCCGGTGTATTGGCAGGGGGAAATCCGTGTAAAGTGATCAGGAAACTTAGCTCTTCAGATGATGAAAAATATAAATACGGTTTTCCGGGATTTTCGATCTGAAAATCTTCTTATCGGGCGGTAAAACTTCTGTTGAGTTGATGCAGGAATTTTACCGCTCTATGAATGTTAATGAATAATTCAGGATCAATAAATCGGTACTATACATTCTATATAAGTAATAGAATTGTTTATAATATTCACATTACAACTTACCCGGTAGGGGAAGTTATGATTACCTGTCAGTAGCAATTCTTTGGTATCTGTTATTTCTTCGGGATTATCGTCTACACCGGCGAAACAAAATACTGTATTATCTTTTTCGCCCCATCCATATGCTGTGCAAAAGGAATCTGAATATTGCTTTACGAAAGAGATGCCAAGCTTTTTAATACAGGCATCTATTCCAATTTTTTTAGCTTCTTCAAAAGATAACATTGGCGGCCCTCCTTATAATTCAAATCTATCGCTGGAAGAAGTAATTTCCTTTCCTGTTATTGCAGAAATGATGATACTTTCTTTTTGGTTAATTAATTTCAATACTTTTCTGTCATTTACAGATGGTGTCGGAATGTGTTCAGCCGGGTGTGAATGAGCAATGAGTCTCAAATGTCCGTTTTTCAACAGATCCACCAGAGGACCTGATATATTACAATAATATTTCATACCATGATATAAAATATCTTCTTTTTTCCCTCTCAAAAGAGCAAACTCATGCCCCGTTTTGGCAGAAAGATAGGCTATATCTTTTATAGTAATGCTATCTTTAGAAAAACGATGCCATTCATTGCTTGCAGGTACTTTGGAAAGCAGATGTAGTCTATGCTTATTTAAACCGGCATTACCATTTTTTATGCTTTCTAAAGAAATTTCCATAGAACGGTCAGAGGAAAGTAAAACACCAGTCTTTTCTTTTGTAACCATAAAATATCCTTTCTGGAATTATAACATTTGGTGATTCTTAATAAAAGTATTTTTTGAAAAAAGTATAATTCGAATTACATGGGGTATATGGCAGAAACTGCCGAAATAAAAGAATAATAAACTTTTGATGTCCTTTATTCTACAGAAAGTGAGGAAAACTGTCAAGTTTTTATTATATATGATAAAATTAAAAAAGAAAAATTTTTGTGATATTTACAGCCCAAAGGAGTCTTATAGGAAAGGAGGAAACAAGGTGGACAGACCGGATATTTCATTTGAAAAATATTATGAAGATGTACTGCGTTTCCTGAGGGGACTTTCCGGAGACGAGTATCTGGCGGAGGAACTGACGCAGGAGACCATGTACCGAGCATTAAAATCGATCGATACGTTCAGAGGCGATTCGGATCTGCGGGTATGGCTCTGCTCCATAGCGAAAAATCTCTTTTTTACGCACTGTAAAAAGCAAAAGCGTGTGACACAGGATGCGGCATATGAGAACCGCAAATCAGAGAAAAAACTGTTTGTACAGGTGGTAGAAGATAAGGAGACGGCATTTCGGATACATAAGATCCTGCATGAACTGCGAGAACCGTATAAGGAGGTTTTTTCACTGCGGGTTTTCGGGGAGCTGTCCTTTCAGGAGATCGGAGAGCTTTTTCAGAAATCGGAACACTGGGCCTGCGTGACTTACCACAGGGCGAAGGGAATGGTTCAGGAGCGGCTTGGGGAGAAATAATTCTTGTGATCGGTTGATGAGATGAGGAAAGGAGATTCCATGAGAATAGATTGTGATATCATAAAAGATCTGTTGCCTCTGTATGTGGAGGGGCTTGTGAGCGAAAAGAGCAAAGCGGCTTTGGAGGAGCATCTCGAAGAGTGCGGAGGCTGCAATAAAATTTATCAGGAGATGAAAAAGCCGGAACCGCAGGTCCGCTACGACAGGGAACCGGCGGAGAGCTTTCGGAAGTATGTAAAAAAAGAAAAGAGGAAGCTGGGAATAAAAACGGCGCTCGTCACGGCGGTGATTATTTTGGCAGTGGGCGCTGTCAGGGTGTTTCTGATCGGGGGAGCGTTTGGGCTCCTGATGTGGGACAGTGCAAGTGCAGAGGTTTTTGAGGATACGGATATAAGCCATTATTCGAGATATATGGGGGAAGGAGCGGAAGAGGAGTATGCAGAGAAGTGGGATATGAATGAGAGCATTTTTCCTGAAAGGATCACAGAAAAGATGCATGTGACAGATTACAAGATGGTGTATTATGATCCATGGGACGCGCAGTATCTGAGTTATCTGGTTGCGGAATACGATGAGGCGGGTTATCATGAAGAGACAGAGAGGCTGAAGAAATACGCGTCCACAGAGTATATCGGCTATTACGGCGCGGAGGGTTTTCCGGAAGGGTGTACGCTGCTTGCCATGGAAGCGGATCCCTATCATGGATTTGTATATGCCCTGAAGACAGGGGAGAGGCAGATCGTGTATGTGGAGCTGATTTTCTGCAATTATTTTTATGATCTTGACTATCAGGAGATGATCCCGGAAGAGTATCTGCCGGTCGGGTTTGACGCGACGAGGGATAATCCGTACAGGAGAGAAATGCTGGAAAAATGAGATCTGCATCTGCACCGGAAGGTGAATAGTCAGGACAGGGAAGAGGATGACAGAAATGTATAATGTGGGAATCTGCGACGACGACAAAGTATTTTGTGCGGGGCTGGAGGAGATGGTTTATGAGGCGGCAAAAGCGCTGCGTCAGAAAATAGAGACGGAAGTCTGGTATTCCGGGGAGAGCCTGATGCGCGATCTGGAGTCAGTGGCCTGCCCGGATATTTTGTTTCTGGATATTGAGCTGTATGAAAAGAGCGGGATCGATGTGGGGAAATTTATCCGGACGGACAGGGAGGATTATCTGACGCACATCGTCTATGTCTCTTCCAGAGAGGAGTACGCGATGCAGTTATTCCGGCTGCAGCCGCTTGATTTTCTGATCAAACCGGTATCGGAGGAGCGGGTGCGGGAGGTATTGGAGCGCAGCTTTAAGCAGAGGACACAGAACAGGGCGCTGTTCGAGTACCAGAAGGGCGGTCATTTTTTTCAGGTGCCGTGCGGTGAGATCCTGTATTTTATGAGCAGCGATAAAAAGATAAATATGGTGACGACAAAAGGGAGTTATGATTTTTACGGCAAACTGAAAAACGTTATGGAGAAGCTTCCGGCGTGTTTTGTGATGATCCATCAGTCGTATGTGATAAACACCGACCATGCCGCCGAGTACACGTATGAAGCCGTGACGATGCAGGACGGAAGCGTTTTAGGGATCAGCAAACCTTATCGGAAGACCGTGCGCGGCAGGATAAAGGAGCTGGAGAAAGAGAGATTGCATGTGGGGATTTAATATAGACATTTCTGTGTTTGTCATAACGGCGGCAGTCGTATTGTTGAATATCGTGCTGCTGAAAAAGTTGCTGCGAACTTTTTCCGGGAGAGCCCGGAAGAGGATCTGGCTGATAACGGCGCTCGTCAGTGTGGAGGGTGCCTGTTATCTGATCCCTTATTTTGCTGCAGGGCGGGTATTTTATATGCAGGAGACTGCGGCGGGAGTGCTGTTATTTCTGTTTTGTTCCGTGCTGATTGGCAGGGCGGAGATATCGGATGATGAGTTTGAGGGGCCGGATGGGAGGAGGACCTTGCTTTTGACAGTCGTTCCGGCGGCGGGGATATTTGCTCTTGTCTGCCTGTTTGCAGGGGATCTGAGGCCTTACTATCTTTCTGTGCTCTGCTGCGTTTGCATTTTGGCGGCAGATTTAAGTGTATTTTATCTATATCGCGTCCTGGTGCAGAATTTTACGCATCTCAGGCAGCGGGATATCTACAGGCAGCAGACGGATCACTACAAAAATCAGCTGGAGGTGATTGCGGAATCGCGGGGAAGGATGCGGGCGCTGCGCCACGATATGAGGAACCACATACTGCATCTGAGAGCGGAACTGCAGAGGGGAGATCACGAGGCGGCGCTGCTCTATCTGGAGAAGATGGAGGAGGAACTGCAGAATCCGAAAGAGCACGCGAAAACCGGAAACAGGGAGATCGACAGTCTGTTGAATTACATGCTGGAGAAGGCGAGACAGGTTTTGGATAAGGTGGAGTGCAGCGTAAATGTGCCGGCGGAGCTGATGACGAAGTCTTTTGACATTAATGTGATCCTCGGAAATCTTCTGGACAATGCGGTCGAGGCGGCCCAGGAGAGCGGGCAGGGATGGCTGAAATTTGTGATGTGCGCCGACCGGGGGGTGCTCCTGATCCATGTGGAGAACAGCTTCGGGAGAGCGCCGGTAAAGAAGGGGGATCGTTTTCTCACCACGAAGGAGGACTCCGGGGATCACGGGATCGGGCTGCGGAATGTGGAACGCATGGTGGAGAGGCAGAACGGGGAGCTCGAGTTTCGGTGCGAGGACCAGGTGTTTTCGGTGGATGTGATGCTGTATATGAATGAGGTGTGATCGTTTTTATACTGTTTTCGCCAAAAATCCGGGCGGATTTCGGCAATTCTCCAAGTATATGAAAAATATATGGTATATTATGGTCGAAAAAGGAAACAGGAGGTCAAGATACATCATGAGGAGAAAACTGGTCAGAATACTGATGCCGCTTTTTATGGCGGCGGTTTTATTGGCGGGCTGTCAGAAGGCGCCGGAGACGGCGGATGACGACGAGATCCTGCGGGCGAAGGGTAGTTCCGACGACGCGGTAGAAGCTATCGTGAACGAGGAGGAAGGGATAGACGCAGACAGAGCGAAAGAGAAGGAGACTTCAAAGAGCGGGGAGGCGGTCAGTGCGGTGCTCGGAGCTGACGGGAACCGCATGAGGATAGAGGCGGAGATCCCGGTTGTTCCCGAGGAGCTGAGCACGCTTACGATGCAGATGGACAGCAGGCTGGACGGAGAAGCGCTGCGAGACTTTCTGGATCCTCAGGGAGAGGTAAAAGATTATACGGAACAACTGCTGGCGGAGGAGGAAGCGGAGAGGCAGAGAGTAGCCGAGATCGATGAGAAGCTGGGGGAGGGAAGCAGTATCGTGGAGATACCCGGCGTGGGGGATGGAAGCTGTCTTGCCCTGACGGACGGAAACAGAAAGGCTGTCCTCTGGGGAAAGACAAGCGGCAGTTATATGGATGTCTCTCTGAAAGAGAAATGTCTTGCTGCGGCAAAGGATGCTGCGCAGGAGCTGGATGTAAAGGAGGAAAATGAGGGGGATGCTTCTTTTTCCCTGCAGGACGCGAAGACGCTTTTGGTGCAGAAGCTTTCCGTTCTGGGAGTGGGGGATATCTATCTGTCGGAGGCATATTTTTACGAAACGGACGGTCTCATTTTTTATGAACTGCAGTTTGCTCCTGTGGTGGACGGGATCCCGATAGCCTGCAGTTTCGGCTATCAGGATGCCTCGAGAGTGTACCCGAACGGATACGCGTGGGTGAGCGCGGAGGGCGTGGCGGAGATCAGTCTGTGGAATTGTCTGATGGAGCAGGTATCCGCGGCGGAAAAAGAGAAGATTCTGAGCTTTGATAAAGTGCAGAAACTCTTGGAAACTTATCTGAAAGACGGCAGTCTGCAGTGTGTGGAGGACGTTCCTTTTTCCACGGCGGAACTGGTTTACGGTGTGGAACTGAAGGACGGGAAGCTGGAGTTTTCACCGGTGTGGAGTGTGCATATGGATCTGGGGGAGTATGTGGAGTACGCCGGGCAGACAGGCAGCAGTGATCCTGTCTGGAATATTTACATGGACGCGGTGACAGGGGAGCTTGTGGAGGTGCAGTGAGTGAAGAGTTTTTTCTTGCAGGATCTGAGGCGGAGTATTATAAATCCGGGATTTTTTGTGGGAATTATTTTTGTGCTGGCGGTCCTGATGCCGGCGGCGGTGCTGGATACGCCTCTGAACGGGAGCAGAAGCTATCTGCATGGTTTCGGAAATGTCTTTCACGCATCGGCTTTTTCTCCCTTTGCGGCGGTCTTTCCGGTTCTGGCGTATGCGGCTGCCTACTGTGAAGAGCATAACAGCGGCTATCTGAAAATGCTTCTGCATCGGACGGGCTACGCAGGTTTTTTGAGAGTGCGGGCTGTTACGGTGGCGTGTTCCGGCGGAATGCTGATCGCGCTGCCGGTCACGATAGTCTGTCTGATCGTCTATATCGGAGGCGTTCCCGGGCTGCCGACGGGTTCGGACAGTGAGATACTCACCGGATCAAAGCTCATCGAGGCGATCGCAAAGTACGGCGACTGGTATGTGGTGGGCGGGAAGATGGTTCTGGGCTTTCTGTTCGGCGCGCTGTGGGCGCTCGTGGGATTTGCCTTCGCGGTGTGGATCCCGAACCGGTATGTCAGTCTGCTGGCGCCCTTTATCCTGTATGACACTCTGTGGCTTTTTATAGGAGACCGGTCGTTTAACCCGGTGTTTTTGTTGTCAGGGGACGACGTCGGGCATGGGAGCTATCCGCTGGCGGTATTTTTCGATCTGATTTATATTGCTGCGTCGATTTCGATCATTTCTATCGGAATAAGGCAGGAGAGAAAGAATTGAGGAAATTACAGAGTATTTTACAAATTACAAAAAATCTGCTCCTGTATGAGTGGAGTGACAAGCGTGTCATAATGGGCTTTTTGGCGGGGGTGACAGTGCCCTTTTACTGGCTGAAAAATTTTCTGGACTATGTCGCCGCCGTGGGGGAACCGGTGAACATCCTGGAAGCCTTTCTGGTGGTGGAGCATGAATACAAAAGCGTGATGTTTCTGGTGCTGGGGTGGTTTCTCATTGTCTCCGACGCGCCCTTTGTCAACGGGAATACATACTATTCTCTGTGCCGCACAAAAAAGAGAAGCTGGAATCTGACGATGGTCTTCTATATTCTGGTTCAGGCGGCGCTTTATACGGCGGGGGTGGCTCTCCCG
>ERZ779622.961-NODE-961-length-13321-cov-10.994271_pt1 | contig 13321 bp, 10 predicted proteins | sample MGYA00514188_ERZ779622 | MGnify/ENA primary metagenome ERZ779622 (study PRJEB29562, sample SAMEA4376702) | mouse gut metagenome | isolation source: Cecum | study: EMG produced TPA metagenomics assembly of the A DSS colitis mouse model was used to assess the...
GTTGTCCGGATTTGGCGGCGGGCTGACGTGGGCTTCGGCGGTGATCGAGTGGTAAGATTAGAATGTATGAGGAAGGCAGATGAAAATTTATCCACCTTCCTCATTGTATTTTCCGATGTTATAATTTCCTTTAAGATGAATGTCCGTGCGCTGTGCAGTTGGCGTACTGCCGTGGTGCAGAAGAGTTCTACCGTGTGAATACGTTCAACTGTAGGGCTGTGTCTGCGCCCGAATTCGCAGGCCGGGAAGAAATGGAGGAGTGATATGAAGATCGGAGTGGATTATTATCCGGAACATTGGGACAGGACTTTGTGGCGGCAGGATGCCGACCTGATGAAAAAGAGCGGAGTCGAGCTGGTAAGGATGGCGGAGTTTGCCTGGAGTAAAATGGAACTGGAAGAGGGCATCTTCGATTTTGCATGGCTGGATGAGGTGGTGGAATTATTTGCCGGGAGGGAGATCGGAGTGATCCTGTGTACGCCTACGAATTGTCCGCCATTGTGGCTGTATGAGAAATACCCGGAAGTGCTGCTGACAGGGAGGGACGGAAGAAGACAGAAACCGGCTGTCCGGGGGCACAGATGCTATAATGCACCGAGATATCGTGAACGGGTTGAAATGATGGTCCGGAAGATGGCGGAACACTATCAGGATGCTGGCAATATAGCGGTATGGCAGATTGACAATGAGGTTGAGGCGGGGTTCTGTTGTTGTGATGTCTGTGCGGAAAAGTTCCGGGAATGGGTGAAGAATAAGTACGGTACTTTGGAGGCAGTCAATCAGGCATACCACAATGATGTATGGAGCGGCAGTTATTCTGCATGGTCGCAGATTCCTGCCCCTGTGGGAAATTATCCGATCACGCAGTACAATCCGGCTTATCTGCTGGATTATCAGCGGTTTATGTCAGAGAGTACGATAGATTATGTGGAGTTTCAGGCCGGAATCCTGCGGGAATATTTTCCGGATACACCGATTACCACGAATACGTGGTTTTGTGAGCATATGCCGGATTTCTATAAGCTGTTTGACAAGTTGGATTTCTGCTCCTATGACAACTATCCGGCGACGAAACTGCCGGAGGAGGGCTATTATTCGCACGCTTTTCACCTGGACCTGATTCGTGGCGTGAAGCGGAAGAACTTCTGGGTGATGGAGCAGCTTAGCGGGACGCCGGGATGCTGGATGCCTATGGCGCCTACAGTCAGACCGGGAATGATCAAGGGCTATGGCCTACAGGCAATCGCGCATGGAGCGGATGCTGTCATCAACTTCCGATTCCGCAGTGCCACGGGTGGAGCGGAGATGTTCTGGCATGGGTTGATCGATCACAGTAATGTACCGGGCAGGAGATATGCGGAATTTGAGGAACTGTGCCGAACGGTGAAAGCGATGAGACATATGGAGGGAGCTGTCATGCAGTCCGAAGTGGCGCTGCTGTGTGGATTTGAGAGTGAGTATGCGTTTCGGCTGCAGTTACAGACGGAAGGTTTCTATTATATGGAGCAGCTGCAGGCTTTTCATGCGGCGTTTACCAGCTTCGGCGTGAATGTGGATATTATCAGTCAGGAAGCGGATTTGAGTGGGTATCGCATTGTTGTTGCTCCCGTGATGTACGTCCGGTCACAAAAAGCAGTGGAGCAGCTGCACAGCTTTGCATATAAGGGCGGGATCGTATTGCTGACAACCCGCAGTGGGGTGAAGGATGAGAATAACAACTGCATTATGCGGCCGCTGCCTGCCGATTATGCCGATATGACGGGCTGCCTGGTGGAAGAATATGACGCGGTGGGAAACGGTAAGGTTGCAGTCGAGATGGACGGAAAGGATTATGAGGGAACCCACTGGTGCGATATAATCTGTACGGAGTGTGCGGAAACGCTGGCTGTATACAAAGAGGACTTCTATGCGGGCAAACCGGCGGTCACACGGAATCTGTACGGGAAAGGGATCGTATATTATACGGGAACGGTGGGGCTGCCTGCACTGTGCCGTAAACTGACCGAAAGAATGCTGGAGCAGGCGGCGCTCCCCTATCGGACAGACCTGCCGCAGCGCGTGGAGGTGACGACATGGGAAAAGGAAGGAAAGCAGTTTCTTTTTGTGTTTAACAACGATCAGGCGGTGAAAAACTGCCTGCTTGACGGCGAACAAACAGAGCTGCAGCCGTTTGAGATGAAGATATTGGAGCGGACATTATAGAGATTCTTTGTATCACAGAGGGAGGGCGGATGAAAATTTATCCACCTTCCTCGTCACATCATTCGATGATATAATTCAACAAAATTGAATAAATACAAAGCGGTGTGCAGATCCTGTCAGAAATTCCGCCGATTGTAGATCAGATCGTACAGGTTCAGGGAGGAGATCATCGCAGCAATTTCTTCTACGGATTTTTTGTCGAACTTTTTAAGAATATGGTGGATCTGCGTCTTCACGGTGGACATTTCCACGTGGCGCAGTGCGCAGATCTCCCGGCGGCTCTTGCCGTCTAACAGCAGGCGCAGAAGCTCCAGCTCTGTGGTGGTCAGGGAAGACACGATGTCTACGGCGAACAGGAAGCTTGTCTCGTAGGTTTTGACTCTTTTGAATTCACCGAGAATCTTGGAGGCCAGTTCCGGACGCAGCGGACTCTGGTTAAAGTAGGCGTTGCGGATACTCTCCAAAATCTCCTGGGGGGGGGTATTCTTGATCATATAATCAGTGACGCCGAGACGGAATGCCGTAAAGATCAGATCGTCCTCTTCATAGACTGTGAGAATGATGATCTTGGGATCCTGCCTGGAGCCGAGGATGCTTTCGATGGCCCGCAGGCCTGCATCCGGGGTTTCCATTTCGATGTCCATGAGGATCACATCCGGTTGTGTCTGCAGGGCAAGTGTGACTGCTTCCGTGCCGGTGTCAGTGTCGGCGACGACTTTCATATCGGGTGCGGCATTGATGATCTTCTTATACAGTCTACGGAGGGGTTCCGTATCTTCTGCAATCAGTATTTTGATCAGTGAATCAGACATTTTCGTTTCCTTTCCGGCGTTGTTTTGGCGTAATCTCTCAGATCGGGAAGCAGGATCTGGAAAGTAGTGCCTTTTCCTTCTTTGCTTTCCACACTGATGCGCCCTTTATGTGCCTGTATGATCTGGTGGGTTACCGTCAATCCGATGCCCCAGTGTTCCGCGATGGGGTGGGAGGTAAAAAAGGGTTCAAAAATATGGGACAGATTCTGAGGCCGCATGCCGAGTCCCGTGTCAGAGATGGAGAGTGCAATCCACTGATCCAGGGAACGCAGCGTAAAAGTCAGATTTTTCCGTTCGGAAGGAAGACCGGACATGGCGTCCACGGCATTCGTCACCAGGTTATGAACAGCCTGCTCAAAGTAGTTGGCGTCCAGAAATGCGGGAGGGATATTATCCACGGCATTTACGGTAACGTTAAAATCCGCCAGCTCCGTGGACATACGGGAGAGAATACGGTGGAGCAGAGCCTCCAGGTCTGTATTTTCCAGGGTCAGCGTAGATGCCTTCGTGCTGCGGTGAATGACGTCCAGACGATGATAGAGATTTTCACAGCGGTCATTGATATGGGCCAGCTCTTTGCGGTTTTGTTCCGGAATGTCCAGAAGACCGATTTCCGCCTGGATGGCCAACAGCTCGTTTTTCATGTAATGGCAGAAAGATTTCGACGTAGTATTGGCGGCATCGATACGGCTGGAAATGGAGAAGTCCTCGGCGCTGACCCTGCGTGAAAAGCGAAACAGCATGACGATGCTGAGGCATATGATCAGTGTAGCGCACAGCAGATACCATGGAAAAATGATATACAGCATGTTGTTGTCATAAAGGGGCAGAGAGATATAAGAAGTATAGCCGGAAAAACGCGAAAAGCGGATCGGGTGAACCGGAAGCATGCCAAACAGGAGCAGATACGCGATCATAATCAGTGTATAGCCTGCCGTCTCCCCATAGGCAAAATACTTAAAGTAGGGAAAGGAATAGATCTGATTTCTGGGACGGAACAGGTTTAAAATGCTGGCGATCACCGCTGCATTATTTACAAAGGCGGTCAGCAGATGAATTCCTGCCAGGAACAGCTCATAGGCCGCGGCATTCATCAGGTTCGGATAAAAGAATAGATACATGAGCTTTTCTGTCAGGGGATCGTAAAGAATCCATTCCAGCAGCAGAAATATACCGAGGATCTGCAGAAGCCTTCTCGATCTGTTCTTGGTGGAGCGGCTTGTATAGACGATGGAGAAGCGGCAGCCCATAAAAACAGCGGACAGTGAGAACAGATTCAGGGCGCGGAGGATCGTATTTCTGGAGAGGGGAACGAACATCAGGTTTTTCCAGAGGCCTTCCGACAATAGAAAGTAGCTCCGGATGATATTATAGTAGCGGACATCCTTGGAAAGATACAGAAGCATAAAAAGAACGGCTGCAAAGTACAGCAGACCGGTTCCTAACAGATAGCGGATGGAAGCTCTTCGATCTTTCTGGATAGAAAGAAACACTATGAACAGAATAAAAGCGGAAAGCAGATACAGCATAGAGAGTTCCTTTGCAGTCAACGCGGAGGCGTTCAAAATAACAAATTTTTTTAGTGATAAATTCAGTATACCATAGAAAAAAAGAAAGGTCAAAAAGAGATGAGACGAAGTACTTCCGGAAAAGGATATATATGGATTCTGGCAGCGCTTTTGCTGCTGGCGGGGCTGCTTGTGTGGAGATTCCAGCCGTGGGAAGCAGGGATCTTTGAGCAGAAGGAAGCGCCGGCGGAGGGGGATATTCCCCTGACCAGAGCCACCTTACAGTACTATATCTGGAAGGATGAGGAGCCGTACATTCGTGAAGTTGTAAACGCATGGAATGCGCTGCAGGGGCGTGAGGCGGTAGTGCTGCATGTGATTAAAAACAGCGATCATGAGGCATGGTTGAAAGCTTATGATGAGAGCGTACAGGCGGATCTGATCGGTCTGCGCGGCAATTCCAATGTGCTGGAACTACAGCAGAAGGGGCATCTGCTGGGACTGGGTCCTTATATCCAGAAAAGCGGTCTGGATGTCAAGAATTACGGAAACATGTTTAATGAGATCACCTGTGACGGAGAGTATTATGCGCTGCCCACCCGCAGTACATGCTGGGCGCTGTATTACAACAAGACACTGTTTGATCAGAAAGGGATTGCCTATCCGAACGGGATGACGTGGAAGGAGTATCTTGCGCTTGCCCGAAAGATGACCTGGGAAGAAAATGGGACGAAGATATGGGGCGGCTATTACCCGCCATGGAACTACAATATGGAAGCGGCTCAGAATGGTTATTATCTGCTGGACGACAATTTAAAGCCTACAGAGCAGTGCCTCGCCATGATCAACAGTCTGTATCAGTCCGGTTCGCATGTTCCTTATGCGGAGATTAAGGATCGGGGAGATGACTGCAGGTATGATTTTGAAGAGGGCAATATCGCCATGATCATTAACGGGGAATGGCTGGCCAATATGCTCCTGGAGGATGAGGCGGCGGGGAAAAGTGTGCCGGAATGGGATATCGCCCCGCTGCCGGTACCGGACAATGCCAAAGGGAAGATTTCGGTGGGGCAGTATCAGTTTGCCGGAATCAGCGCGCACTGCAAATATCCGGAGGAAGCCTTTGCTTTCCTGGAATTCCTCTGTGGAAATCCGGGAGCCAAAATCTATGCGGGCAATGCCGTAATACCGGCCTATTACAGCGACGAGATTCGAGAGATCTATAAGGAGGCGCTGAGCGGAAAGAATGCAAATGTGTTCTTTGAGGCGGAGAAAAATCAGGAGCAGCCTATGTGGAACGGATATAACAGGCTGATGGAGATTTATACGAAAGAGGCGGAGGCATATCTTATGGGAGAGATCAGCCTTTCGGAAGCCATGGAGCAGTTTGAGCAGGAGCGGATGGTATTGCTGGAAGGTCCCTGAGGGTTGAAAAAATATCCTCCTATGCAGAGGAAAGGAACCAATTTATAATTTTTGTAAACTTACATCATGCTTAGCCTGCCGCCTGGCGGGCCGCATGGCCATCCATGCTGTGAAAGTCGAAGACTTTCATAGTATACAATAACGGATAAGGGAGGAAAACATCATGAAGAAAAGTAAAGTAATGGCGCTGCTTTTGAGTGCGGCGATGGTTTTGGGCCTGACAGCCTGCGGGGGTGGAGATACCCAGACGTCTTCCGGCGATGCAGATGCGAAGCAGGTGGATTCCGCTGAGGGATCCGATGCGGCGGATTCCGGTGAGAGCGCGGAGGCCTCTTCTGAAAACACGGACGGAGAGAAGATTGTACTCAATTTCTATGAGCATTCCGATAATGAGAAGATTGCCAATCAGCAGGTGGAAGAGTACATGAAACTGCATCCGGAAGTACAGATCAACCTGTCCATTATCGCTAACGATGATTATGACGATAAGATCAAGGTTATGCTTGCAGGCGATGCGGATATCGATGTGTTGTGGGCACGCAGCGGTAATATCAGACAGATGGGTGTTGACGGTGCGCTGTTAAAGCTGAATGATCTGATCGATGCAAATGAGGTGGATTATTCTCTGTATGGTCCCATGGGCGACACCTGCAAGAATGGTGAGGATATCTATGGTATGTGTGCAAAGAAGACATGCTGGCTGTTGTGGTACAATAAGGATCTGTTTGATGCGGCCGGTGTAGATTTACCGACAGATATTACGTGGGATGGATTTGCTGATCTGTGCCAGGAGCTGACGACGGATGAGTTAAAAGGCGGTCTTACCGTAAACTGGACTTATTTGATCGGTGCGCAGACAAAGGGCGAATATCTGACCGATGATGACCTGACCTATACAAGAAAATATGCGGAATTCTTACATAGAATCTGGGTGGAGGACGAATCGAATTACAGTCTGGAAGAGATGAGCGGATCTTTTGACGTAAACGGTGTTTTTGCAGAAGGAAATACCTATATGATGATCAACGGCGACTGGAATTTCCTGCTGTTCCCGGATTCCAATCCGGAATTTGAATGGGGTGCCCTTCCACTGCCTCATTTCGAGGATCAGGAAGTAAATGCTTCCATGGGCAGCACGGATGCACTCTGCATCAATGCTAAGAGTAAAAATGCGGAAGCGGCATTTGATTTCATCAAGTTCTGTACCTATTCGGATGAAGGTGCGGCGATTCTGGCGCAGAACGCAACAGTATCCGCATATCCCAGCGAGGGGGCGCTTGATGTTTATAATCAGTACGTAGATGTTCCCGGAACAGAATATGTATTCTCATCTGTCTGCAGCCCAGAGGATGGTTCCCATCCCAACTACTCTGAGATCAAGGATGCTTATAGTGCAGAAGTACAGGAATACCTTCTTGATAACTGCACTTACGATGAGTGCATGGAGAACTTCCTGCAAAGAAGAGAAGAGATACTTGCCAAATAATATTTTAAGCTGTCCGGTGTTCAGACATAGGCTATCCGAATGCCGGGCAGTTTTTTATGGTATAAGTTATTGTTTCGGATTCTACGAGGCTGCAAAGCAGTTTTCGCAAAGTTAAGAAAGGAGCTGCTCATGAAAGGAAATAAAGAAAAAAAGGCAATTCCCAGAGCGAACAGTCGTCTGAACAGAAGAGAGTGGCTGGCGGGATATCTGTTCCTGCTTCCCAACTTTATCGGGTTTCTGATCTTTACGGCGGTCCCGGTTGTCATGGGTTTCTATATCAGTCTTACGGATTACAGCGGATATGGAGAGAAAACATTTGTAGGACTTGCCAATTATGCGAAAATGTTCCAGGACAGTGATTTCAAAATTGCGCTGCAGAACAATCTGATCTACTCGCTGACGAGTGTGCCACTGACTATTTTGTTTGCGCTGCTTCTGGCGCTTGCCCTGAACCGTAAACTGTATGGAGGGAAACTGTTCCAGACCGTTTACTTTTTTCCCAATCTGACATCCATGGTGGCGGTGGGGTGTGTATGGCTTCAGATGTTTAATTCAAAAAAAGGGCCTGTTAACCAGATGCTGACCGGACTTTTTGGCGTGGACAAGCCCCCCAAGTGGTTTATGGGAACATCGACAGCGCTGATGACAGTGGTGATCGTGGTAGTCTGGAAACAGGCGGGGTATTATATGGTCATGTTCATGGGTGGTTTGAAAAATATTCCGGCCCATCTGTATGAGGCGGCGAAGATTGACGGAGCCGGTCCGTGGCAGTGCTTTAAGAATGTGACGTGGCCCATGCTTTCTCCCACAACATTTATGGTAACGATTCTGACATTCATTGCTTCTTTTCAGGTGTTTGATATTATCAATGTCACCACCGAGGGAGGACCGGGGCGGTCTACAGAGGTGCTTGTTATGAGAATCTACAAGGAAGCTTTCAAGTATGCCCGAATGGGATACGGCTCCGCAATCGGTTACTTTTTGTTCTTTATTATCTTTGTCATTACGCTGATCCAATGGAGAGGGCAGCGCAAATGGGTTGTAGAGTAGGAGGGGCATATGAAGAAAAAAACAGAAGCCGGGAAAATCATTCTCTTTCTTGTCTGTTGTCTGGTGGCGGTTATCATGGTGATTCCTTTTATCTGGATGTTAAGTGCTTCCTTTAAGCTGAAAAATGAGATTTTCAGCGTGCCCATCCGGTGGATACCGGAAGTATTTCATGCGGACAACTATGAGACTATCATGCAGAAAATCAATTTTCCGCGGTACTTTTTTAATACGGCCAAGGTTACTATCATTATTACGTTGCTGCAGCTTTTGACCTGCTCCATGGCGGCTTACGCCTTTTCCAAGCTGCGTTTCCCGGGGCGGGACACTATCTTTCTGGCATATCTGGGAACGATGATGGTGCCGTGGCATGCGATCATGATCCCGCAGTTTATCGTGATTCAGAAGCTGCATCTGTATGACAATCATTTGTCATTGATCTTGACGGGTGCATTCAGCGCCTTTGGGGTGTTTGTGCTCCGACAGAATATGCTGTCGATTCCGGACAGTCTGAATGAGGCGGCGAAAATCGACGGCTGCGGACCCGTGGGAATCTACTGGCGGATCATCCTGCCGCTGACGAAGACGGGTCTGGCGACACTGACGGTCTTGACGTTTAACAATGTGTGGAATGATTATATGGGACCGATGATCTATCTGGATAAGGATACGAACCGGACGATCCAGCTGGGTCTGGCGACATTCAAAAGGCAGTTCGATACGGACTACGGAGCGATCATGGCCGGCACGGTGATCTCGCTGATTCCGGTGGTCATCATCTATATCGTGGCGCAGAAATATATTGTAGACGGCATTGCCTATTCGGGTGTGAAGGGGTAAGAGAACGGAAGTTCCGGAATGATTTTTAATGCTTGGGGAATTGGAAAGTGAGGGCTGCGCATGAGAGAGTTTGTGAAGGTGAGGGGGAAGAAATTTTATAAAGGCGATGAGGAGATCCTGTTTAAGGGGATTGGCATCGGTTCGTGGCTGAACCTGGAACATTTTATGATGGGACTGCCGGGGAATGATTTTCAGATCAGGCAGTCCTTCACGGATGTTTATGGAAAAAAGGGTGCGGATCGTTTCTTCGACACGCTTGTGAAAGAGTTTGTGTCGGAAGCGGATTTTTGCTTTATGAAGGAGCTGGGGATCAACCTGGTCAGAGTTCCGTTTAATTACCGGCTGTTTATGGACGACGAGAAACCTGGGGAGTGGAGACTGACGGGATACGATTACTTCGATTACCTGTTTCGGCTGGCGGAGCAATATGAAATCTATGTGCTGCCGGATCTGCATGCGGTGCCGGGCGGGCAGAATCCGGACTGGCACAGTGACAACGGGACGGGGTATACGCTTTTCTGGCAGTACGGCGTTTTTCGGCAGCAGATGGTCATGCTGTGGAAGGAGATTGCTGCGCGTTATCGGGATGAGGTGTATCTGCTGGGATATGATATTTTGAATGAACCCTTTATCATACCTGACCGGATCGATACCGGTGAGGGGGAAGATATGGCCACGGGATTTGTTTCCGCACAGGCGAGTGATTTCCTGCCGGACTTCTATGCGCAGGTGACGGAAGCCATACGCAGCGTGGACAGAGAACACATCATATTTGTGGAGGGGGATCATTTTGCTTCGGATTTCGACTGTCTGCGGGGTATTACGGATGAGCAGACAGCGCTGACCTTCCATTATTATCCAACGGTGTGGTACGATGATCTGTATGATAAGGAGTATGACAGACGGGAACGGGAGCAGAAATTTGAGGAAGTATTCTGCAGGCTGATCCGGATCCGTGAGGAGTTTGAGCGGCCGATCCTGTGTGGCGAGGCAGGCTATGAGATTGCCACAAACGGTATGGAAGACACGCTGCCGCTGATTGAACTGACCTTCCGGCTTTTTCAGAAATATGCGGTTTCCTTTACACAGTGGTCGTATAAGGACGCCTGTTTCATGGGACTGGTTTATCCGAAGCGGGATTCGGCGTGGATGCAGCTGGTCGATAAGATCAGGGTAAGATGGGATCATCATCGGGCGGAGAGACAGGCGGCGAAGGGGCTGGAAACGTTGCTTGCCGGAGAATATCCGGAAGCCGGAAGAGAAGACAGATATGTATTGGCGTTTCGCCAGAGAGCGCTTTTATATCCGTTAGAACAGAAATACATTCTGAAGCCGCTGCTTGCAATGTATCCGGAGGAGGAAATGCTGAGGCTGCCGGAAGCTTTTCGGTTTGAGAACTGTGGATACCATGAGGAATTTGCCAGAGTGTATAGAGAATTCACATTTTGAAAGGGAGGAGCCGCAATGCAGAATGACTTTTTGAGGGATGAGAAGGGGAACCCTTTTATGCCGGTGGGGGTACAGGCACACAATTCTTCCACGGGCACTCCGCTGATTAAAAAGGCGGTCAGGGTAGTAAAGGCGTATGGAGGAAACTGCCTGGAAGCGCCGGTCTACTGGTATCGGCTGGAGCCGGAGGAAGGACAGTACGACATGAGCCTGGTACGGGGGCTGATTGACGAGACCAGGGAGGCTGGGTTAAGGCTGATCATCCTGTGGTTTGCTACCAGCAAGAACGGACATCTGAATTATGCGCCGGAATATATCAAACGGGATCCGGGCCGGTATCTTTTGGCGAAAGGACCGGACGGAGCACCGGTGGCCTCGCTGTCACCTCACTGCAGAGAGACGTTGGAGCGTGACAGGATGGCGTTTGAGAAGCTGATGCTGTTCTTAAAAGAGTACGACGGGGATAAGCGGACGGTGCTTGCGGTGCAGATTGAGAATGAGATGGGGTATGCCAATACGGATATGGATTATTCGGAGTATGTGTTGGCGGAGTATCAGAAAGAGGTGCCAGAGTGCCTTACAGGTGTCCGACTGGAAGACAGTGGTGTGGAGGACCTGCGGGAGGGGGAGATGTCCCCCTGGAAAAGAAAGTTCGGCAGACATTCTCATGAGGCTTTTTCTGCATGGCATCATGCGAGATATATTGACAGCATCGCGCAGGCGGGAAAGCAGATCTATGACCTGCCCATGCTCACCAATGTGATGATCGGGGAGACTGGCTATGAAGAACCGGGAAGATGCTATAACAGCGGCGCGGCTGTGGGGAGAGTGCTGGACATCTGGAAGGCGGGCGCTCCGCATCTGGATTTGATCGGGCCGGATATCTATAACCAGAACAGGCGGGAATATGTCAGGATCTGCGGACGATATGACAGGGAGGATAATCCGCTTTTTATACCCGAGTCGCCGCTTGGCGGAGAGGCGAACGCCATGAATTCGCTGCTTGCCGTGGCAGATTACGGTGCAGTAGGGATCTGTTGTTTTGGTGCGGAACATGCATTGGATGAAAACGGGAATCTGCTGGAGCAGTATCATGATATGGCGGTAACGATGAGGACGATCGCGGGAATGATCCCGCTGCTGGTCCGTTACAGAAAGACGGGAAAAATTCATGCTGTCGCTGAGGAAGAATTTGAGACCAGCCGTTATATCAGGCTGGAGGAATATCATGTAGTAGCCCATTTCATGCACACGGAAACAATGAGACTGGGTTATACGCAGGAACCTTTAGACGAAATGGGCAAAGATAAGACGCAGATCAGAGGGCGTGCACTGCTCATACAGACCGGAGCACATGAATTCTTCGTGGGCGGAGCGGGGGTAGCTTTTGACTTTATCAGAAGGCCTGGGGAGGAGGATGAGAAGTGTTACAGCCACCTGTCGTCGAGGCAGTCCAGTCAGTTGAATTTCCTGAGTGTGGAGGAGGGCCATTTCGAGGGGAACCGGTGGGTGAAGGATATGGAACGAAACGGTGATGAGACGAACTTTTCTCAGTATGTGCTGGATGGACAGGTGATACGGATACGGCTGAATCCGGAGACGGGGATGCACTGATTCGGGAAGAGTGTGAAGTGGGACAGGGCTTTCATGTGCCTTGTACCTGCTTTTTGTTTTACGAGAAAATGGGTTTCAGGGATTCAAGTGTATAAAAGGCAGTGCGGCATCATAAACTGTTATAATTAAGAAAAGGGGAAGGCATGTGTTGCGGCAGCACATGCTCTTTTTGAACGATGTTGAATTATATCTGGGCTTTTATGATCCTGATTGGCGTGGTGTATGGAGCGATAACCGGAAAGATGGCGGAGGTGACCAATGCAGCGTTGGATTCCGCCGGAGACGCAGTATCATTGTGTATTACGATGATCGGTGTGATGGCTTTGTGGGTGGGACTTATGGAGATCGCACAGAAGTCAGGCCTGATCGCGAAACTGACCCGCGGGATACAGCCTTTTATCAGATTTCTGTTTCCGCGGATTCCCGAGGGACATCCGGCCAGGGAGTATATCGCGACGAATCTGATCGCAAATGTGCTGGGGCTGGGGTGGGCCTGCACGCCAGCGGGATTGAAGGCCATGGAGGAGCTGGCGAAGCTGGAGGCAGAGCGGGGGACGCCGGGGTATGCGGATGAGAGTGGGAGGCGTGTTGCAAGCAATGAGATGTGTACGTTTTTGATTCTCAATATTTCATCACTGCAGTTGATACCTGTAAATATGATTGCCTATAGGAGTCAGTATGGGAGCGTGAACCCGGCGGGGATCATTGCACCGGCGATTGTGGCGACGTTTGTGAGTACGGCGGTGGCGGTGGTGTATTGTAAAATAAAGAATAGAAAACAGAGATGATATTAACATTATTTAGACAATGTATATAATCTCTTTGTTGACGTGTTTTATGAGAAAAGATATAATTATTTGAAACAGATGAAAAACGGAAGGCGTATAAGAAATGCTGATTGCAGATAAAAGAGATTATAGAAGAGGATACGAAAAGCA
>ERZ779622.962-NODE-962-length-13313-cov-5.348544_pt1 | contig 13313 bp, 11 predicted proteins | sample MGYA00514188_ERZ779622 | MGnify/ENA primary metagenome ERZ779622 (study PRJEB29562, sample SAMEA4376702) | mouse gut metagenome | isolation source: Cecum | study: EMG produced TPA metagenomics assembly of the A DSS colitis mouse model was used to assess the...
GTTGCCGTCCCCGTTTCCTTCGACGGAAGCGTCATCCTTCACCGTATTTAAGAGCTCCATATTGGTCTCCTGTGCGGTATCCGACTGGTTCTTTAATACGATGCCTGCCGCGGTATCCGCTGTCGGATCGGGCAGTGCAGGTCTGTTTACAACGGAAACGGTGGTGCTTAATTTCCCCGTATCTACGGAAGGGATCTCTATTGCAGGCGCTTCCGCGGAGACAGTGCTGTCGTTATTATTACTATTTTTCTTATTCCCGTTTCCGCTGCTTCCGCTCTGGCCGTGGTTATACTGCATCTCACTTAAGCGGTTTCCTTCCGCATCCCAGCTGTAAGTGGTCTTAAACAGCTTCTTTCCGCCGATGTTGTACTCATCCATCTCGATGATCCGGTCACACGCATCGTAGAAATAATACGCCGTCTCGTAGTTCGGATATTCCTTGAAGGTCTTGTTGCCGTTGCCGTCGTAGGCGAACTTTGTGATGCCGCCGTCGAAGTCCTTCATCTCCACGATCTGGTTTTCTTTATCGTAATAATAATCCACCTGCGTACCGTCCGGATAGCCCTGCACGGTCTTGTTTCCTACATTATCCCAGCCGTAGGCGGTCTTTCTTCCGTTATGGTCCGTCACCTCCGTCACGCGGTTTAAGAGGTCCCTGCCGATGGATGTCTTTCCGTTCCAGTCCTCCATCTCCACCAGTTCCCCGGTGCCGTTATAGAGATAGGAGGCGGATTTCGCGCCGTTATAGTTTATATTGCTGACCAGGTTCACAGGGCTGTATTCGTACTCTGTCACATACCCGTCCTCATCGGTCTTCCTGATCAGGTTGCCGTTGCCGTCGTAGACGAAGGTTTTCCCGTCTCCTTTGGCGTTGACTTCCGTTTTGACAAGCCCCCTGTGGTCGTAGGTGTATAACGTCTCTTGGTATTCATCTACCTTGTGGGTAGTATCTATGCGGTGCATCGTTATCTTAGTTAAACGATTCATCGAATCGTAGGTGAACTCACTGCCTGTCCCCGCGGCATCCACCGTCTTTACGATATTTCCGTTGCCGTCGAGTGTATATTTCGTGGTATTCCCATTCCGGTCCGTCACCGCCGTGATCCTGCTGTCCTTGTCGTAGGTAAAAGATTTTTTATTGCCCTTCGGATCGGTCTCACTGGTGACGCGGTTTAAAGCGTCATAGGTGTAAGTATAGGTCTCCCCGTTCCGGTTCGTCACGCTGGTGCGGTTGTCGTTGGCATCGTAAGTGTAGGTTTCCGTGAAGCCGCGGCCGTCCTTATATTTTTTCAGGTTGCCTCTGAAATCGTACTCGTATTCCCGTCTTACGCCGTTCTCATCCGTCACGGCGGTCACCCGGTCCATGGGATCGTACTCAAAATATTTATAGTGCCCGAGGGCGTCTTTAACGCCGGTCGTCCTTCCTTTGGCGTCATACTCGTATTCCGTCACGGCGCCGTCCTCATTCACCGCTTTCACAAGGCGCCCCAGGGCGTCGTAGGTGAGCGAAATTTCTCCGCCCTCCTCGTTGACGGAAGATATCCTGCGGTTTAAGGCGTCATACTCCGCGCTACGGCTGTTTCCTCTGGGATCGGTCACTTTAACAAGGTTCCCGTTCTCATCGTAGGCGTACAGGGTGGTATATCCCTCCCCGTCCGTGTAGGAGATGAGCTGGTCATTCAGATCGTAAACATACTGCTCCACCCCGCCGTCCGGGTTTTCCACAGATACCACGTTTCCGTTGGCGTCATAGGTATACCCTGTCCGGTTCCCGTTGGCGTCGGTGGCGGATACCGGGCGGTTGTTCTTATCATAGCCGTAGCTCAGGCTGTGCCCCTCCGCGTCCACGATCCGGATCAGGTTGTCGTTCTTATCGTAAGTGTAGGTGATGACGCCCTCCATCGCGTCCGTCACGCTCTCCACCATGCCGGTCGGCGTATAGGTGTAAGCGGTAACGCCGCCCAGGGGATCCGTCTCTGTCAGGAGCAGGTTGTTTTTGTCATACGTATAGCTGTATGTTTTTCCCCTCTCGTTTGTCATGCTGAGCACGCTGCCGTTTTTATTGTAGACATACTTCACATAGGTATTGTCTTCATTGTAGCGCCTTATGACGCGCCCCATCTTATCGTATACGTAGCGCACCTTATGGGTGTTTCCCTCTCCCGCCAGCTCGTTCGCCGCCGTGGTAGTCTGCCCGGCCGCGTCATATACGGTGGAGGTTTTTCCGTCCAACGCATTGGTGACGGATACAACCTGCCCCAGGGCGTCGTATTCGTATACCGTGGTGCCGCCCAGCGCGTCCGTGATCTTCGTCAGGCGGTTGTTTTTATCATAGGTGTAGCTTGTGGTATTGCCCCTGCGGTCGGTGACGCTGGTGCAGTTGCCGTTTTCATCGTAAGTATAGCTTTCCCCGTACCCCAGCGCATCCGTCAGCACGGTCCGGTTGTCCGTCTCATCGTAAGTACTGGTGTAGGTTCCTCCCGTGGGGCGGGTGATCCCGGTCAGGTTGCCGTTGGCATCGTAGGCATAGGAGGTAACGCCGCCCTCCGCGTCCGTCACGGAAGCAAGGCGGTTTAATTTATCGTATGTATAAACCGTTTTATTTTTTCTGCCGTCCGTCACGGAAGTGACATGGTTGTTCCCGTCATAGGCGTAGGCTGTCACGCTGCCTTTCTGGTTCGTTACCGCCGCCAGCTGCCCGCCTGCGGTATAGGTGTAGGCGATAACCCCTCCTTCCGGATCGGTCACGGTTGTCAGGCGGTTCATCTTGTCATAGGTATAAACGGCCGCGTTGCCCCGCTCATCGGTAACGGAGAGCACGTTGCCGTTGGCATCGTAAGTATAACTGCGCTCTGTCCCGTCCGGGTTTATCTGCTTTGTGATCCTGCCAAGGGCGTCATACTCGTATCCCGTTGTCTGCCCGAGGCCGTCCGACGCACTGACAGCATTGCCGTCCGCATCATAAGAAATGCTTCCCTCCGCTCCGTTGGCATCCCTCACACTGACAAGCTGCCCAAGGGCATCATAGGTTAAAACGGTAGTGCCGCCCTCCGGATCAACGCTCTTTGTCAGCTTATTTTCCGCGTCATAAGTATAAGTTGTCGTATTTCCCCTTGCGTCCGTCACGGAGATCAGGTTGCCGTTTGCATCATAACCATAGGAGACAGAATGCCCTTTCGCGTCAGTCTCCTTTACGATGCGCCCCATGGCGTCACGCTCGTAGGATGTCGTCATCCCTCTTTCGTTCGTTTCACTGACGGAGAGGTCCATGGAATCGTAGGCCGTGGAGAATGTATTCCCGTAAGGATCTGTCTCCGCCGTCAGGTTGCCGTTCGCATCGTAGTTGAAAGAGGTGGTGTTGCCGTTGCCGTCTGTCCGGCTGGTCATCCGCCCCATCGCGTCATAGGTATAAGAAATCTTATGCCCGTCCGCATCGGTCTCCGATATCCGGTTTCCCCGTCCGTCGTAGGTGTAGACAGTCTCCGCCCCGGCAGCGTCAGTTATGCCGGTCAGATCATTGACCGCATTGTAAGTATACAGGGTTTTATTGCCCTGCCAGTCGGAAACGGAGGTTTCATAGCCGTTGCCGTTGTATTCATATTCCTTCACATTCCCCAGCGGATCTGTCTCGCTCATCAGTTTCCCGGCATCCGAATACTGATAGGTGTAGGTATGCCCGAGCGGTGTCGTCCGGCTGGTCATGCAGCCCGATCCGTCATAGGTGAAAGTGCTGGTATTCCCCAGCGGATCCGTCATGGAGATGATATTTCCCTGACTGTCGCAGACATAGACAGTAGTATTCCCCAGCATGTCCGTACTGGACGCCAGACGCCCCTCATCGTCATATGTATAGGCAGTCACTCCGCCGTTTTCATCCGTAATGCCTGTCAGGTTCCCGTCTCCGTCATAGGTTCTGGTCACGGCAGTCCCATCTTTCTGCACAGTCCGGGTTTTCACTCCCCAATCGCCATAAGTATAGTGCTCCTTCGTACCGTTGGGATAAGTTATCTCTGCCGGATAAGTGTATTCCCCATCATAAGCATAGGTGGTTGTATTGCCGTTCCGGTCTGTCTCGGAAACCAGCCTGTTATCCTCATCATACTCATAGGTCTCTGAACCTGCATCATCCGTATAGGAGATAATACGGAATCTGTCATCATACACCACCGTTTTTGTGTTGCCGCCCTCTTCCCGGTATATATTAGTACGGTTGTCCGGATCGTATTCCACGGTCATTTTTCCCCGGTCCGGCATCCACTGCTCTGTCACATGCCCCGCATCATCATAGGTATTCCGGAGGATCATATTCCCGTTCAGATCTGTTACCTCAGCCAGACAGTCGTTTTCATCATAACGATAGGCAAAAGAGTCCCCGTCCGGATTCCGTACCTCACTCAGACTGCTGCCGTATTCCAGAGAGAGGGTTCGTCCCGCACTGTCTTTGACAGTACTGATATGGTCCCCGCTGTAAGAAAAATGGAAACTCCCCGAAGTATTGCTGACCGTGGAGAGCCGTCCGCCCTCATAGGTGAGGGTAATCACATTCCCTCCGGCTTCCGCGATCCTGACCGCGTATCCGTCGCCGTCAAAATATACTTCCTGTCCGTTGTCATGGTACATCCGGTATCCTTCTCCCCAGTCCTCCAGATGCCATGCGTTCCCCTTATTCGTCGTATAAGTATTATCGTATTCCAGGTAATAGTAGATATGCCCGCCGCCCGGCAGGTAAACGTCTACGTTCCCTTCAAACATCTCTGCCCGGTAGGAATAATTGTGGCTCCACCCGTTTCCCAGTCCGGAATCATCGATTTCCCGCATACCGGATAAATACGTCCGCGTAAAGGTAAGCGGGTGCTTTCCGTCCAGTGTCAGGTCCGTGTAAGTCCAGTTTAAGGAACCGGAGAGCAGGTCCACCGGATCCCCGCCCGTACAGAACTTGAGGCTCGGATAGCCGGAGGAAAATCCCGGAAAGTATACCATGTCCCGGTAAATCGCTCCCAAAATATCCTCTTCTGTCAGTGCGCCGTCCGCGCCGCTCCCGCCGATCACAAAAGGCAGGATGACCGGCTCTAAGGACTGCGCCCTCGGAATGATCTGGATCGTGTAATTACCCGGCTGCAGATAGGCCGGTGTATCCCCGAGATTCTGGATGACTTCCCCCTTCCACACGATAAAGTTATGGATCAGGTCCGGGCGCTGTTCCGCCGCCCTTGCGCCGAACGTGCTGGTGCGGAAATCGCGGCGGATATAAAAATCTTCCGGGATGTCCTGCATCTCCTCCGCAATTTCGGTTTCCGGAATGTCCTGCCCGCTTACATCCCTTACGGTTTCATCCGTCTCATCTGCATCCTGCCCATTTTCATCCTTTCCACTTTCCTCCTGCCCTTCGTAGGATTCTCTGTTGTTTCCGGATACATCCCCGTCCGGAAGTTCCGCCGCCTTTGCCGTCAGCGTAAAGAAAGAAGAGAGGGCGGAGAGCAGCGTCTTTTTCGGTGCCGCATCATCTGCCGCCGCCATGTCATTCCCCGATACGGTTTCCCCGGCAGATCCGCTTTCGCCGTCTTCGGTTTCAGGCTGATCCTGCGCATGTTCCCCATCCTCCTCTGAAACGGCATCCTGTTCGCTGCTTTCTCCCGGCTGTTCCTCTTCCGACATATCTTCCTCTCCGGATTCCGCTGCGTCATGGAACGCATAGTATTCCGCCAGCGTGCTCCACGGAAGCGTCTCCCCTGTCAGACCCAGCCCGGTAAAATCATTTGCCCATGTGTAAGGCATCCCATAGACAAACAGTTTCAGTTCCTGCTTGATCAGCGCCATGCTTTTTCCCAGAGGCATATAGCCTGCATCAGGAGTTCCCGTTATATGTTCCCCATAGTATTTTCCATACAGGTAGCCCAGGTCATTGCCGTTTTCGTCCAGTACTTTCACATCATAGTTGACATTATACGGCAGGGCGAACTGCAGATATACCATCTCCCCGAAAGACATCGGGTACGATACTTTTTCCGCCCCGGTGGAATTGTTGCGGTAAGACAGTTCCTTCCCGTCCTGTAAAATGGATTCCATGCGTGTATAATCATACGCCGCAAGCCCCAGCGTTTCTAAAGGACTTTCCGCCTTCGCCTCCATCACAGGGACAGAGGTTACTGCCAGAACTGCGGATAACAGTCCTGCCAAAAGTCGTTTGAAGCTTCGTTTCTTCATTTCATATCACCTCACATAATAAATTTCTGTTCTCTATCTTATAAACACCATTCATCCTGTTTTTTCTACAAAAATATTCCATTTATTTTCTTATTTTTAGTATTACTTCTATTACTTTTGGTAAGTGTCCAAATTCTGACATATTTTATATACTTTGTAGATAATACTTAAGGTATTATTTCTTTAACTTATAAGGGGTTATCTCATGGATAGAAAATCGTTTGGTAAGCGGATGCAGAAATACAGGGAACTGCTTGGATACAGCCAGGAATCTTTGGCGGAAATGATCGACTGCAGCACTATTTTTATTTCTTTTATGGAGCGCGGAGAAAAAAGTCCCAGTCTGGATAATTTGATCAAACTGGCAAATGCACTGGAAATCTCAACCGATCTCCTTCTCGGAAGGGCGCTGTCCTCTTATAACACTGCACGTTTAAGCCATATTGAGAAGCATCTGAAACTTCTTCCGCCTGAGGAACAGGAAAAAATTCTAAACATTATGGAATATATGATTTCTCTGGAAATCTGCCGCCAGGAATAAATTTCAGGAGCCGGCCATATGTTATTGCTCATTTTCGATACCCCGGAAGAGTCAAATAAATTTTTAAAATTATACAACGCTTACGGAAAAACTGTTTATTATACGATCAAAAGATATATAAGCGATGAATTTCTCATTGAAGATATCTCTCAGAACATCTTTATCCGGCTTGCCGGACATCTTGATAAAATAGATCCTGATCAATCTGTACAGGCCAGAAACTATATCATCACCGCCACAAGAAACTACTGTAAAAATTATTTGAGAGACAACAATAAAATACTGGAAGAATCACTTGACACTAATCTGCATGTGAATACAGAATCCGATGAAGTTCTGGATAAAATAATTCATAACGAAGATATCAGCAGCATTGCTCAGGCAGTCAGTGAATTAAATGATATCTATAAATCTGTACTGGAACTTAAGTACATAAACGAATTCAGCAATGACGAAATCGCAGAATTTTTGAATATCAAAAAGAAGACGGTGGCAGAAAGGCTTTATCGGGCGAATATTATGCTGCGAAATAAGCTGAAGGAGCGCTTTGATGATAAATGATTTTGAAAATGAGATATGGGAATCGCTGCTGCGGGCAGCTGTCATAAAAAACAGCCTGGACGAACTGGAAGACTATCCTTCGGAAGAAATTGAAAAAACTGTTCTTCCTGACCATTATGATCAAAAAATTCGGAGACTGATCCAACGTCTGTATTATAAAAACGCAGTCAGAGCCTCTTTCTTTTATGTCAGAAAAATTGCGGCTCTTCTCTTTATCCTTATGGGGATAAGTTTCGTTTTTCTGCTTCACTTTGATGAAGTACGCGCCACCTGCCATAATGTGATCACATATATTTATGAAAAATATATTTTATTTCAGCATGAGGCAGATCTGGATGATGAATCTCTTCCTGTAAAATTAGAGTATATTCCGGAAGGGTTTTCTCTTTCCGAGGAAACTTTAAGCCACTCCGGTTATGATGCTGTTTATTTCAATTCACAGGGCGACATGCTTTTCTTTGAATCGACGCCTTATAAACACACTTCACAGGCTGACAATGAACATTATAATGTATATGAAGTGAAGATTGGCCATTATATCGGACAATTTTTCGCATCCACTGATAATCATTTCCCAAATATACTCTACTGGCAAAGTGAAAAAGAGTATTATTGTCTGGAGGCGCCGTTACCGGAAGATGAAATGATAAAAATTGCAGAAAATGTAAAATAATTTGTAGACAAGCCCCCCAAAACAGTGTTAATTACTATATACAAAAAATGCAAAGGAGATTATTCACTATGAAACTGAGAAAAACCTTTATCTTAATTTTAACACTGGTAATGTTAAGCGGTCTTTTTACTTCTGTCCCGGTGTCGGCAAAAGAGCCCGTATCTACAGCATCGGTAAATGAGAGCACCCACTATATAGCGCCAAGATACGCTTATATAATACGTGCTTCTCTATCTGTTATTCCGTCTTCCTCCAAGACCAACTACTCTCTGATTGTTTCCTGTATTTCGGATATTACTTCCATTTCCGGTACTTTGACGCTCTATAAGCAGAACTCCTCCGGCAATTACGAAAAAAAGAGTTCCAAAAATGTCCGTTGCGCAGGAAATTATATGAATACAGACAGCTCATTCTCCTCTTACGGAAGCGGAAAGTATCTGTTAGTTTTTGAGGGAAACGTCACAGGCAGCAATATCTCTGAGCCGATTACAATTTCTGCCGAAAACTCCTATAGATAAAACTTTTCTTTTGTAGTATGATATTTCTATATGAAAAGAAAGGAGTTCTTCATGCAGTTTTCCTGGTTAGAAGAAATTCCGAACGAATGGCGGCATGTCCTTGTGATCGGAAGAACTATTATAAGAGACAGTCAGAAATATCATATTGTCGGTATGTCATCGGGGGATAAATTACAGCTCCATATCCTCGAGCCCTTCTGTGAGCCCGAGGTTCCTCCCCGCAGGAAAAAGGGGCCCTGTCGGCAGAGAAAACTGTTGCGGGAACAGGAGGAATCGGATATCTGCTATCTGCACTGCAGCGAATTTCAGCTGGGGGACACGAAGCTGAAAATACAGGGCGGATGCGGCGGTCCCCTGAAGTATTCCGAGCAGGATTACCGGACGATCCATCTCTTTCTCGATATGATGCGGGCCGGATGGGTCGTGCCCGACTGGCTGAAGGAGGAGGACTGGAACAATCTGCAGTTGATTACCCTGACGGTTGCGAACCGAAAAAGACTGCCGAAGTACTCCCCGGATATGCCCATTATTGTAAAGCACAGACCCGACCACACAAGGCATCTCGTGGAAAAAAAAATTACCTTAACCGTGGGAAAAAGCCGCTCCTTTTCTTTCACCGACCACGAAGGATGTGAAGTCCGGTGTCACATCAACCGGGTTTCTCTGATCGATGTATGGGAGGACACGAAAAGGGATTTAAGCGATCCCTGGTACATCAAAAAAGTAACGCCCGAACGGCTGCAGGAAATAAGAGAACACTGCTATAAAGCGCTGGAACAGAGCTGTCCGGAAGGTATGTGCTACATCGGGATAGAGTACGAGTGCGGCAGAGATTACCAGCTGCAATTTTATTCCCGGGAATATTTGGATTCTTATCCGGAAAGTCACAGCGGAAGCGCCGCCCTCCTGATGATGCACTTGAAGCCCGATCAGGAGGCCGGAACCCACGGCCTCCCGTTAAAAGGCACTGTGATTCAGACAGCGGTTTCTCCCGATACCGTGAAGATCCCTGCCGAATTGTTTCTGTATTATGAGAAAAAGGATGAGTGGGAGGAGCATCTATGAAAGACATCGTTTTACTGTATGACGACTGTTGTATCTACGAGATCGTTATCTTAAATTATTTTCTGCGAGCGACGGGGAGTTCCCTCGTCTTCTGTTCCCCGAACGGGCGGAAGATAACGGCGACGGAGGGGTACTCCATTCTTCCCGATGCCGCGCTCCCGGATGTCGATCTGTCCGATGTCAGAAGCTTTATCGTCCCGGGCGGCGATATATCCCACATCGACACGCCCGCCGTCTATGAATGCCTGAATACTCTGCATTCGTCAAATGTGCTGGTTGCCGGCATCTGCGCCGGTGTAGATATTTTGGAGAAGGCCGGCCTGCTGGAAGGCATACGTTCTTCCCATCAGGAGGAATACGATTGTGTCCTGGACAGAAATATCCTCACCGCCAGAGCCAACGCCTACGTCGATTTTGCGATAGAGGCCGCAAAGGCTCTGGACCTGTTCGAGGACGAGGCCGACCTGCTGGAGACTATCGCTTTCTGGAAGGAATTTAAGCGCGCCCCGGAGTAAAATAATTAAGAAGCGCTTTATCTCAGCCGCCGTATCACCTCATCATAGTTCTCCGGCCGATGCGGAAATATGCAGTTTGTGCAATCTTTGATCCGCTCTCCGTCTTTCCCCCTGTACACGGGATTCCCCGGGCAGTCCTGCCTGGCGTACAGCGGACAGTAGCAGAACAGACAGTTAAAGTCCCCTGTGCTTTTATGACAGGGGAAATATTTACAGTCCCTGTTTTCAAAAAATCGATAGGAATTTTCCATCTCAAATGTCTCCCCACGACAGCCTGCAGTGATGCTGCCCCACCTGAATAGCCGGCTTCGTCTTTCCGTGGTAATCGCTCCCACAGGTTACGATCAGATTCCTCTCCTTCGCTATGCCATAAAAAAATTCCGCCTGCTCTCTCGTATGGTAACTGCTGAACGCCTCCACTCCATCCGGGCCGAGATCCAGTATCTCATCCAGCAGATCTATATTCTGTTTCAGATTTACCCACGGATGCGCCAGCACCGCAAATCCCCCGTTCTTGTGGATCACATCAAGGATATCTTCCATCCCCGGATATTTTTCCTCCGCATAACAGGATTTTCCCTGCGCATAATAATCCCAGTAAAAATTGACGTAAGGGTTATCTCCCCTTGAACCGCCCGGACGGTACGGTTTTAACAGCGGATGATCCGCGTACTCCGGCCTGGATAAAAGGACTTCCGCAAACATCTCCCCCGTCCATATATCCTTCCAGTAGTTGTCTTTCGCGATCTCCCACATATCGTTTTCCGTCACATGGAAGCCAAGCACCTGTGTCTGCACAAGCCTTTCCATGGAAGTCCGAATGCTCTGTTCCTCTATGTTCCGCTCAATCTCCATAAAGTCATTGCTTTTATAGTCTATGCCATAACCGAGCATATGAAAATGGATATCCCGGAAAGTGCAGTCGATCTCAATCCCCGGTATATAACAGATATTTCGTGCTTTCGCCGCCTCCTCCGCCTCCGCGTTTGCCCTCACACAGTTGTGGTCCGTGACAGACATTATCTTTATGCCTGCATCAGAGCATTTCCGTACCAGTTCCGACGGACTGAACTCGCCGTCGTCACTGTATCTGCTGTGCATATGTAAATCAACCATGTTTCACCCTCCTCAACAGTTTTTCATACATCATCGTCATCAGCACCAGGATAATCAAAAGATATACCGGAAGCAGCGATGCGCTGATATGGTTTGCGATCGGACCGAATACCGGCGGCATCAGACAGGTTCCCACATAAGCTGCCGCCATTTCAAACGATTTTATAACCGCACGCCCCGGGAGTACAGGAAGTCTTAATGAAATGCCTGAGATTTTTCCAATCGCCCATCCTCCATCTCATAAACTTCATCACACAGTTCCTCTATATCCTCCCTGTGATGGCTCGCCAGCAGGATCGTTGTGCCCTCCTCCCTCAGCTTCAGAAAGAGCGCTCTTATCTCCTCCGCCCCCGCTCTGTCCAGACCGTTCATCGGCTCATCCAAAATCAAAAATTTCGGATTTTCCATGATCGCCTGGGCGATACCGAGTCGCTGGCGCATACCGAGAGAATACTTTTTCACTTTCTTTTTGCTGTCGGGATCAAGTCCCACTATCTCCATGCTCTCCCGGATCTCCTCTCTGCCGATGCGCTTTTTGATGGCAGCAAGATATTCCAGATTCCGGTAACCGTTCAGTCCGCCAAGAAATCCCGGCGTTTCAATGATAATCCCGATGTCCTCCGCGAAATCCACATCTTTTCCGATCTCCTTTCCATGCACAAAGATCTTTCCCGAAGAGGGTTTCAAAAAACCGATGATCATCTTGAACAATACGGTTTTTCCGGAACCGTTCCTGCCGGCGACCCCGTATATCTTCCCCGGTTCCAGAGACAGCGATACCTCTCTGACAGCTGTCTCATCCCCGAATTTTTTGCTCACATTTTTTATTTCCGCAATATACTCCATTTTGATCCCTTTCTGTTTTCGCCTGCCGGCCCCTTTGCTTCACAGACAGTCCTCTCTTCTCTCGATCACCGCCGCACCGATCTTCCGGGCCGCCGCGATCATCAGGCATTCCGACACCATAACCGCTCCCGGAGAAAAACCGTATACGTCCTCCACCCGGCTGCTCTGCACATACATACCCCAGTTCCCGAACATAAATTTCGACAGATTCCACCAGTAAAAACCGACCGTATAAGTTGACACTTCTGTCACAAACAGGAATGCCGGAACCATCTGCCGGAAAGCAGTCAGATCGAGCAGACAGAATATGCTCGACAACGTCATCATATGAACCAGCCACAGAAGCAGGATCAGCACTTCCTCCAACCCCTGCAGCTTCGGTGAATGCCGCAGAAGATCCAGTCCCTTCAAACAAAATGCATAGCAGAAACATGCCGACACCCCCGTCAGAAACAGATTCCAGAACCGTGCGCTCCACCAGCTTCTTCTTCCGCCGAAACGCACCATCTCCAACAGAGATATCTGTCTCCTGCGGCTCAAATATATTCCTGTCACAAAGAGGATCACTGCAACGCCCAAAAGCCACCGCCCCAGCGGAATTAACGGAATCCTTCCGAAATAAATGCTCCCGATGCCCGGAAATTCAACTCCCGCGAGATAATCGTACACAAATCCTTTTTCCATATCCATCTCCGGACTTCCCCCCTCCTCACTCGTGTACATGCACCTGCTCCCTAAAGTCAACCTTATCGATCAGGCAGCATTGTATCGCCACAAGCGCCGCCGCAAGCATGACCATGACCGCCACAGGGCGTACCAGATGTATCCCTCCCGCATCCGCAAAATTGCCGGGACTCGCATACCCCATCAGAGCAAATCTGATCTGCCCCAAAAAGCGCATGCCAAGTCCCCCGACATGTACGACAAAGGCAATCGCCAGGCCCCATATACCGCCGAGCAGCAGATTGCCCGTGTACAGAATCAGCCCTGTCAGGACAAGATACAGGAAAAAGCACAGGACTGTCGCCAGAAAAGCCTGCAGCACATTCATACTGCGCATCATATCCCGCTGTAAAAACCGGATCCCATACTCCTCGCTGCGGCTCAAAGTGAAATCCTGGGACAAAAGATACACCGGACTGCTCCACATTTTCCCCACAAAGCCCCAGGGAAGAGATGCCATCACCATCGGGAGAGCCACCCCCGCCGTATAAAGCGCCGCCTGAACCAGAATATAGAAGACAATCGTCAGAGTCCAGCTTCTCTTATTTGTG
>ERZ779622.963-NODE-963-length-13307-cov-4.922050_pt1 | contig 13307 bp, 12 predicted proteins | sample MGYA00514188_ERZ779622 | MGnify/ENA primary metagenome ERZ779622 (study PRJEB29562, sample SAMEA4376702) | mouse gut metagenome | isolation source: Cecum | study: EMG produced TPA metagenomics assembly of the A DSS colitis mouse model was used to assess the...
CAATGTTTTGGTACATAAAAATATGGTGGTTCAATTAAGTAGTATTTCTCTGGTGGAGGTAGCGCCGATGCCCAAAGAAAAGTATCCGCCCATAGCAATAATAGGCATGTTGGTGGGCGTTGCTTTTTTAAAAGCTAATGTTGTATTAGCAATTATTATTATGATCGGTTTCGCATTTTGGCTTTATAAAATTTACGAAATAAATGCTTCGTTGGGGAAGTATCTGATATTGGAGCTGAATTCAGGGAGGTTGCTGCTTTTTTCTTGTAATGATGTATTATTTTTGAATCGGGTTGTGGAAGTGATAAAAGAATGTTTTAGTGGGAATGGCGGAAAATGGTTTATCAATTTTGGTAACTATCAGATTGGTGATAATAATACAATACAAGGGGAAAGGTGATATATGAGTTGGGAATTTGTAAATTTGGGAAATTTTCAGATGGGAGACCATAACCAAATTTATGATAATAAGGGAAGTCAGGATGAATTTTACTGGAAAATTATAAATGATACTTTAGAAAAACAAGGAAATCAAGAGCATTTGAAATCTGAATTCTTAAAAGAAATGGAGGATTGTACTAAAAAGAAAGAAAAAAGAAAACTAAAACAGGTGATAGAAAAATGGGGATTACCTGTTTTTACGGGGTTCTTGTCCAATATATTATCAAATGAAACGATATGGTTTGGATTACTAAAATGGTTGAAACAGTAATCAAGTAAACAAATATGTGAAGGGAAAGAGTGTAATATAAAGAGTGTAATATAAAGAGTGTAAGTTACTTAACAAAGACGCACGCACTTTATATTACACTCTTTTTTTACTTTTTTAGAAAAGTGCTGAAGGAGGCAGTGGCTTGTGCGAACCACTGGAATCCCTGTTTAGAACGGCCTATTTTCTGACAGTCTCTTTCCATTTCATGAAATTACGGAAGTACCGTCCCCTTCTTTTCTTCCGGTGCTGCCTTCATAAATCCCTGAAATATGAGATGAGTCCGTCTCAAGCTCCGAATCCACCCGTTGGAATGATAAAAATTATGCTGCCTCAGACCTGAGAAAATTCATACAAGGACCGGAAAAGCGGCCGAAAGTTTTAGGTACTTATCTTTAACGGGCCGAAAATTTGACAGAGGGATCCCGGATGGCGCTGGGCGTGATTCCAAGCCTTGCGTGAAAGATTTTTCCGAAGTGGCACAAATCCTTGAATCCCACCCGCTCGGCGATCTCCGACACAGACAGGTCGGTGGTGCTTAACAGATCTCCGGCCCTGGACAGTCGGTAGGAGACAAGAAACTGGTGGAGGGATTTCCCCGTGTACTTTTTCAAGCGGGTTTTGAGATAGTTGGGATGATAGTTGAACCGGGCGCCCAGATCCGCGTTTGACAGGGCTTCGGTATAGTGGGCCCGTATAAAGTTGATAATCTCGTCCATGCGGCCGGCACAGTCTGTTTTGGAGTCCGGGGCGGGCTTTAAGGCCGCCCGCCGGGAAACCAGGCAGAGAACAGATTTGAGAATGGACTCCAGCCGTTCGGCGTAAAATAATTTCTGCACCTCATATTCCTGCAGCATTTCCCCAAAATCCGATTCCAGGTGGAACATTTTTTTCAGATAGATGATGTCCCGGAAAGGTGTGTCATCGGTGAAAACCGTGCCGTCCAGAAGTTGTGCCGGATCGAAAGCAGTTTCCCGCGCAGGTGGAACCGGATAGGAAATATGGAGGTTCTGCTGTGTAAAATCAAAATTGGCTCCCAGCAATACGAGCGCGGAACCATCGTCGCTGATCATGCGGTAGGGGACTCCGGCGGTCCATGCAATGAGATCGCCGCGGGTCAGGCGATAGCTGCGATCCTTGAAGTAGATGGTTCCGCTTCCCTCGGCTGCATAAAAGATCCGGTTGTCATAGGCCTGGAAAAAGACAGGGTACGCATTGTCGGATACAAGAAAGCGCTGCACATAGCGGACATAGGGAAAAACTTCCGAAAAGCGGATACGGACAGATTTCATAAGGAACCTCCAAGATCTTTATTTTCGACTAATACAGCTTCATTTTCTTTCTAGGATTTCTTCTTGCTTATCACTATAATAACAAATAGAAAGGAATTGTCAACAGAGCGACCCGGGTGAAGACAAGCCCTTTATAAGGAATCAAATCCAAGGAGGAATGGGCAGATGATAGGGAGAAAAAAAAAGAGGGCAGCCAAAGTGGGAATTTTCGGTGTTGCCCATCCGGTATATTGGGGACAATTCCCAGGATTAAAAGAAAAATTGGGGGAATACCACCGCATTTTTCAAACAATGGTGCAGGAGCAGGAAGTGTTGTTAGTAGATTTAGGCATTGTGGATACTAGCCAGCTGTCCTACCTGACTTTGGAAATAATTCGCTCGGAATCTCTGGATCTGGTGTTCTGCAACATGCTGACCTATGCGACTTCATCTGTATTTGCGCCTATTATACGGGATTTGGAGGTTCCCGTGGTCCTAACGGCCCTGCAGCCCCTCAGGAGGCTGGACTGTGCATCGGCCAGCACCAGGCAGCAGCTTGAAAATGACAATATCTGCTCCGTGCCGGAATTTACCTGCACGGCCATCCGGATGGGAAAGAAGGTACAGGATGTTATTATCGGTGTTTTGGAGGGAGATCCACAGGCAGAGGCAGGCATCCGGGAGTGGTGCGAGATTGCCAAAGTCTTGCATGATCTGAAGGGGGCCAGGTTCGGCCTGATGGGCCATGTGCTGGAGGCCATGTATGATATGCACGCGGATCCGGCGGAACTATCTTCCGTATTCGGGATTCACATCCCCCTTTTGGAAATTGACGACGTATGCCGTATATTCCAGGAGGTACCCCAGGAGGAAGCGGAAGGGAAGCGCAGCCTGATTCTGGAGTGTTTTGACACGCCGGATCCGGTATCGGATCCTCTGACAAGGAAGCTAACGGAGGAAGATTTGCAGCAGGCGGCCCGGACGGCGGCGGCTCTGGACAGATTTGTGGAGGAATACGATTTGACCGGCCTGGCCTACTACTATAACGGCCAGCCTCTGTCGGAGACCCAGCGGATTGTAAGCTCCTTTATTGTAGGCAATTCTCTTCTCAACGCCCAGGGAATTCCCATGTGCGGAGAGTTTGATATCAAAACCTGCATCGCCATGTTTCTTATGGACCGGCTGGATATGGGGGGCAGTTTTGCAGAATTTCATCCCTTTGATTTTGAGGAGGACTATATTATGGTGGGACATGATGGTCCCCACCACATTGCCATTGCGGAGGGAAAGCCTGTGCTGCGGAGTTTGAAACAGTATCACGGAAAGCCAGGAAGCGGAGCCTCCGTAGAGTTCAAACTGAAAGAGGGTCCCATTACCATGCTGGGCATTACCCAAGGGTACGGCGGGAAAATCCGCTTTGTCATTGGGGAGGGATTTTCCAGGAAGGGGCCCATACCTCCTACTGGAAATACGAATACCAGGGGCTTTTTTGAGCCTACGACCAGGGAATTTATTAAAAAATGGGTCATGGAAGGCCCCACCCATCACTATGCTCTGGGGATCGGCCATCGCGGGGAGACCATCGCCAAGATTGCGGAGGTATTGAACATCGAATATAAGATCATACGCGGGTGACGGGAGGTGAGGCATGGAAAAGGTGGTGTGGACCGGCTTTGTATATCCGGGAAAGATAGAGGAATACAGAAAGCGGCACGATGAAATCTGGCCGGAGATGCGAAAGGCCCTGTACCGGGCGGGTGTCCGGAACTATAGTATTTTCAGCAATGGGGAGCGGCTGATCGGCTACTATGAATGCGACAGCAAAGAGTTCACGGAGGCCCGGAAAAGGGCGGAGCCGGTTATGAAAAAGTGGCAGGATTTTATGAGAGATATCATGGAACTGGAAACGAACCAGGGAGAGCCGCCCTTTGAAAAGGTATTTTCCCTGGAGGAGGCCAAAACAGAAGAACAAACGGAAAAAGGAGAAGGAAAGGTATGAAAAACAGGAAAATGAAAAAGAAGTTGTCGATGATGCTGGCGCTGATACTGCTCTTCGCTCTTGCAGGCTGCAGTTCGGGAAAAGAGGCGGAGGATGTGTCGGAGGCAGCTCCGGAAACAGGGGCGGAGGCGGAGACGCCAAAGGAACAGGAGCCGGCCGGAGAGGCGAAGGATCTCTCCAGCCTGACCATCGGATTGGCCAATATCAATGAGCGGGGCGTGTTCGGCAAACTGGTGAAGCAGGGCTTTGAGGAGGCCTGCGCCAAGCGGGGCTGGAAGCTGGAATATGCGGACAACAATTCCGACGGACAGACGGCAGTTTCCAACGCGGAAACATTGGCTTTGCGGGGCGTGGATTTTGTGGTGGATCTGAATGTGGACCAGTCCGTGGGACAGACCATTATGGATATCTTCAATGATGCGGGAATTCCGGTGCTGGCGGTGGACATCGCCCTTCCGGGCGCACCGTTTTTCGGCATCGATTCTGCAGAGCTTGGGTATTACAACGGGGAATTTGCAGCCGGCTATATCAAAGAGAATATGGAGGGCAGCCTGGATTATGTGCTGCTGATCACCCAGATCGCCTCCGGGGATGAAGTGCAGAAAATGGTGCGCAGCTGTGTGGACGCCCTGGACGATGCGGGAATTACGTATCAGGAGGTTGTGGAGCTGGAAGGTGAGAATGATACGGCAAAGGCCCAAACCAGGGTAAATGATTTCCTGACTGCGCATCCGGACGCCAAGAAGATTGCGGTGTTTACCATCAATGAAAATACGGCCCAGGGAGCCTACGCTGCAGCGGTCACCGCAGGGCGCGAGTGGGATATCCGTGTCTTTTCCGCAAACTGCGGCTCCCAGTTCGTGGAGCCCATGTATGAGTCGGAAGGAAACCAGTCCTGGGTGTCCACCATTTCCAACTATACGGAACTTTACGGGGAGCAGTGCTGCCAGCTGATTGAACAGTATTTTGAAGAGGGCTCCATTCCGGAGAAGAATACCTGCCGGATGGGTGCAATCACCTGGGACAATATCAAAGAGACGTATCCGCTGGACGATCTGCCCTGGGCAGGACTTTGATCAGAACAACAGGGGTGAGAACATGGGGGAAACCTTTATAAGAAAAACGGCTACGGCTTCAGACGAAGTCGTAATGGAGGCCATCAAAATCAACAAGGAGTTTCCCGGCGTCAAAGCGCTGACAGATGTGGATATTACCATCCGCAGAGGTGAGGTAGTGGCGCTTCTGGGGGAGAACGGCGCCGGGAAGTCAACGCTTATCAAGGTCATGTCCGGGGTGTATCAGGCGGATGGCGGAAGCCTCCGCCTCCACGGCCGGGAGGTTCGCTTTGAGACGCCTATGGAGGCCAGAATGGCGGGAATCGGCGTGATTCACCAGGAACTTAATTATGTGCCATCCGTCTCCGTGGCCGAAAATATTTTTATGGGAAATATGCCTAAGAGATACGGCTTTCTGGATTACAAAACCATGTACCGGAGATCGGAGGAAATTCTGGATTTGGTAGGCCTTAAGCTGGATCCTAAGATGCCCATCGGTTCCTGCAGCGTGGCGCAGAAGCAGCTGATTGAGATCGCCAAGGTGATTTCCAATCAGGTTCAGGTGCTGATTATGGACGAACCAACCTCCTCTCTGAATGATGTGGAGATCGAGTATCTGTTCCGGCTGATCCAGACGGCTGCGTCCAAAGGAGTCAGTATTTTCTATATTTCCCATAAGCTGGAGGAGCTGTTTAAGATTGCAGACCGGGTGGTGGTCCTGCGGGACGGCTGCGTCACCGGAGAGGTTGCCATAGAAGATGCCACCAGGCAGAGGCTGATTGCCCGGATGGTGGGACGGGACTTGTCGGACATGTACCCGAAGGAGAAGGCGGCGGCAGGGGAAGAGGTGATTTCCGTAAAGAATCTTTCCACGGCGAGCCTGAAAGATCTCAGCTTTTCCGCAAGGGCGGGAGAAATATTCGGAATCTACGGACTAATGGGATCCGGACACCAGAATGTGGGCTCTGCCCTGTTCGGGCAGGAAGCTCTTCTTGGAGGTTCTATTTTTGTCAAGGGAAACGAAGTGAAAATCGGCATGCCTATAGACGCCATTGCCTGCGGCATTGCTTACGTACCTGCGGAGCGCAAGGCAGAAGGGCTGGTGCTGAATCAATCGGTTGCGGTCAATACCATGTCCGCTTACTATTCCAGACATAGGAAGCGCCTGATCAGCCGCAGGAAGGACCGGGAGATCAGCAGCAAGTGGATAGAAGCCCTGGCAACCAAGACCCCTTCCCTTGATACTCCCGCAGAAGCCCTTTCCGGGGGAAACCAGCAGAAGGTGGTGCTGGCGAAGTGGCTGGAGTTAAGCCCGGATGTCTTGATTCTGAATGAGCCCACCCGCGGAATTGACGTGGGGGCCAAAGCGGAGATTTACCGGATTCTGAACGGTCTGTGCAGGGAAGGAAAATGTATTATTATGATCACGTCGGAGATGCCGGAGCTTCTGGCTATGTCGGATCGAATCCTGATTCTGTCTGAGGGGAAAGTGACCGGTATGCTTACGGCGGAGGAAGCCACCCAGGAAATGATTGTGCAATGTGCCATAGGAGGTTGACAGGATGAACAAAAAGATGCTTTACAGACGCGGACTGGAAAAACTTGGGGACGCTTCTTCGCTGCTGACAGTGGCCGGCGCGCTGTTGATTTTGATTGTGTTTTTTGCTATTGGCACACCTTATTTCCTGTCGGGAAAGAATTTTCTGAATATTGGTTTGTATGCGGCCATTGTGGGCTGCATCTCCTGTTCCGTGACTTTTATCAATATTTCCGGCATGATTGATCTGTCCGTAGGATCCCAGATTGCTGTGGTGGGAATGGTGGCGGCCATTGTTTCCCGCATGGGGACTCCCTGGTATCTGGTATGTCTGGCGGCTCTGGCAGCAGGTGTTTTGTGCGGGTTTATCAATGGGTTTTTTATTACGGTCTTTAAGCTGAACGCCTTTATTACAACCATCGCTACCATGCAGACCCTCCGGGGATTTGCTTTTCTTCTGTCGGACGGGCAGAGCCTGCCTATTTCGGACGGGGCTTTTAAATTTATCGGCAGGGGGTATCTTTTGGGAATTCCCGTATCCCTTTTGATTATGGTTGCCTCCTACCTGATCTTTCATGTGATTTCCAAATATACGGTGTTTGGGCGCAATGTGTATCTCATCGGCGGAAACGCGCAAGCCAGTTATCTGGCGGGGATCAAGGTGAACCGCATGCGTATGAACCTGTATCTTCTGAACGGTTTCATGGCGGGCGTGGCAGGCATTCTTCTGGCGGCCCAGACGGGATCCGGGATGCCCAACGCGGCGGCAACCTACAATATGACGGCCCTTTCCGCCGTGATTCTGGGCGGTGTGGCCCTGACCGGAGGAAAAGGGACCATTTTCGGAACCTTTCTGGGCTGCATGGTTCTCTCGGTTCTGCAGAACGGCATGACCATGATGAGCGTGGGAACCTACTGGCAGGACATTATTATCGGTTTTGTCCTGATTTTTTCCGTTTCCGTGGACGCGGTTAAAGGCGGTTCCCTAAAGCGGAAACTGTAAAATTCATGATAAAAACGCAGGTTCGTATTGCTTTCTCCAAAAACAGACACTATAATAGTAGGGTGATGTACGCAAGGAGGAGCAGAATGGAAGAAAACAACCACTCAAACCGCCCCGGAAACGGAAACGGCGGCGGGGGAGACAATAAAAATCCAAAGAACCGGCAGAGCATTCTCACACTATTGATTATGACGCTGGTGGGCCTGATGGTCTGGCAGATGGTTACCGGAAATATGGGTTCCGGCAAATCTCCCATCACTTACGACGAATTTATGAAGATGCTGGAGGAGGGAGACGTTGAAAGCGTTAAGATTTCCTCCAAGCAGATTACCATTGTATCCAAGACAAAGACTCCCATGGGAGGAAATGCGGCGTATTATACCGGGATTGTCCCGGATTACCAGCTGGAGCAGAAGCTTTCCGACGCCGGTGTAAGTTATGAGGCGGAGATGGAGGATATGCGGGCGCTGATCCTCTCCGTATTTATCAATGTGGACCTTCCGGTACTGCTTTTGTGGACTGTTTTCGGCCTGATTATGCGGAAAATGGGCGGCGGCGGTATGATGGGCATGGGTGTGGGCAAGAGCAAGGCCAAGGTTTACATCGAGAAAGAGACCGGTGTAACCTTTAAGGATGTGGCGGGCCAGGAGGAGGCCAAGGAATCTCTGCAGGAAGTGGTGGATTTCCTGCACAATCCCGGGAAATATACCCAGATAGGCGCCAAGCTTCCCAAGGGCGCACTGCTGGTGGGACCTCCGGGAACCGGAAAAACCCTGCTTGCCAAGGCGGTGGCCGGGGAGGCTCATGTGCCGTTCTTCTCCCTGTCCGGTTCGGATTTTGTGGAAATGTTTGTCGGCGTGGGCGCTTCCCGTGTGCGGGACCTCTTTGAGGAAGCCAAGAAGCACTCGCCCTGTATTATTTTTATTGACGAGATTGATGCCATCGGCAAGAGCCGGGATTCCCGTTACGGCGGCGGAAACGACGAGCGGGAGCAGACTTTGAACCAGCTTCTGGCAGAGATGGACGGTTTCGACAGCAGCAAAGCCTGTCTGGTATTGGCGGCCACCAACCGTCCGGAGGTACTGGATCAGGCCCTTCTGCGTCCGGGGCGTTTCGACCGGCGGGTGATTGTGGACCGGCCGGATCTGAAAGGCCGTGTGGACGTGCTGAAGGTTCACGCCAAGAATGTCAATATGGACGAGACGGTGGATCTGGAAGCCATCGCCCTGGCGACCAGCGGGGCCGTGGGCTCCGATCTGGCCAATATGATCAACGAGGCAGCTATTCTGGCGGTAAAGAACGGGCGGAAGGCAGTATCCCAGAAGGATCTTTTTGAGTCTGTGGAAGTGGTCCTGGTGGGAAAAGAGAAGAAGGACCGGATCATGAGCAAAGAGGAGCGGCGCATTGTGTCCTACCATGAGGTGGGCCATGCTCTGGTGAGCGCTCTTCAAAAAGACGCAGAGCCGGTGCAGAAGATTACCATTGTCCCCCGGACCATGGGCGCCCTGGGTTACGTGATGCAGGTGCCGGAGGAAGAAAAGTTCCTGAATACCCGCAAAGAGATTGATGCCATGCTGGTGGGGTATCTGGCAGGCCGGGCGGCGGAGGAGCTGGGCTTTGACACTGTCACCACCGGGGCTGCCAACGATATTGAGAAGGCCACCCGCCTGGCAAGGGCTATGGTGACCCAGTACGGCATGTCGGACAAATTCGGCCTTATGGGTCTGGAGACCAAGGAGAGCGAATACCTGTCCGGGCGGACCATTATGAACTGCGGAGACGCCACAGCCGCAGAGGTGGATCAGGAGGTTATGCGGATCTTAAAGGATTCCTATGAAGAGGCCAAACGTCTCTTAGGGGAAAACCGGGACGTGATGGACAAGATTGCGGAGTTCCTGATTCAGAAGGAGACCATTACCGGAAAAGAGTTTATGAAGATATTCCGGGAAGTAAAGGGAATCCCGGAACCGGAGGAAGGCGAAGAGAAGAAGGAACGGGCTGCGGAGAAGAAAGAAGAGACAGAAACAGAAAAGAGGGAGCCGGAAGAGTCTTAGATGACTGCCGGATCTGAAAAGTGGGGAATTTTCCCCACTTTTTCTTGATGTAAAAAAGCGATTATACTACAATGAGATTGATAGAAGGAGGAGTAAGCCGTGAATTACTATCTGGGAATTGATTTGGGAACTTCCAGCACCAAAACATTGCTGATGGATGAGGCGGGAACTGCCGTGGGAATTTCCCAGTGCGCATATGATATAATCAAGCGGAGGCCGGAGGAAGCGGAGCAGGATATGGAGCTTTTGTGGGAGGCCGTGAAGAGCACGCTTGCGGATTTGAAGAACAGGTTTTCAAAGGAAATGGAAGCCGTCCGGTGCATCAGCTATTCCGGGCAGATGCACGGGCTGGTGATGGTGGACAAGGCAGGTAAGCCCATCCGCAGGGGGATTATCTGGGCAGATCAGCGCTCTAAGAATGCCATCCGGGAGATTTACCAAAGAGTGGGAGAAGACACCTGCCGCAGTCTGGTGCTGAATTCTCTCAGTACAGGTTTTCTCATTTCCTCCCTGATGTGGGTACGGGAGCAGGAGCCGGAAAATTACGGGAAAATATACCGGGTGATGCTGCCCAAAGACTATATCCGTTACCGTATGTGCGGGGAGTACGGGACAGATATGTCGGACGCGTCCGGAAGCGGTGCTTTTGATACGGCAAACCGCAGATGGGCCTGGGAACTGATAGACGGGCTGGAGATAGACCGGAGCATCTTTCCTGCCTGCGGCGAGTCATGTGAGATTGCGGGCAGGGTAACGGAGGCGTGCGCTCGGGAGACAGGGCTGCGATCAGGCATTCCTGTGGCTTATGGCGGCGGGGACACGCTGATGCAGGGGGTAGGAAACGGCATCATCGGGCCCGGGGTGCTCTCCGCCAATATCGGTACGGCCTGCCAGCTGTCCGGCAGCGTAGAGAGCCCCCTTTCTGACCCGCAGTTTCGGACCAATACCTTCTGCCATGTGCGGCCGGGGGCCTGGCTTCTTATGGGAGCACACCTGAGCGGGGGAGTTGCCCTGAAGTGGCTGATGAATCAGGTACTGGAGATGGATTCCTATGAAGCTATGACAGCTTTGGCAGAACGTGTTCCGGCGGGAAGTGAAGGACTGATCTGCCTGCCTTATCTGAGCGGAGAGCGGACGCCGTGGAATGACCCGGATGCCCGTGGAATTTATTTGGGTATGACGCTCAAACATACAAAAGCCCATTTGATTCGCAGCACCATGGAGGGAATTGTATTCGGCCTTGGCACCTCGGCAGAGATTCTGCGGGAGCTGGGCGTTTCCTGGGACCGGGTGATTGCGTCGGGAGGCGGTGCCAGAGGAGAGTTGTTTCTGCAGATGCAGGCAGATATCCTGGACTGTGAGATTTACACCAATGAGGGACAGGAACAGGCCTGTATGGGTGCGGCGATTACGGCGGCAGTGGCCCGGGGAGAGTATGCGGATTACAAAGAAGCCTGCGGACGGATTGTGCGTCTGAGAGACAGGACGGTGCTGCCTGACCGTGAGAATCAGAAACGCTGTGGGGAGGCGTTTGCCATGTATCGGGAGCTGTACGCCCGCAATCAGGATCTGCTTCACCGGGCGGCTGCTTTCAAGTGACTAGAGACGGAAATGTTATGCGGGAGGAGCGCAGCTCATGTTTGACATTGAGGAAGAGTTGAAAAAACTGCCTGCCAAGCCGGGCGTTTATCTTATGCACGACGAGAAGGATGCCATTATCTATGTGGGAAAGGCAGTTTCCCTGAAGAACCGGGTGCGGCAGTACTTTCAGTCCAGCCGGAACAAAGGCGTAAAAATTGAACAGATGGTCACCCACATTGCCCGTTTCGAGTATATTATTACCGATTCTGAGTTGGAGGCCCTGGTGCTGGAATGCAACCTTATCAAGGAGCACCGGCCCAAGTATAATACCATGCTGATGGATGATAAGACGTATCCCTATATTAAGGTGACGGTCAACGAAGAATATCCGCGGGTGATGCTTTCGCGGCAGCTCAAGAAAGATAAGGGGAAATATTACGGACCTTACACCAGTGCGGGAGCGGTGAAGGATACCATCGATCTGATTCATAAACTATACCAAATCCGCACCTGCAGCAGGAGCCTGCCTAAAGATCTGGGGAAGGACCGCCCCTGCCTGAATTACCATATCAAACAATGCGCCGCCCCCTGCCAGGGCTATATTTCCCGGGAAGAATACGGGAAAAATGTAGGGAAAGCCCTGGATTTCCTGAACGGAAATTACGGACCGCTCATAAAAGAGCTGGAAGAGAAGATGAAGGCGGCCTCGGATTCTATGGAGTTTGAGAAAGCCATTGAATACCGGGAGCTTTTAAACAGCGTCCGGCAGATTGCACAGAAACAGAAGATCACCCACAGCGATATGGAGGACAAGGATATTATTGCTTTGGCCAGTGAGGGAGAAGATGCGGTGGTCCAGGTGTTCTTTATCCGGGACGGCCGGCTCATCGGACGGGATCACTTCTATCTGCGGATTTCGGAAGGAGAGCAGGAGAAAGAGATTCTCAGCAGCTTTCTCAAACAGTTTTACGCGGGAACTCCCTACATTCCGCGGGAGTTGATGATCCAGGAAGCGGTGGAGGACAAAGAGGTGATCGAGCAGTGGCTGACAGCCCGGAAAGGACATCGGGTGTATCTTAGGGTTCCCAAGATCGGCACCAAGGAAAAGCTGGTAGAGCTGGCGAAGAAGAACGCAGCCCTGGTGCTGAGCCAGGATCGGGAGAAGATCAAGCGGGAAGAGGGACGGACCATCGGCGCCATGAAAGAAATTGCCGGACTTCTGGGACTGGCAGGTGTAAACCGGGTGGAAGCCTTTGACATTTCCAACACCAACGGCTTTGAGTCTGTGGGCTCTATGGTGGTGTACGAGAAGGGAAAACCCAAGCGCAGCGATTACCGGAAGTTCCGGATCCGCTCAGTAAAAGGGCCTGACGACTATGCCAGCATGTATGAGGTGCTGACCCGGCGCTTCCTCCACGGGCTGGAGGAAGGGCGGGAGCTTCGGGAAAAGCAGATTTCCGGGGAGCTGGGAAGCTTTACAAAATTTCCGGATCTTCTGATGATGGACGGCGGACGGGGGCAGGTCAACATTGCCCTGCGGGTGCTTCAGGAGCTGGACCTTTCCATTCCTGTCTGCGGCATGGTCAAGGATGACAATCACCGTACCCGGGGGCTGTATTTCAACAATGAGGAGATTCCCATTGACCGCAATTCCGAAGGCTTCCGCCTGATTACCCGGATTCAGGATGAGGCCCACCGGTTTGCCATCGAGTACCATCGGTCCCTGCGCAGCAAAGAGCAGGTACACTCGGTTCTGGACGATATTGCGGGCATCGGTCCCTCCCGGCGGAAAGCCCTGATGAAGCGCTTCCAGTCCTTAGATGCCATCCGGGAGGCGGATGTAGAAACCCTGGCCTCCGTGCCTTCCATGAACCGGGGAGCAGCGGAGAAGGTCTACGCCTTTTTCCACTGATTTTGGTGAATTTTTCCGCCCGGTCTTGCATGTACAAAGAGGGCTGTGCTAAAATAAACACAGAATATTGAAAACAGCAGGAGCCCGTTCAGAACCCAGAAAGAATTACGGACGCATAAATAAAATTACGGAAATATTTCTAAGGGAGAGGTTCTGAAAAAGATGAAGCGGAACTGGAAACAGCAA
>ERZ779622.968-NODE-968-length-13262-cov-4.046339_pt1 | contig 13262 bp, 11 predicted proteins | sample MGYA00514188_ERZ779622 | MGnify/ENA primary metagenome ERZ779622 (study PRJEB29562, sample SAMEA4376702) | mouse gut metagenome | isolation source: Cecum | study: EMG produced TPA metagenomics assembly of the A DSS colitis mouse model was used to assess the...
TGGAACCAGCACGCTCTACAATGGGGATTATTTTATTCCGGGTTTTGGCAGTGTGGAGCTGGCGGATATACTGGAACGGGAAGTGGTCACCAGCATAAAGGGGAAAGCCCTGGGCCTTAGCAAGGCGCAGGAGGAAGATTATGCAATCAGGAGCATTACCGTACCTGCGGCTGCGGTGAACGTGGGATGCCTTACCAATAAGCAGCAAGCCATTTTGCTGGGAAGAGAAGATTATCAGGAAAAAATTGCGGATGGTATTTGCAATGCCATTTTGGCTGTCTATGAAGAGACAGATTAAAAAGACGGATGGGTGATTAGATTAATTACAAATTTGTGTTCCGGCCCAAATTTGCAGGTTGTTGGAGATAGGGAGGATTAGTATGCAAAAGATTGTTTTTGCTACGGGCAATGCAGGTAAGATGAAAGAAATCAGGGAAATTTTATCAGATCTCAGGATAAAGGGCGAGCCGGTGGAAATTGTTTCCATGAAGGAAGCCGGCGTGAGTGCGGAGATAGAAGAAAATGGAACGAACTTTGAGGAAAATGCTCTCATCAAAGCAAGGGCCGTTGCCGCCGGGATAAAAGGCGCTATTGTGCTTGCGGATGACTCAGGCCTGGAGGTAGATTATTTAAATAAGGAGCCGGGAATTTATTCAGCCAGGTATATGGGGGAGGATACCTCTTATCATGTGAAAAATGCCAATCTGATAGAACGGCTTAAGGACGTGCCGGATGAGCGGCGGACAGCCAGATTTGTTTGCGCCATTGCCTGTGTTCTTCCGGACGGCCATCATTTTATACGGACTGCGGCCATAGAGGGTAGAATTGGCTATGAAGAAAAAGGGGAAAATGGCTTTGGATATGATCCCATTTTTGTGGTGCCATCCTATCAAAAAAGTGCGGCGGAATTGACCCCGGAGGAGAAAAATGCAATCAGCCACAGAGGAAAAGCACTGCGGGCAATGCGGGAGTGCCTTGCGAATTACTATCAATAGACAAAATAAGTTTTTCAAACCACAAATTTGTGCTTGCATACAGGATGCTTAGCATGCCTATAATTTGTGTGCTGTCGGTAGGGATGGGGATTAAGATGGAGAAACGTATATGAAGGTGCTGATTGTCAGCGACACGCATCGGAGAAATGATAATTACATAAAGGTGCTTGAGAGGGTGGCGCCGGTGGATATGGTAATTCACTGCGGCGATATTGAAGGCAGCGAATACCTGATGCGGAGAGCGCAGGGTGTCCTGTTCAGATGGTCACGGGAAACAATGACTTTTTTTCAGACCTTCCAAGAGAAAAAGAATTTCAAATCGGCCATTACAAGGTTTGGCTCACCCATGGGCATAACTACTATGTGTCGATGGGCAACGAGACCATCAAGCAGGAAGCCAGGATGCGCGGGGTAGACATTGTCATGTACGGGCATACCCATAAGCCGGTGGTGGAGATAGAAGGAGACCTTATCGCCGTCAATCCGGGCAGCCTTACCTATCCGCGTCAGGAGGGGCGCAGACCTTCCTTTCTTATTATGGACCTGGACAGGAAGGGGAAGGCACATTTTACAATTAATTATCTATAAATCTTCCAGGCTCAAAGCAATAGGCTGTCCTACTTTGTAAGACAGCCTATTACTATATAGATATCAAGTTTGGAAGTAAACTTCCAAATTCTTTATCGGTAGCAGTACCGCAAGCAGGGCTTGCGGTATGCAAGGGGTATAAAAATGGAAGATCATATAATTAAACTTCCTGATATTTGGAAATATAAACGGGATGCGTATCTGTCCCCTTCATATCCTTTCCGGCTGAAATTTTAACATTCTTATCTGTGATGAGGTATTCAATTTCAGCGCCTGGTTCCACAACAGTATCCTGCATTAAGATACAATTTTTTACTTTAGCGCCTTTAGCAATTTTTACGCCACGGAAGATAACGCTGTTTTCCACTTCTCCTTCAATGACGCAACCGTCGGCTACCATTACGTTTTGGATTTTGGAATCCTGAATATAGCGGGTAGGGTTGTCGTCACGGATCTTGGTATAAATTGGATTGCCTGAGAAAAGGGAATCCAGATTATAATCGTCTAAAAGCTTCATATTCTCATCAAAGTAGCTCTTTACATCACAAATACGCGCAATATATTTGTCATATTTATAGGCTTGTACGTTCAGCTTATTGATATGGGGAAGCAAAATATCGCGCTCAAAATATTCTTTTCCGTGCACGAAAGCTGTGTTAACCAGGTCAATTAACAGCTCACGGTCAAGGAGATAAATATTCATGGAGCAGTTTTGGATGCCTTCCTTCTTGGAGTTTACATAAAGCCTTGTGATGCGGCCATCTTCAATATCAAAAGTATAATAAAGAGTTGGATCGGTACCGGGAGCCTTTAAAAGGCTTGCAGGGATCTCCTGGGTGTTATAAGCAACGGTAACATCTGCTCCGCTGTCTATATGGGCCTGTATCATAGCGTTGAAATCAAAGTTGACTACGATATTTGTATCCGCAAGGACAACATATTTTTCTTTTTGATCCTTTAAGAAGGTCAAAATGCTGGCAAGACCGACCACACGTCCCGTAAAGCGTTTGGACTCCTTTTCCGCGTAAGGAGGGAAAATATTTAATCCGCCGTTTTTGCGGACAAGATCCCATTCACGACCGGAATCAAGGTGATCCATCAGGGAGTGATAGTTGTTGTTTACCATAACGGAAATGTTGTCAATGCCGCAGTTTGCCATACTGGATAAGATAAAGTCGATAAGGCGGTAACGGCTGGCAAAGGGAATGGAAGCCATCAACCGCACATTAACCAGTTCCGGAATCAGCGTATCATAACTGTTGGGGAAAATGACACCAAGTGCACTCGTATTTGAATTCATCATTGCTCTTCACCACCTTCTACATTTTTATTTACCATAGCGTCAGGACCGATTATGGCGTTTGCGCCAATTGTGATACCTGCGCCAACGGTTGCAACACCGTTATTATCACCGGAAGGCATTGCCCCCACAACGGCGTTCTCGCCGATGGTTACATTCTCAGCTACAATACAGTGCTTTACTACGGCGCCGCGTTTGATAACGGAACCGCCCATAATAACGGCGTCCTCGATAACGGCGTCTTCGTCCACTCTGACCCCTGCGAACAGGATAGAATGCTTTACGTTGCCCTTGATGCGGCATCCGTCAGTGATCATGGAGTTTTCCACTACGGCGCCTGCGTTGATTTTATGGCCGGGCATACCGCTGTTGCGGCTGTAAATCTTCCAGTCCTCATCAAACAGGTTGATTCCGCTGTGCTCAGGGTCAAGAACTTCCATATTTGCTTCCCACAGGGAGGCAATGGTTCCCACATCCTTCCAGTATCCGCTGAAGTGATAAGCGTACATCCTGCGCCTGTCCCGTAAAAGGTTGGGGATGATATTATTACCAAAGTCATTTGCAGATTTGGGATCGGCCTCGTCCTCTTCCAGATACTGTTTTAAGATATCCCAGTTAAAGATGTAGATACCCATGGATGCCAGGTTGGATTTGGGATTCTTGGGTTTTTCCTGGAACTCGGTGATCTTGTCGTTTTCATCCGCTACCATCAGGCCGAAACGGGGAGCTTCTTCCCAGGGAACCTCCATAACGGCCACACTGAATTCTGCGTCCTTTTCCTTATGGAATTTCAGGAAGTCGCTGTAGTCCTGCTTGCAGATCTGGTCGCCGGAGAGAATGATAACATATTTCGGATCGTAGCGTTCAATGAACGAAATGTTCTGATAAATCGCGTTTGCCGTGCCTTTGTACCAGTCCGAACCGTTTGCCTTCTGGTAGGGAGGCAGCACATGCACGCCGCCGTAGAGACGGTCCAGATCCCAGGGCTGGCCGTTTCCTATGTACTCATTCAGTACCAGAGGCTGATACTGGGTCAAAATACCTACAGTATCAATTCCTTAATTGACGCAATTTGACAGCGGAAAATCAATGATGCGATATTTACCGCCAAATGGTACTGCTGGTTTTGCAAGCTTCTCGGTTAAAGCATAGAGACGGGATCCCTGACCACCGGCAAGAAGCATTGCAATCATTTCTTTTGCCATAACATTATCCTCCTATTTTATTGCCTTATGAAGAAATTATACATCATTATGCCGATAAATGATAGGTTTTTAACAAAAAAAATGGAAAAAGATACAATTATTTCTCTGAAAAAATAAAAATTTTTGTCCAGTTTGGAAGAAGATTTGAAAACAGGGCCTTTTTTGGCTATAGTTGATTGGGGAAAATAACCATTACGGCGAGGCGTGTTATGGAAATAAAGATCGCATTCGTAATTTTTAGCGGTAATTGCGGATTTTGTGGATAATAGAGTTAACGGCTATGTAAAGGTAATGGTTTAACTTGCATTCGCGCTGCTTTTCCTGTAGACTGTTTTATATATATAAATATGTGCGCTCATCCCAATTTATGGGCTGTAGTGTGAAGAAAAGTTCTAAGGCGTCAAAAAACGCCGCCTAAGAACAATTAAAACTTCACACTCAGAAGAATGCCTTGAAAAACAGGCATTCTCCCCACATATTTGTGCTGCCGCAGAGCGGCAACATGGGGGGTAGCAAAAATGGGAAATTATGAAAAAAATTTTTCATATACAAATATGTGCTTGAGGGTATATATTTGCTGACCGAGTAGAAAGGAGCATGGTTATTCATATGACAAGTCAGACACTGCGCGAAGCGCGTACATACGAGGAAGCCTCGGAAAAATTTATCAAAAAAGAAGACCGGCCGGATTTTCATCTGTCCACACGGACGGGATGGTTAAACGACCCCAACGGATTTTCTTATTACAAAGGGGAATATCATATGTTTTATCAGTATCACCCTTACGATTCCCACTGGGGCCCCATGCACTGGGGACATGCGGTGAGCAAGGATCTCCTTCACTGGGAGTATTTGCCTGCTGCTCTTGCGCCGGATGAGTATTATGACAGGGACGGATGCTTTTCGGGCAGCGCCATTGAGCTGCCGGACGGAAGACAGCTTTTGATGTACACGGGGGTGATCAAGGAAAGGCAGAAAAGCGGCGGCTTTTGCGAGGTGCAGACCCAGTGCCTGGCAGTTGGCGACGGCCGGGATTATGAGAAATATGAGAACAATCCGGTTTTGGATGAAAAGGATCTGCCGGAGGGCAGCAGCCGGTTTGACTTCCGGGATCCCAAGATGTGGAGAAAAGAGGACGGGACTTATTGCTGCGTGATAGGAAGCCGCCCGGCGGACGGCAGCTGGCAGATTTTGCTTTATACCAGTGAGGACGGTTTTCACTGGCGCTTTAAGAAGATACTGGTTTCCAACAACAACCGTTTTGGGAAAATGTGGGAATGCCCGGACTTTTTTATGCTGGACGGAAAAGCGGTGCTGCTGACCAGTCCTCAGGATATGCTTCCTCAGGGCTTTGAATACCATAACGGAAACGGAACGTTGTGCCTGATAGGGGATTTCGACGAGGAGACGGACACCTTTACGGAGCAGCACAACCAGTCCATCGACTATGGCATTGATTTTTATGCGCCCCAGACGATTCTGACCCCGGACGGGCGCAGGGTGATGATTGGCTGGATGCAGAACTGGGATACCTGCGGCGGACATACTGATCAGGAGCATTTATGGTTTGGCCAGATGAGCCTGCCCAGAGAAATCTTCATCAAAAACGGAAGGCTTTATCAGAAGCCAATCCGCGAGCTGGAGGATATGAGAAGTGGAAGGGTGGAATACCAGTCCGTTCCGGTTGCGGGCACCGTTAACCTGGAAGGTATAAAAGGGCGCAAGGTGGACATGGAGCTTAGCATATGGCCGGAGGACGAGAAAAATGTTTACCATAAGTTTTCCGTTCGGTTTGCCCAAAACGCCCAGTATCAGACTTCCGTAAGCTTCAGGCCAAAAGAGAGCGTCCTTAAAATTGACAGGAAGTTCTCGGGCTCAAGGAGGGCGGTGATCCACCAGCGCAGAAGCAAGATAAAACATGAGAACGGCCGCCTGAAACTGAGGCTGATATTAGACCAGTTCAGCGCGGAGATATTTGTAAATGACGGCGAACAGGTTATGACGGCAACCATGTATACGGAAAGAGCGGCGGACGGCATTTCTTTCTGCGCAGACGGGGAAGTCAGGATGGACGTTGTAAAGTATGATTTGATTTAAAGACCGGCGGAAGAATGAAAAATTGTCCCGGCGTCTGTTACATCTGAAAAATATTTGCAGGCAGGAATCTGAGGATTCCTGCCTGCTTTATGTACAGGCCCGTATACGGAAATTTGCTGCCAAGGCAGTATACGGGCCGCGCGGCGGGGGATGTCGCAAAACGGCAGACTCATCTTTCACGGGCCGGCTGCCCGTCAGCCCTTGGGTATCCTTTGATTTACATGGGTGTAAGTAATTATTCAGACTTCGGCTTTATAGTTACGCGTGTAATCAGCGCGATGTAAAAATTTGTAGCCGGATAAAGCAAAGTTTGATACAATATATTAAGAATGTATAGAGAAGAATAACGAAATCTCCAACCAAGAGTTCAAGAATAGGGTTTGCAATGAAAAAGAAGTCAGGAAAAAACATAAAAAGCTCTCTGCTTATTTCTATTATATTCGTTTTTTGTATTTTAGGGGCAATTGTATTTTCAGTGGCAAGAAAGACATCCTCAGAGATGTTTGATTCGGCGATTAACAACCTAAGGGACAGCCTTGGCCTGGTTAAAGGAACGATAGAGGCTGTCTTGATAAAAGAGGCGGAATTTCAGGATTTTATCGCCCGGGAAATTGCCGTTTCAGACGACCCTTATGAATTTATCCGTTCCTATAATACAAACCAGATGATTACCAGGATATCCCTGGTACCGGAGGGGGAAAGTGAAGGCATTTCCAATACGGGGGAAATATTTTCGGAAAGTACCCTGGATTTTTCCACAGGGAAAAAGGTTGGCGAACTGTTGATCACACAATCTTATCTGAATGATATGGGAACATGGGCCTATACCATGAAATGTCCTGTCATGAAGGACGATAAAAAAATTGCTACTTTGTATATCGAGTATATTTTTGACTCTTTTGAAATGATACTTCCGGATAATCTTTATGACGGGAAGGCTATGCTGTATATTATGGACAGTAAGAGCGAGCGGCTTATATTAAAGCCTACGGGGATGGGCGAGCGCGACGCCGGCCATCTGAATCTGACGGACTTTTACCGTGCCAACAATATCATGAAAGGAACCATTCAAAAAGAGGTTGCAAAAACCATAGGTGACGGAAACAATATCATGTTTAAGCATGATATCCGTGGGAAAAGTTCTCTGATTTATATGTGGGCGGTAAACGGCGGGACGTTTTATATGATTGGATATGTGCCCATTGAAGCGATCCAGCAGGAAGGACGTTCCGTAAACCAGAGTATTTTTATCGTTGTGCTTGTGATGCTCATCGCCTTCTTCCTGTGCTGTGTTTTATATTATTTCAGTTGGAAACAGCAGGACGCAATACGAAAGGAGCAGGAAGCGGAGAGGGAGATTTATAACAAACAATTGGCGGATGCATTGCATGCGGCGCAGATTGCAAGCAATTCCAAGACAACATTTCTTTCAAATATGTCCCACGATATCCGCACGCCTATGAATGCCATCCTTGGATTTACCACTTTACTGTCCAAAGATGCTGATAATCCGGTTAAGGTAAGGGAATATACGAAAAAAATTACCGCATCAGGACAACACCTTTTAAGTCTTATCAATGATGTTTTGGACGTCTCTAAAATCGAGAGTGGAAAAATGGTGCTTACCATCGGGGAGTTTACATTAAATGACCTTGTCTCTTCGGTGGATGCAATTATCCGCCCGATGGCAAGGAAAAAGGAACAGAACGTCTATGTTACGGTTATAGACATCAACCATGAATATTTGATTGGAGACGAGACCAGAATTAATCAGGTATTGATTAATCTTCTCTCAAATTCCGTAAAATATACCCCTGAGAAGGGAAATATATGGTTCCGTATTATCGGGCAGAAGCAGCGCTCCGCCCAGTATGAACACATTCGGATTGAGGTGGAGGACGACGGATACGGCATGACGCCGGAATTCTTAAAGACCATTTTCGACGCGTTCACCAGAGCGGAAAACAGTACAACTAACAAGGTGCAGGGCGCCGGTCTGGGTATGGCGATTACAAAAAATATTGTGGAACTGATGGGCGGGACAATTGATGTTTTCAGCGAAGTCGATAAGGGGACCCTTTTCAGGGTTGATTTGGAGCTGCGCATACCCACTGAGCAGGCGGATAGACAGTTTTGGCAGGACAGTGGGATTACCCGTATTCTGGCGGCGGATACCGACCCGGAAGTCTGCAGGAGCATCCATACGCTTATGTCGGGCACCGGTATATCCGTGGATACGGCCTTAAGCGGTCAAAAAGCTTTGGACATGGCCCGTCATTCAGGAGATGGAGGGCCAGGTTACCAGGCGGTCTTGCTGGATTTTAATCTGGCGGATATGGATGGCGGAGATATGATGAAAAAGCTCCGGGAGGTTATACCGGTCACGGTTCCGATTCTGCTGCTTACCTCCTGCGACGGTAAAGATGAACAAACCGAAGCCTCTCCGATGGAAAATGTGGGGTTCCTTGCGACGCCGTTTTTTGTATCCGCATTTAAGGAGGCTCTTATTAGCTTGCGGCCGGCGCAGGATAACAGTAAAACAAAGACAGAAGATGACAAAACCGTGATCAGCGGACTACATTTTCTTGTGGCGGAGGACAATGATATTAATGCGGAAATTCTGTCGGAGCTTTTGGATATGGAAGGCGCAGCCTGCGAAATAGAAGGAGATGGACAAAAGGTATTAGAAAGGTTTGAACGGGCGAGGGAAGGAGAATTTGACGCCATTTTGATGGATGTACAGATGCCGGTTATGAACGGTTACGAGGCCTCCCGGAAAATCCGTTCGCTAAACCGGCCTGATGCAAAGAGCATACCGATTATTGCCATGACGGCAAACGCCTTTGCGGAAGATGTAAAGGATGCTTTAAACGCCGGCATGAACGCACATGTAGCAAAACCGATTGATATGGATATATTAAAGAAAACCATTCGGGAATATATAACGACAAAATAAATGCATGCTTTCAATCTTTGTCAGAGTCACATATAGGGAGGATCACTGTGAAAAATAAATTTTTCACAGACCAAATTTGTGCTGACGCCCAAATTTGCAGGTGTCGGCAGCATGGAGGATTATTATGAAAAGGAAAGTAAAAGGCAAATACAACAAATTAATGACGGCCTGTATAATTGAGGTTATGGCGCTGGCATTAACCGCCTGCGGCAGCTCAAATACCGGTGAAAATATTGTCTTTGATGGCAATGATGATAAAAAGATCGTCAATCTGTTTGGACCTATGGAAAAATCAAAGCCCAATACGAGTAATATTGCAAGAACCGCTTTTGACCGGACAATTGAGATGGCGGAGGAGGAGCTTGGCCTGACCGTCCGTTACAGAACTTATACTGCGGAGAACTATCAGGAAAAGACCTACGATGAGGTAAGCCTCGACAGGGTACGCAATGATATGGATGATTTATACCTCCTTAATCCGGACACCATTCAGGCGCTGGGCTCAGAAGATAAGCTCATGGATTTGTCCGTACTTGACAGTGCAAAAAATCTGCGGGAGGTGGTAAAAACCGCAAACACGGTTGACGGTAAGCTTGTGGCAATCCCCCAGGAGGTAGTGGCCCACGGCTTGTTTGTAAACAAGGATATGTTTGACCAGTACGATCTTGCCCTTCCGAATACGCCCGAGGAATTTATGGAATGCTGCAGGGTATTTAAGGAAAATGGCATTGAGACGCCCATTGGCGCAAACCGCTGGTGGCTGGAAAACTTTGTCTTTGCGCAGGCTTATGCACGCCTTTACAATGGAGGCAATACGGAGACCCTGATTGAAGCTCTTAATAAGGGGGAAGCCAAATACAGCGATTATATGCGCCCTGGTTTTGAATTTTTAAAGGAGCTGATTGATAAAGGCTATATAGACGCGGAAGCTGCCTATACCTATGAGGCAATAGAGGGAGAAGGTCCTGATTTTATGGCCCAAAGGACGCCTATCGTGATGGCATACTGGAGTGCCGCAAATTCAGAAACCGCCTATGGTAAGCTTGATTTTAATCTCCAGGTTATCGGATTTCCCAGCGAGCTTGGACAGATGCCGGTGGTATCCATGACCGGATACGCAATTTGTACGGGGGCTGAGCACATGGACGATACGCTGGCAGTCCTTGATATCATTCTTTCCGACGAAGCGCTTCAACTATATGCGCAGACCAATAAAGTGATTTCCCCTTCAAAAAATGTGGAGGTGGAATGCATTGATGCGCTGAAACCGCTGAACGAGCGGATCAATGAAAATATGTATGTGCTGGGCTCAAATGCCGGCATGAATGTGGAGCAGTGGGGGAATACCTGTCTGATCGTGCGGGAGCTTTTAAACGGCGCTACCGTGGACGAATGCATGGCAGCTTTTGATAAGCTTCAGGAGGAAGCTTTAAACAAAAGCTAAAGAGAATTCTTTAGGCTGGTAAGGCCCTGTATTAGTCGTATTTTTTCATGAAAATAACGCCTTCAAGGCAGCCGTAGGTTTCAATAATCTGGGAATAGGCGACCGCCTCGTGAAAATGCATGGTCATGGTGGCGGAAAGGGAGGCATCCCTTTTACCATCCTCCGTCCGGGATATTTCCAGATTATTGACAACACAGTTTCTTTCTTTGGCAAGAGAAAGAAATTTGCTTAAATATTCCATCCTGGTAAATTCCACATACAAATGAACGGTTTTGGAGCGGTCGATCAAACGATTGTCGACGGAGCGGAGAATCCAGATGGAAACCCAGATGGCGGTAAAGAAAATCAGGGCGCCGGTGTAAAATCCGGCTCCCAGAGAAAGGCCAAGGCAGGCAACCGCCCAAAGGCCGGCGGCGGTTGTAAGGCCCCTGACCCGGTTTTGCTTGGTGACAAGGATGGTGCCGGCGCCTAAAAAGCCAATGCCGCTGATAGCCTGGGCGGGAATCCGGGCAGGGTCAGAGGAGCCCGTCAGGGCGGAAATATAAATGCCGGTCATCATGGCTAAGGTGGAACCTAAACAAACAATGATATAAGTTCTAAAGCCCGCCGGGCGGTGCTTTTTTTCTCTTTCAAATCCCAAAATTCCGCTGAAAAGCATAGAAAGAAATATGCGCAGAAGTATGGCGGGCAGGGTGAGTTCTCTCAGGATTTTAATCTGTTCAAGCATCATAAAATTCCCCTTTTCTTTTGGTGATAAATGGGAGCTTTCTTTTGAGAAAGCAATAATGGAAAGTGATATTAAAATTATAACAGCAGGGTATTTTTGCGTCAATCAATAAAACTGCGGTAAAGATGTGGGGGGTGTAAGAAAGTTACTATTGACGGCCAGTGCCATTATAAGTTAACGTCTTCGGACGCCGGAAGTAAATACAGGGGAATAGTCACTTGAGAACAGGGAAAAAATACGGTATAATACGGGATGTAAAATTCTGACACAAGTTTGGAAAGCTAAGCAGGGGCGGAGGATCAGATAAATCACAAATTTGTGCCCCGGCCCCAATTTGCGGGCTGTTGGAAGTATGGAGGATTGGTATGGCGGATGAACGGCAAAGAAAGGCTGTCACAGGGAATAGTAAGGCGTCGGAGGCGCTGTTTCTGACGGCGTCGGCATTTTTATTTATGATGCTGGCCACTCGCTCTTCTTTTCTCTATCCCTGTAATGACTGGAATGACGCCAACAGTTATTTTTCCGTGGGGAAGGCGCTTTTTCACGGAAAGATGCCCTACAGGGACGTGTTTGACCAGAAGGGGATGTACCTTTATTTCTTTTACGGACTTGCCTATCTCATATCCCATACCACCTTTATCGGCGTGTTTTTTATGGAAGTGATTTTGGCTGCTTTTGATTTATTTGGCATTTGCCGGATCTTGCAGCTCTATGTAAAGAGGGGTACGGCGCTTTTGTTAAGTCCTTTGGTCCTTGCCGTGACGGTGAGCTCCTTTAGCTTTTACTGGGGAGGAAGCGCGGAGGAGGTTATGCTGCCTTTTTTGATTTGGGGGCTGTATTTTTCTCTGGATTACTTTCAAAATAAATACCCCTTAGAAAAGATGGAATGGAAGGTTATTTTGATAAACGGCCTGCTGGCAGGTATGGTGGCGAATATCAAATTCACCTCCCTTGGATTTTTCTTTGCATGGATGATGTGCGTTGCCTTTTCCTTTCTGGTGCAAAAGGATTTTTTGGAGGCGGTAAAGGGCTGCGCCGTTTTTCTGTTGGGGATGGCGGTCCCCTTTGTTCCCTGGGTGATTTATTTCGGTATCCATCATGGGCTATATGAGTGGTATTGGGGGTATGTTTATATTAATGTGTTTGTATACAGCAATTTAAACGGAGAGGGGCCGAGTCTGTTTGAGAGAGCGTATACGTTAAGCAAGCTTTTCTACTGGGTGGTAAGGAAAAATATGATTTACTTTGTTTTCCTTATCCCGGGCGTGGCGTGGGATTTGCTTGGCAGGAAGAAAAAGTGGCTGGAGAGATTTAACCTGCTTGCCTTATGTTTCTTTTTATTTTTGGGAATTTACGTGGGAGGATCGGAGCTCCCCTATTATGCCCTTCCGCTGTCCGTATTTACGGCGCTGGGATTCGGGCTGCTCGGACGGATGGCCGAGGAGCTGGGGCGGCGAATCGGGCGCGAAAAGGAGAAAAACGCAAAAGTAAGGAGCGCGGCAGGAGGGATTGCGATAGCTCTCAGCATGGGAATTATTTTGTGTAACTCGATGAATCTTCCCCATATGAAAGAAAAGAAAGAGGATATTTTCTTATATAAATTCAAAGAAATTGTGGAACAGACCCCGGAGCCTACCCTGCTCAACATAGGATGCCTGGATGCGGGACTGTATACGGTCTGCGACATTGTGCCTACCTGCAGATGGTTTCAGACACAGACCCTTGGAATTGACGATGTGTTAAAGGAGCAGGAAAGGTACATTGAGGAAGGACAGACCGACTATGTGCTGGCGAGAGATTCCTATCCGGATGTGATATGGGAGAAGTACGAGCTGGCGGGGGAGGAGCCCTGGCATCAGGGGGAACAGGAATTTACTTACTATCTGTTCAGGCGCAAAAGTGTGAAGAAGAGATGAAGATTTTCTAAGGCGTCAAAGGACGCCGCCTAAG
>ERZ779622.970-NODE-970-length-13229-cov-5.174814_pt1 | contig 13229 bp, 14 predicted proteins | sample MGYA00514188_ERZ779622 | MGnify/ENA primary metagenome ERZ779622 (study PRJEB29562, sample SAMEA4376702) | mouse gut metagenome | isolation source: Cecum | study: EMG produced TPA metagenomics assembly of the A DSS colitis mouse model was used to assess the...
GAGATCGCGCTGGAGACATACGGCAAGTTTGAGGAGAAGATCGGCAAAGAACTGGTAGACAAAGTGACGGCTGCAGTGGATGAAGTGCAGTAAGGAGGCTGGGCAGTGGCAGAAATGATATTAAAAATAGAGCGGATCTGCCTGATGATACTCGGGCTGGCCATGACACTGGTCATGTTTATCAACGCATGCAGCCGCTACATTTTCAGCAGGACATTTCTCTGGGCGGAGGAGACCGTCAGGATCTGTTTTGTCTGGGCGATGTTTATCGCGATATCCGAACTTTTTGTCCGCTGGGGACACACCGGTTTCGATGTATTCTCCGGAAAAAACAGATGGACGAAAGTGGTCTCCAGGGCGGTGACGGATATCGTGCTGATGGTGATCGGCTTCAACTTTGTATATTTCGGGAGAGCGATCGTCGCACAGGTGGGGTCGGTTCCGCTGGCCTCCACCAAGCTGCCCGGCATGGTGTTCTATATTCCGGGGATCCTGGCGGGAGCCGGGTGGATCGTGATCGGCATAGCGGACATCATTCAGATGATAAGGAAAAAGGGTGCGGAGTCTGAGGAGGTAAAAGAATAGTATGGGGATTCTTGGGTTATATCTGATTATTTTTGCGGTGTTTTTTGCGGTTGGCGTACCTATCGTTCTTTCCCTGTCCGTATCGGCGGTGCTGCTGTTGTTTATCAGCAATGTGGATCTGCTCGTATTCACGCAGCAGTTCTTTAAATCCCTGGACAGTTACTCGCTGACGGCAATTTTTTTCTTCGTGCTCACCGGGGAGCTGATGAATTCCGGCGGCATGACGAAGCGGATCATTGCGGCGGTGTCGAAAGGGTTTGGGAAGGTGCCGGGAGGTCTGGCGATCATTGCGGGAATCAGCGCGGCGATCTTTGCGGCGATCAACGGTTCCGCCATTGCGACGGCCGTCGCAATCGGCGCGATCATGATCCCGGCGATGAAGGAGCAGAATTACGATTCGGCTTTCAGCGGGGCGGTGGTGGCGGCGGGAGGCGTCGTTGGGCCGATTATACCGCCCAGCATTCCGGTCATCCTGTACGGCTCCATCACGGGAGCGTCCATACCGGGGCTGTTTATGGGAGGGCTGATGTTGGGGATTTTGATCACCGCCGGCCATGTGGCGGTGAGCTGTTTTATCGGAAAGAAACGCGGCTATTACGTGAAAAAAGGGGAAGCCATAGCGGGGGTAAAACCGGAGGATTCCAGGGGAGTGATGTGGGCGTTTCTTCTGATCGTGTTCATCATGGTATCGGTGAGCCTCGGCATCTTCACGGCGACGGAGTCAGCGGCATTTTCGGTGGTGTATTCCTTCGTGATATCCAAATTTGTATATAGAGAGCTGGATCTCTCGAGATTAGGAGAGATTTTCAGAAGATCCATGAGCCAGACCGGATCGGTCATGGCGATCGTGGGAAGCGCGTCCGCGGTAGCGTGGGTGCTCTCCTACAACAGGATTCCGCAGATGGTGGCGGATTTTCTGCTGGCGTTCGCACAGAATAAACTGCAGTTTATGCTGATCACTTTCGCGTTGCTGATCATTGTGGGCATGATCATGGATCTGACGCCCGCGAATCTGATCCTGGCGCCGATCTTCATCGCGCCGATCCGGGCTTACGGTGTGAACCCGATCTACTTCGGCGTTATCTTCCTGGCGGTTCTGACCGCAGGGTTAATCACGCCGCCTGTGGGAACGTTGATCTACACGTCGTGCAGTATGACAAAGACGACGTTCAGCCGGATGAACAAAGCGCTGATCCCCTATATACTGGTGACCTACGGCGTTATTCTGCTGGCTGTCATATTTCCGCAGATCATTACATTTCTGCCGAATCTGCTACAGGGATAAAGGGCTGCGAGGGCAGCCCGGAAAGGTATGGTTATTATTGTGACAAAAGAACAGATTATCATTAAAATAAAGAAGGAGGCTCTGGTTGCGGTGGTGCGGGCGGAGTCCGCCGAGGAGGCAAAAAAGATCACGCAGGCCTGCATCGACGGGGGCTGCGCTTCGGTGGAGATCACATTCACCGTGCCAGGGGCTCAGGACATCATAAAGGAATTGAGCAGAACCTACAGACCGGAGGAGATTCTGATCGGCGCGGGTACCGTGTTGGATGCGGAGACGGCCAGGATCGCCATTTTAAGCGGGGCGCAGTATATTGTCAGTTCCAGTTTCAACAAAGAGACAGCGAAGCTGTGCAACCGCTACCGCGTTCCCTATATGCCGGGATGTATGACTTTAAAAGAGATCACGGAGGCGTTGGAATACGGTGTGGATATCATCAAGATATTCCCGGGGAACGTGCTGAAAGTGGACTTTGTGAAGGCGGTGAAGGGCCCCATGCCGCAGGTGGAGATGATGCCTTCCGGCGGTGTGGACGCGGACAATGTGGGTGAATGGATCAAGGCCGGGTGCGTGGCCGTGGGAGCGGGCGGAAGCCTGACGAAGGGCGCTGGGACAGGCAATTATGGGCTGATCACCGAGACCGCCCAAAAATTCTGTGAGAATATCAGAAAAGCCAGAGGAGAAGCGCAGGAAAACAGGAGGAGAGAGAATGGGAAGGAATGTCCTTGCGATTGACCTGGGAACTTCAAGCGTGCGCGCGATGATCGTGGACGGGCAGGGGAATATCCTCTGTAAAAAGCAGAGTCGGTACGATGTGATCCGGGTGGGCGATTACAGGCAGGAACAGTCGCCGGATGAGATATACGGGCATTTTGTGGAGACGGCGAAGGCCTGTGTGAGACAGGCGGGAGCGGCGGCGGCCGGGATAGAAGCTGTCGCGCTCAGCAGCCAGATGTACAACATCTTTCCGGTGGATGAGCGGGGAGATCCCCTCTACAATATGATCCTCTGGTCGGATTCCAGGAGCGGATGACCGCGCTCCACGGGAGAGACTGTCTGTACAGGGAGACGGGGTGTCCTTTGAGTTCCATGTATCCCTTCTCGAAGATACTGTGGATGAAGGAGGAGGAGAGGGAGATCGCGGAGCGGGCCGTGAAGTATATTTCCATCAAGGAATATATCGTGGAAAAGATGACAGGAAAATATATTGTGGATTATTCCATGGCGGCCGGCACCGGAATCTTCAATATCCATACGATGAGGTGGGACGGGAAGGCGCTTGCGTATCTGGGGCTGACGGAGGAGGCGTTTTCTGAGCCGGTATCGGGGCTGGCCTGTTTGGAGTTTGTGAACGACGATCTGAGGGAAGAGCTGGGTCTGCCGAAGGAGGTAAAAGTGGTCTCGGCGGGCGGAGACGGGCCCATGGCGCAGGTGGGAAGCGGAGCCTGCGAGGAGGGGAGCGTCAATGTGGACATCGGGACGAGCGCAGCGGCCAGAGTGATCGTGCACCGGCCCATCGTGGACAGCGAGGGACGGATGCGGACCTACGCGGTGACAAAGGACTCCTGGGTGTACGGCGGCATCCTGAGCAACGCGGGAAACGGTTATCACTGGCTGGTGCAGAATATTGCGGAGTTTATGCAGGCGGAGACGATGGACAGTGTGTTCGACACGGTGGAGGAAAGGATGGAGAAGCTTTCCGGGATAAGGGAGGAGCTGCTGTTTGTGCCCTATCTGCTGCGGTGCAGAAGTCCCTACTGGGATGACAGGGTCAGGGCAACGATCTACGGGCTGACCCAGGAGCACACATTTGTCGACATTGCGAAAGCCTATCTGGAGAGTATCGGGTTCGATATGTTTTCTCTGATCCGCATTATCGGGGAGCAGGTGGAGGTGAAGGACAGGATCCTTCTGACCGGCGGACTGGCGAGATCGGCCATGATCTGTCAGCTGCTGGCGGATATTCTCGGAAGAGAGATCGTCACCCTGCGCTCGGGCGAAGGCTCGATCATGGGAGCCGCGATCTTCGGGCTTAAGGCGTTGGGGGTGCTTGAAGAACTGCATTTCGGGAGAGAGCCGGAGGTTCTGGACAGCTATGCGCCCCGCGCAGAAATACACAGGAAATATCAAAAAAAATATGAAAAGTATGTGAAGCTGCGAAACGCTTTGCACGAACTGGAAACATAGAGAAAAGAGGAAAAATTATGACATACAGAGTCCTGGTGACTTCTAAATCATTTGCAAAGTACAATCCGGAAGTGATAGAAGAGCTGAGAGGCAAAGGGATTGAAATCGTCCGGGCGCCAAAGAGCAATATGTGCAGTCAGGAGATCGCCGAGGAGGTGGCGGACTATGACGGGATCGTCTGCGGGATCGATCCGATTACCAGGGAAGTGATCGATGCCGGAAAAAAGCTGAAAGTGATACATATGAACGGTACGGGGGTCGATCATATTGATATTCGGGAAGCGACGCGGAAAAATGTCTGTGTGGGAAACTGTCCGGGGGCAAATGCCGTTGCGGTGGCGGAACTGAATCTGGCGATTTTGCTGGCGGAGGCGCGGAAGATCATAAAATATTCCAACCGGATCAGAGAGGGAAAGTGGGAGCGGGAGGTCGGCGTAGAGCTGTCGGGAAAGACCATGGGAATTTTGGGACTGGGGGCTATCGGTAAAAAATTTGCGGAGCTTCTGGAGGGATTTCATATGAAGATACTGGCGTACGATGTGAAGCCGGACTACGAGTGGTGTGAAAAGAGAAATGTGACAATGGTGGAGAACATTTCCAAAATTTTTGAACAGAGCGATTTTATCAGCCTGAATCTGCCGCTTCTCGACTCGACAAAACATATCATCGACGAAAAGGCGTTCGCGAAGATGAAAAGGGATGTGATCATCGTCAATACGGCGAGAGGGAGCCTGATCCGGACGGAGGATCTGATCCGGGCGCTGAAGGAAGGGAGGATCGGAGGGGCGGCGCTCGACGCGTTTGAGACGGAACCGCTCTCCATGGACAGCGAGCTCAGAAGTCTGGACGTCACACTGATGCCGCATCTGGGGTCGTCTTCCATCGAGACGATGAAGAATGTGAGCCGGATCGTGGCGGACCATCTGGAGGAAGTTTTGCTGCATCAGGATTTTCGGAATATGTTGAACGGTTGCTTTTTGAAAAATACTGTGGTAAGCTAAAGCGTAAACATGTACCGAAAGAGAGGGTATTTCAGGAAAGTGAGAGCTGAAAATGTTGTTCTTCTGATGATAAAAGAGGGGTATTCCGGCCTCAGCGACTACGAGAAGCGGGTGGCGGACTTTGTGTTGGACAACGCGGACGAGACGCTGAACCTGACGATGGCGAGTCTGTCCAGGCAGGTGCAGGTGTCGGAGCCCACGGTGATCCGTTTTTGCAGGAAGTTAAATTTTACCGGGTATCAGGAGTTTAAGATCGCTCTGGCGAAAGGAAACGTCTATGCCGGGGACACCTTAAAAGTGATACACGAGGAGGTGACCCCGGAGGACTCCATACAGGAAATATCCAACAAGGTGATCCATTCGCATATTCTCGCCATGCAGCAGACATTTTCCATGATAAATTACGAGAAGCTGGAACAGTTCGTCGGGCTGATACAGAGGGCGGAGCATCTGGACTTTTTCGGTCTGGGCGGTTCCGGGACGGTGGCGGTCGATGTGGAGAACAAATTCATACGCACCGGAATCAATACCCGCTGTTGTATCGACGCTCACATTCAGCTGATGTGGACCGCACTGAGGGGAGAAAATGACGTGGTCGTCATTTTCTCCAATTCCGGATCCACCAGGCATTTCGCGAAAGTGATGGAGATCGCCCGGAAAAACGGGGTGAAGCTGGTTCTCATCACGTCGGGAAGCAATACGGTGCTCACGAAGCTGGCGGATCTCGCCTTCCAGATCCACGCCAGGGAGACTTCCTACAAGAAGGAACCTTCCAGCGCCAGAATTGCGATGCTGGCGATCATGGATGTGGCTGCCACTGCGGTAGCGCTGGAAAAACAGAGTGATTATATTGAAAATATTTACAGGACCAGGGCGGCGCTGGAGGACGAAAAATATTGACCCGGCAGATTTGCCATATATTGGCCGCGATACAAAGATTAAGTTTTTATGAAATAGCTTGCGGGAAAAGAAAAGGAATGGTATCGTAGTCTCAGACGTATATTGATAGAGAAAACGTGATAAGGATACCTATGGATAGCAGAGAAAAGAGAGTGCGCAGAAGCGGCAGGAGCAGACTGCAGAGACGGGTCCGCATCCTGGCGGTGATCACCAGTTTTTCGGTGATCATAACTTTTATAACGATCGTGGTGAGCATCGGCGTGTGTTTCTATTTTAAGAAGCAGAGTATGGAGATGGAAGCTTTCGCCGAGCAGGCGATGCAGGAGCGGGAGGGGAGCGGCCAGGCGGTGCAGGCCGTCTCCGACGAGGTGATCTATACCCAGGAGGAAGTGGACTCCCTGGTGACTACTGCGGTCACAAACGCGATAGACAACGAGGACGCCGAGCTTTTACAGATCCTGCGCGGCAGACTGGAAAACGGGGACAGCACGATGACGATCCTGCGCGATCTGTATCCGGATCACGTGGTGATGCTGGATTCCGGCCAGTATTATTTTCTGCCTCTGCAGGAGGATCTGGCTTTCAATACCTATGAAAACGAGAACTTTGTCGCGGAGGAAAACGGGCTGGTCTCCTATCAAAAGGAAGGGGAAGTGCTGACAAAAAAGGGGATCGACGTCTAGAAATACCAGGGGGAGATCGACTGGGAGGCAGTGAAAAACGACGGGATTGATTTTGCGATCATCCGGGTGGGTATCCGCGGATACAGCGAGGGCGGCATAGTGGAGGACGAATTTTTCCGCCGGAATATCGAGGGCGCCATAGCGAATGATATTCCTGTGGGTGTATATTTTTTCACACAGGCTGTCAACGCGGAGGAGGCGCTGGAGGAGGCGGAATTTGTGATCGAAATGCTCCAGGGGTATTCATTGACCTATCCGGTCTATCTGGATATCGAGGATGTGAAGAAGGAAAGCTGCCGCACCAACGGGCTGACGATGGAGGAGCGGACGGAAAACGCGAAAGTATTTCTGGAGAGGATACGGGAAGCCGGGTATGAGCCGGCGCTGTACGGCAATATGAAGTCGTTCCTGCTGATGCTGGATCTGGCGTCTCTGGAGCAGTACGACAAGTGGTTTGCAGGCTACACGCTGCCGATCTACTATCCCTATGAGTACAAGATGCTGCAGTATTCCGAGAAGGGAAGGGTTGCCGGCGTCACCGGACAGGTGGATGTGAATATCTGCTTTAAGGATTACGGAAGCGCGGAGGAGTAAACTTTCGCGACAGATACGAAGGAGAAAGAGTTCTATGACGGTATTACAGGTTATCCTATATTATCTGGCAGCAATGAACCTGCTCGGATTTTTCTTTATGGGGCTGGATAAATGGAAAGCAAAAAAGCGCGCCTGGAGGATTCCCGAGGCAACGCTTCTTCTGGTGTCTGCGCTCGGCGGAGCGGCGGGAGCCCTGATCGGGATGCACCTGTTTCGCCACAAGACGAGACACTGGTATTTTTTATATGGCATTCCCGCCATGCTGGCGGTACATCTTCTGTTAGCTTTCTTTATCTGGAAAGGCCCGGTTCAGTTTATACTGCTGTAATCCGGTCAAATCAAATCGCGATGATCACACCGCCCTCGTTGGCATACATGGAGCTGACGCCGGCGGTGTTTAATATTTTGACCTCTTTAAATTTCGTCCGGGCGAGCAGCATTTTTTTGATCTGATCTGCCCTGGCGAGACAGTTGCAGTGGGAAATATAGAGGACTTTTTTATCCAGATTCTTTCCCTCCTTCACAATGATCTCCGCCATCTTGTCAAGTGCTTTTTTGATCCCTACGGTCTGGCCTTTCTGGATGATGACGCCCCCGATGGCGCCCATGACAGGCTTGATGCTGAGCGTGGAGGCGATCAGCGCTTTCACGCCGGAGAGCCTGCCGTTTTTCCGGAGTGTCTCCAGATTGTCCAGCACAAAGTAAGTGTTCATGGCGCTGCGGAAGGCTTCCAGCTTCTCCACGATCTCCGCGAAGGACAGGGAACCCTTCTCCTCCAGTTCCATAATTTTCATGGCGATCTGTGTCTCCCCGATGCTGGCGGATTCCGAATCACAGACATGGATATCTTTTTGGCCAAACTCCTCCTCACAGAGATTTTTCCCGAGGACAGCGCTGTTATAGCTGCCGCTGAGATGGGATGACAGAGTCACACAGTAAATATGATCGGCGTCCGCGGCAAAGGCGTCTCTGTAGCGCTCCGGGGAGGGGCAGGCGGATTTTGGACATTTCGGGTAAGCCGCGACTTTGTCCAGAAATTCGCGCTGGTTGAAAGTCTCGTCGTCCAGTATCCGGTAATCCCCCACTTCCAATGTCAGAGGGATGCGCTCGAAACGGGGGTCGTCTTTATATTCAACAGGAAGTTCGCAACAACTGTCAACCACTATTTTGTATCGCATTTATCTTCTCCATAACTTGTAAATAAGTTTAGTTAATCTAGTTTTCATTACTACATGATAATACCATAAGAAACCTGTTATTGCAATAGTATATGGAAAAATTTTGTGTTATACTAAAAATATCAAAAACGGAGGTGGAAATGTATGGAATATCATCTGAAAAAGGAAAAACTGGAGGCGACGATCCTCTCGAAGGGGGCGGAGCTGGTCTCCCTGAAAAAGGACGGCACAGAATACATGTGGTGCGGCGATCCTGCATACTGGAACAGAACGGCGCCGATCCTGTTTCCCTTTGTGGGAAGCCTGAACGGAAAGCAGTACCGCTATGGCGGAAAGACTTATCATATCGGGCAGCACGGGTTTGCCCGGGATATGGAGTTTGACCTTGTGTCGGAGAGCGATACGAAACTGGTGATGGAAGTTCGCGAGACGGCGGAGACGATGGAGATATATCCGTTTCATTTTCTGCTGGAGCTCTCCTTTGAGCTGGGGGAGGACGGGCTGACCGTTGGCTGGAAGGTCAAAAATACGGATGAGAAAACGATGTATTTTTCGATCGGCGGACACCCGGCGTTCAACTGCCCGATGGGAGGGCGGGGAAGCCAGAGCGATTATGCGCTGCGGTTTCAGAAGGAGGGCCGCCCTCTGCAGGAGATCGTGTCCGAGATGATCGGGGAGGGAGGCCTCGTGACGGGGGAGAGGACGACGTTTGGACTGGAGGACGGTTATCTGCCGGTGACGCCCAATCTGTTTGACGCGGATACGATCGTTCTGGAGGACGGACAGACGGATGAAATCTCACTCTGCGATCCGGAGGGAAAAGAGTATGTGTGCGTGAAATTCCCGATGCCGATCGTCGGGATCTGGACTCCGATCGAGAAGAACGCGCCGTTTTTGTGCATTGAACCCTGGTGCGGAAGATGCGATGATATGGGCTATGAGGGTGATCTGTCGGACAGAAGATGGGGGAATGAGCTGAAACCCGGCCAGGTATTCGAGACAGCCTACATGATAGCGGTAAAATAGAGCCTGCCTTGTGATAGGACGTACCCTGCCTACATAAGTATATAGAAATGGCGATATGCATATGTAAGAAGGGGAATCTATGAAGAAAAAGCAAACAAAACTGGTGAAGACTGCCTTCTGGGCAGTGATTCTGATGCTGGTGCTCTTTTTTGGCAGGAGGATGCTGCCGGGGGACGAGGCGGGCGCCGGGGGGGAGAACGATGTGTCCGGAAATGAGGGGACGGTCGGCTACCGGGAGAACGACGGGGAAGAGATACACAGAGGCATGACCGTAGTGTCTCACGGTGGAGAGCAATATGTGGAGGCGGCTGTTTCCGGCAGCTGGGGGCTTGGCTTTGGCGCGGACGGCAGCGAGACGCAGCCGAGCGGCAGTCTTTCCAGGGAGGAGCTGGCGAAGTACGATGCCTGGTATCTGGGGGATGACTCCGAGAAAGTCCTCTATCTCACGTTCGACTGCGGCTATGAAAACGGAAACACGGAGAAGATACTGGACGCCCTGAAAAAACACAATGCGAAGGGAACCTTCTTTGTGGTAGGGCATTTCCTGGAGAGCGCGCCGGAGTTAGTAAAGCGGATGCAGCAGGAGGGGCACATGGTGGGGAACCACACCTGGCATCATTTCGATATGGACACGATCGCGGAGGAAGGGAAGTTTCGGGAAGAGCTGGACACGGTGGCGGATAAATACCGGGAGATCACCGGGCAGGAGCTGAGCCCTTTTTACAGGCCGCCCCAGGGGAAATACAATTTAGACAATCTGGCGATGGCGCAGAAACAGGGGTATAAAACGATCTTCTGGAGCCTCGCCTACGTGGACTGGAATGTGGACGCGCAGCCCTCGAGGGAGGAAGCCATGGCAAAACTGACCGGGCGGGTCCATCCGGGGGCGGTCGTGCTTCTGCACAACACATCGAAGACCAACGGTGAGATTCTGGATGAACTGTTGACAAAATGGGAAGAGATGGGGTATCGTTTCGGTACTTTAGAGGAATTGACGTCATGAAAAAACTCGTAGCGGGCATTTTGGCCCATGTGGATGCGGGAAAGACCACACTTTCGGAGGGACTGCTCTATCACTGCGGTATGATCCGCAGACTGGGGAGGGTGGATGACCGGGATGCCTTCCTGGATACGTATGAACTGGAGAAAAAGCGGGGGATCACCATATTTTCCAAGCAGGCGTCCCTGCGGTACAAAGATATGGAGATCACCCTGCTCGATACGCCCGGTCATGTGGATTTTTCCGCGGAGACGGAGCGCACCCTGCAGGTGTTGGACTATGCGGTCCTGCTGATCAGCGGGGCGGACGGCGTACAGGGTCACACGAAGACCCTGTGGCGGCTGCTGAAAAAATATGGAATTCCCACCTTTCTGTTTTTCAACAAGATGGATCAGCCGGGGACCGGAAGGGAGGCGCTGCTGCGGGAGTGCCGGGAGAAGCTGGGAGAGGGGATGGTTGACTTTTCTGGTCAAGGAACGGGGGAATTCTATGAGAATATAGCGGTCTGTGAGGAGCGGCTGTTGGAGCGGTTTCTGGAGACGGGGATTCTCCCGCATGACGAGATCGTCAGGCTGATCACGGGGAGAAAACTGTTCCCCTGCTTTTTCGGGTCTGCGCTGCGCCTGGAGGGTGTGGAGGAGCTGCTTGAGGGACTGCGGGACTACACCGGGGAGCCGGTATACAGGAAGGACGGCGGTTTCGCCGCCAGGGTCTATAAGATAACAAGGGACAGACAGGGGAATCGCCTGACCTTCCTGAAGGTGACGGGAGGCGCGCTGAAGGTGAGAGACGAGCTGCGGGGCCGGATGCCCGGCGTGGAGGGCGGCTTCTGGCAGGAGAAGGTGACGCAGATCCGCAGCTATTCCGGAGAAAAATACGAGGTGGCTGACACGGCAAGAACCGGTGGTATCTATGCGGTGACAGGGCTGTCATATACGGTGCCGGGGAGCGGGCTGGGGGCGGAGAAGCACGCCGGAGCGCCCATATTGGAACCAGTGCTGACTTACCGGGTCTATCTGCCGGAGGATGTGCAGGCGGCAGCAGCCTTGTCGAAACTGAGAGAGCTGGAGGAGGAGGATCCGCAGCTCCATATATTGTGGGAAGAGAAACTGCAGGAGATCCACATACAGCTGATGGGGCAGGTACAGCTGGAAATTTTGCAGAGCATGATCGAGGAGCGGTTCGGAATGAGAGTGAGTTTCGGGCCGGGCAACATCGTCTACAAGGAGACCATCGCGGACGCGGTGGAAGGAGTGGGACATTTTGAACCGCTGCGGCATTACGCGGAGGTGCAGCTTTTCCTGGAGCCCGGGGAGCCTGGCAGCGGTGTGCAGGCGGAGGCGGACTGCAGCGAGGATGTCCTGGACAAGCACTGGCAGAGGCTGGTGCTGACGCATCTGGAGGAGAGAGAACACAGGGGCGTATTGACCGGATCGGTTATCACGGATATCAGGATCACGCTGACCGGAGGAAGGGCGCATTTGAAGCATACCGAGGGAGGAGATTTCAGGCAGGCCGCCTACCGCGCCGTCCGACAGGGACTGATGCAGGCGCAGTCGGTGCTGTTGGAGCCCTGCTACGATTTTACGCTGGAGATTCCGGTTCAGATGATCGGGCGGGCGATGACCGATCTGGAGCGGATGCACGGAAAGATAACGGCGCCGGAGATTTCGGGGGAGACCGCCATTCTGCGGGGACAGGCTCCCGCGGCCTGTCTGCAGGATTACCAGATGGAAGTGACGGCGTACACGAAAGGGCAGGGGCATCTGTACTGCACGCCCGGGGGCTACGCGCCCTGTCATAACGCGGAGGAAGTCATAGAACGGATAGGTTATGATCCGGAGGCGGATGTGCGAAATCCGTCCTCCTCGGTATTCTGTGCCCACGGTGCGGGCTTTCTGGTGCCCTGGTATGAGGCGCCGGACTATATGCATGTGGAGAGCGGTGTGGAGCGTCAGACAGCGCTCATAGAGCAACAGATCAGACGATATGAGGAGAGAAGCGCGGAGAGGGCGATCGGCACGGAGGAGATCAATGCCATTCTGGAGAATGCGACCCACGCCAACAGCCGCCCGGGCGCCGGACAGAGAAAATGGAACGCGAAGAAGAAGCGGGGGCCGGAGAGCGTTCCGGCCAAAACGCTGGAGTACGGGGAGGAGAAAGACAGGAAAGAGGAGAAAAAACGCCCGGAAAAAAAGGAATATCTGCTGGTGGACGGCTACAACATTATCTTTGCGTGGGACGAGCTGAAAGAGCTGGCCAAGGTGAGCATTGACGGCGCCAGGGGGAGGCTTCTGGATATTCTCTGCAATTACCAGGGTATGCGCCGGTGTGAGGTGATCGCGGTCTTTGACGCCTACCGGGTGAAGGGGCATGACACGGAGATGTTGAATTACCACAATATCCACGTGGTCTACACGAGGGAGGCGGAGACGGCGGATCAGTATATCGAGCGGTTTTCCCACGAAAACGGCAGAAAGTATGATGTCACGGTGGCCACGTCGGACGGCCTGGAACAGGTGATCATTCTGGGGCAGGGGTGCCGTCTGCTGTCGGCGAGAGAGTTGAAAGAAGAGATTGACTATTATAGTCAAAATCTGAGGACGGACTATCTGGACAGACAGCCGGAGGGAAGGCGTTATCTGTTTGAGGGGCTGGAGGATAAATTGCCGCGGGAGAGATGAAGATGGCCTGAAAAATAAAAAGGAAACCTCGTCACTCAAAAGGTTTCCTTTTTCACTGCACCGAGTACGGATAAATCCGAACCCTCAACCTCCGCCAGCGTGATAGTCT
>ERZ779622.971-NODE-971-length-13227-cov-7.581309_pt1 | contig 13227 bp, 7 predicted proteins | sample MGYA00514188_ERZ779622 | MGnify/ENA primary metagenome ERZ779622 (study PRJEB29562, sample SAMEA4376702) | mouse gut metagenome | isolation source: Cecum | study: EMG produced TPA metagenomics assembly of the A DSS colitis mouse model was used to assess the...
ATGGCTTTATCATGGGTATCGGTCTTGGCACCGGTTACCTCTCTCCGGTCAAAACACTTATGCTTTGGTTTGAGGACAGAAAAGGTCTTGCCACCGGTCTTGCCGTTGCAGGCTTCGGTGCGGCAAAGGCAATCGCAAGCCCCATTATGCAGGCTCTGCTTGACAATCTGGGGAAGAGCGGTATCTATAAAATGTTTTTCATTCTGGCGGCTGTCTACTTTGTCATGATGTTTACAGGTCATCTGCTGTTAAAGAAACCGGAAGGCTGGCATGAACCGCAAAAAAAGGAAAAAGGACAGGGTATCATATCCGTTATCAAGAGCAGGCCGATTACAAACTACATCGGTATCTGGCTGATGTTCTACATCAACATCACCTGCGGGCTTGCGCTGATTTCTCAAGAAAAGATGATTGTAAAATGTATTGGTCTTGCCGGAATGGTCGGCGTAATTTCCACTGTATCCGCAGTCTTTAACGCAGGCGGACGTCTTGGCTTCTCTGCATGGGCGGACAAAATGAAGGACAGAAATACGATTTACAAGCTGATTTTTATCCTTTCCATTGCTTTTACGGGATTGGTAATGATAACAGGCGGCATCAAGGACGGACAGGGTGACATCCCTTTGACTATTCTTGTGCTGGGCTTAATCTTTGTTGTAAACGCAGGCTACGGCGGCGGCTTCTCCAATGTACCTACTCTGCTTTCCGACCACTACGGCATGGGCAGTATCAGCGCCATCCACGGAATTACCTTGTCCGCATGGGCATTTGCAGGATTGACCGGCAACCAGATTGCCAATCTGATTGTAAACCGTACCGGCGACTTTATCACGGATTCCCACGGTAACAAGATCAATCCGGTGGGCTATCAGAATGTGCTTTACCTGACGATTGTTCTCTATATCGTGGCTTTGCTCATCAGTATCTTTTTGGTTCACCCGTCCAAAACGGATAAGAAAAAGAGTTAACGGTATTGACATAGCATAACGAAAGTAGTAAAAAGCCGGCTCCTTTGTGAAGCCGGCTTTTCTGCTGCATTTTTTATTTATAAAGAACATAATCCTGCATTTCCCTGAGAAAGCCCGCTTTTGTCAAAGCTTCCTTTGCCGTGTCGGGATATTCTTTCACCACAATTCGTTTTTGCATGGGAAAAACTTTTCCGCCTTTATATTCCTCCGCAAAGAGTCTTAGACATTCCTCCACAGCATTTTCGTCAAATACACGCAGCGTCTTTCCCTGCCGTTCCATCACCATAACGGGAAGACCACCGCAGCATGCCACCGCGCTGCCCGCCACATTTAAAAAACTTCTTCCCTCCTTATGCGGCAGCACTTTTCCGAAGCATTGCGCCGGATCCGCAGCATTTATCCAGACAATTTTCTTTTCCGGATTTTGCAGTCGCCGCGTCACGGCAGGATAATCTTTTCCCCTGATAAACTGTGCGCCGGACATGCCCTCCACAAAATATCCTCTTCGCGCCTGTCCTGTGTATTCCCATATGCGCAGCACTGACAGCGCTTCCTGCCATACAAGATTACAATCCGCCGCTGTTTCGCGGCACAAAATTATACTCCTGTCAAAACAGCGCTCTATTCTTTCTTCTATGGTTAACTCCTTCACAGGCCGCACCACATCCCATCTTCCTGCCCGCAGCGCCTTGACGCGCAGGTTAACCCGCTGCCGTACCGGCGCTTTTTTTGTTTTTTCTTTCTCAAGCAGCCCACGTACCGGCGCATAGCTGTCCGCACATACCAAACCCTTTTCCAACAGCGACAGCAGCGTATCATAAGGGGATTCTCCGGAAAGCAGTCCATTTAAAGATTGCAGAAAACTGGCGCCTCGCTTTAAAAGTGCCTCGTAAATAATCCTCTCTTTTTCTGTCAATTCCTCCGCGCAAGCTTCCACGTCGGCATCCCAGTCCACCTCTTCCAGATAATCGAACCGCAGGTTTTTCTTTTCTTCCATATGCCAGAACAGCTCTCCCTCTGCAAGATAAGCATCCAACAAGGTTTCCCGATAATTTTTTACCCTTTTGGGAAGCAGTATATTTTCCCAATATGACGCGGGAAATACCGCGCCGGCGTACTGCTGCAGTGTATTTTGCAAACCTTCTGCCGCCGGTGCGTTGGAATCTATTTTGTCAAGCACAAGCGCCGCATAATTTTCCGGCGGGCAGGTCTGTATTTCCTCCCTGCGGTTTTGCAATGTTTTTCTTCTGGCACGGCGGTACAACACAGCATGATAATATTTTTGTTCCTGCTTTACCGCTTCTTCTCTCTGGCAAAGCTCCTCTAAAACCTGCTCCGCAAAAGGCGTCTCCCATCCATAGCGCGCCGCTGTCTGCGCAGCATCGGCGCCTCCCCTGTAGCGGAGCATACGCCTTACAATGTGTAACTGCGCCTCCCTGCTGCCGCTTTTTTCTCTGCTGCTCTCCTCGCTATCGCCGCTTTCCTCATTTTCTCCTTTTTCTGCCCTTTCCGCCGTTTCGTCTCCTAATGCAAGCGCATACTCCTCCTTATGCTCGGCAGCAATCCATAAACCCTGCTCTAAATAGATTATCCTGTCCGCTCTGGCAAGGCCGTCCAGCCATTGTGCAGGAACCTCCAGTTCTCCCGCCGCCAAATCGCCTTCCGTCATCAAAAGTGAATGAAGCTGCCCTTCGTTTTGGGGAAGTTTTTCCCTCTCTGTTATTTGGGCAAGCTCCTTTTCCTCCGGCAGAATCAATTCCTTTTCCTGCTTCAGCGCTTCCTCTACCGCCCCATGAATACCGCGGGGCGTTGGGAAATAGTCATACATGACTGCTGCCTCCTGCCCCCACTGTAACGGAAGTGACATAGGTGAGGGTATTTCCGTATATATCTCCCGCACTTTTACAATTCCCGCCTGTATATCATACAAAAGTGACTTTACGCCTTCTGCATCCCACAGCTCCTGCATACATTCCCTTCGGGTTTCCCGAATTAAGGGATGCTCTTTTTCACGCACCACCTGCTCTAAAAGCTCCGCGCTTTTGAGACGCTGCATCCACAAGGGCTGCCTGCCGTTTCCTTTTACTCCCATCATCAGCGCCCGTCCGCTGTTATACCGAAACGCCATGTTAAAAACGGGTGTCACCGGAAGCATAATTTCCAACTGTCTGACAGCCGTGTCAGGGTTTATCATCTGCAGCACGCCCTTCGGCAATACATTACTTCCATAAGAATACAGTAAAATACCGTCCTCCTCTTCCACGCTGCCAACTTCCATTCCAAGCCTATCCCTCACTGCCTGTACCGCAAGAAGCGCCAACGGCGCGTTAATCTTTCTTCCAAACAGGGAATGAACCATAAGCTGACTGTTTCCCGAAGAGTCCTTGAAATGTTCTATCAAAATAGTTTTATCATCCGGCAGTCCTTCCGTTGCTTTTATCTGTCTTTCCAAATAACCTGAAGCAAGGCATACTGCCGCTTCATCCAGACCCAGTTCCTTTAAGGCTTCCGAAAGGCGCCCTTTTTCATAAGCATCCTGAAAGGAATGAAACATACGTCCAAAGGCTTCCCCCGTCCGTTTATCCCTTCCTTTTAACTCCCCATGCCAAAAGGGAAGCCTTGCGCCCTCCATCTGTGCCTGCGTTACCGTTACGGTATCTTTACTGATGTTTACAACCCGCCATGCAAAAGAGCCAAGAATAAACCGATCGCCCTTCTGGGATTCATAGACAAATTCCTCATCCACTTCACCCAGCTTTACCCCATCCTCCGTCCTGACGGTATAAAGCCCTTTGTCGGGAATCGTACCGCCTGCCGATACTGCCAGCATCCGGCTGTAACCATCGCCTTCCACTTTTTCATGTATCCTGTCGTATAAAATGCGGGGACGCGCAGGAATATCCCGTTCATGTTCATAATCTCCCGCCAGCATACCGAGAACCGATTTTACTTCTTCCCTTGTGATATTGCGAAAAGACCACGCCCGCGGCAGGATTTGCATCACCTCATCCAGTTCATAGCTTCGAAACGCCGCCATAGAAACCAAGTGCTGCGCAAGTACATCCAGACATTCCGTGGGCGGATTCAAATGCTCCACGCCTCCCCGTCTGGCAAGCTCCGCTGTCATACCGCAGGACACACACTCCGCCGCCGTTCTCGGAAACAAATACATCACACTGACTCTGCCCGGATTATGTCCCGCCCTTCCAAGCCGCTGCATGGTGCCGGAAACCGTACGCGGACAGCCGACTTGCAGCACTTGATCAATTTCTCCTACGTCAATACCCAGCTCCATGGAGGAAGTGGCGCATAAAAGCCTAAGTTTTCCGTCACGCAAAGCAAATTCTGTTTCCATCCGCTGTTCTTTTGATAAGCTTCCGTGGTGAACGCGGGCAAATCCTTCACCGCCAAGAAGATTGACATAATAAGCCAATTTTTCCGCGTATCGCCTGCCTTCCACAAAAGCAATCACACTACGGCTCTGCTGGCAGTACTGATAGACAAGCGCACCCAGCTCTTCCCAGACAGGATCCTTTCTCCTGCCTTTGGATGCGTCCGCATAAGGACTGAGTATCTCCAGTTTCACATTTTTCTTCATGGGGGGAGCTGCAATCCTTACTTTCTCCGGCGCAAGATACTCCGCTGCTACCGTAAGCGGTTCAATGGTCGCAGACAAACCGATGCGCTGCAGCGGTTTTTTACAGAGATAATCCAAACGCGCCAAGGACAGCATCAAATGCGCCCCTCTTTTTGTGTCAATGACAGCGTGAAGCTCGTCCAGAATAACGGCTCTTGCCGTCGCCAAAACATTCTGTCCCGTTTTGCTTGTGAGCATCAAATACAAAGACTCCGGCGTCGTGATAAGAATATGGGGCGGATTCTTTATCATTTTCTGCCTGTCCCGCTGCAGAGTGTCCCCTGTCCGAATACCTATCAGGATTTCTTCATCCGCCCCGATTCCTTCTAACGGGCGCTTTAGATTTTCCCTGATATCCGCCGCCAGCGATTTTAAAGGAGAAATATAAATAAGCTGAAGCTCCTGTTTTAAAGCGCCCTCTTTTGCCTGACGCTTCATCCGGTCAAGAAATACAAGAAACGCGGAGAGTGTTTTGCCGGTTCCCGTAGGCGCCGACACAAGCGTATGCGCTCCCTCTGCAATCGCCTGCCATGCTTCTTTTTGTACCGGCGTCGGCTCTCCCAAAGTATTTTGAAACCATTCTGCAGTTTCCTTTGTAAAGAGGCTTAAGATATTTTCCATAAAATCTAAAATCCTTTTATTTCATCATGCTATGTCGCCCGGCTTGTTGATTAATTTATATAAAATGTGATTACGCCCTTTTTGTTTTTAACCCTAACTACTTTATATCCGTCATAAGCTCCAGCACCGTATCATACCCTTCTTCCACGGCTATCTGTACCGGCGTTTCTCCCTGATTATTCAGATGGTTGTAGTCGGCGCCCTTCTTAATCAGGTAACGCGCTGTCTCCACATCACCGTTCTTTAAGACATAATACAGAACCGTGTTGCCCTCATTATCTGCCGCATGGATATCGGCTCCGGCACGAAGCAGTTCTTTTATGGTGTCTTTATCCGCATCCAGCATCATCAAAGTCTGTCCCTCATTATCCGTATGGTTGACGTCCACGCCTCTGTCTATCAAAAGAGAAAGAAGCTCCTTTGTATCCCTGAGATCTGCCAACAGCATAAGCGGCGTTCTGCCGTCCTCCCTTGCAATATCCAAATTTTTCAGTTCTTTTAAAATCTCTGCCCTCTGCGCAGAATCCACATCATTGCCGTATTTTTTCTTTGTAAGTACAAAATGAGCGGGCGTTTCACCGGCTAAATTCTGCATGGTATCATCAGCGCCGGCATCCATCAACAGCCTGACGGCATCTAAGCATCCGAGGCGGCACGCTTCATGGAGAGGCGTTATCCCTGCTTCCGCAGGCTCATCTTCCGTAAGATTGACATCCACGCCTTTTTCTATCATAACCTTCAGCATCGCTATATGCCCTTTCCCTGCCGCATAGTGTATTGCCGCTTTGCCCTTGTTATCTATTTGTTCCATAGACTCTTTGGAACAAACCGCCGCCGCCTCTGCAAAAAATACATCTTCTTCTCCATCCATAGATGCCACGATGTTGACAGGAGTCCGTCCTCCTATTACCGCTTCCTCCATGTCTACACCAAGCGCCAGCAGCTTTTTCATCACGCCCGCGCCTTCGCTCAGACACTCATCCCGCAGACAGCTTATCTCACCGTAGTGATGAATCGGCGCCGTGAAATCAAATCCGGCATCCATACAGGCATCCAATATGTAATAACTCCTGTCAATGCGTAACGCCCTGTGAAGCACATCCTTCAGACAGCTTAATTCCTCGTCATCATCTACATCTATCTGCTTCACCAACTTCTCTGTCATATACAAGGCGAGACTCACGCCATCCCTGTTGTCACTCTCTATTCTGGAATAAGCATGTTCTGTTATTTCACTTAATGTTTCAATATCCATACGCTTTTTATCGGCAGAAACTGCCCCGTGATCCGCCAAAGCGACGCGGAGCACGTCATTACAAAAATCAATGGCATTCTGCATCGGCGTCATGCCGCTTTTGTTTGCCACATGAACCATTTCCCTGCACCTATTCATCAGCGCAAGCGCCGCTGTCATGTGATTATTTCTTGCCGCCATCATTAAAAGAGTATTACCGTTTTCATCTACATAATCCGTCTCTGCGCCTTTCTCCAGAAAAACCTCCGGCAAAGACCATGTATAATCAGAATTATAGGAATTGGACAGGATACGTACCAAAGGCGTAAAGCCCTCCGCATCCTTTTGGTTGACATCAATCGTAAGCAAACGCGCAATTTCTGCTCTTTGTTCCACACTCTTCTCTCTTGCAGTAGTACTATCCGCCAATCCTTCAAACTTAGGATATGCCAAAAAATGGTACGCATTCATACCTCTCTTGTCACAGGCAGAAGCATCGGCGCCGTGTGCCAGTAAAAGCTTAGCCATTGCCAGATTTCCACGAAAACATGCCAACAAAAAAGGCGTAAGTCCGTTTCCCTTTGTGTCAGGCATATTGACTTCCTCTTCTATTCTTCCGTCACACAACATTTTTTCTACTGCGCTATAAAAATTGTGCCAGATTAAAAGATGAAACAAAGTAAGCCCATAGTAGCCGCCCGCAGTCAACAAAGTTTCTTTTCCACAATCCGCCAGACAGATTTCCGCTTCTTTCACCTCTTTTTCTTCAAAAATATTATAGCGGTATATTGCCTCTTCGTGATTGCCCTCCCACCAAGGGATATACTTCGCCGAATTTGTTCTTTGACTGGATATTACCAGCAAATCTAATAACTCCTTTGCAACCATAACTGCCTCCTTCATTTTTAGACAAAATATTTTTTTTATTATGCTATCTCCACGTCATTTTGGAATGAAATGAGATGCTAATTATCAAATATATTTTGCAAGAAATTCCTGCAGGGAAGGAATTTTTTCCTCTTTCCAATAATACCTGCCGTCAGGGGTTCTATTCAAAAGATGCTTATTGTACAGTTCCCTCCGCAATGTTGCAGAATCACCAAACACCGCCCATTGGTTTAAGACATCATTGATTTCTAATTCTGTATACTGCCTGCCGGTTTCTATTTTGCCAGCCAAATAATAATATGCCTGCAGCTTCTTTTTATACTTTGCCGGCAACGCCTTAAGCTGCAGGTTTTCATTTATAAATGGCGTTAGATCCTGCATATTGTCTTCCATGTTCATTTTTATGCCCCTCTCCGCTTCGGCGGACTCAATTCAGTAGTTGCAAGCGCTTTTTTAACTTATTTATTTTATTATTTTAGCATATAAAAAGAAAAAACGACATTCCCTTTTTCCAAAATTTATATAAAGAAATCCTCCTAATTCTATTAAAAAGAAAATCTTGAGGGTGAAGGATGCACAGGGCATTTCCTGTTTCCGGTGTCTGAAATCCATATATAAGTTATATCCTTTATCAGACGCCTGCAGGGAAGAGTATATATCCCACATACAGAAGGGGGTGCCAGGGCATGAAAAGAGGATGGTGTTCCGGCTTTAGGGCTGCCACCAGCGTGATGTTGGAGAGCTGCATGGTTGTTTCATCAGAACATACCATACTCATTGCGATGCCTTTCTCCTGTGAAAGGTTTTGGAAAATCTCCTGATATGCAGTTGATGCCGCATATTCATTTGGCTTCCTGAAACGGTTCTGTCCAATACGGGCATTTGATAACCTACGGGTAACGGCGCTGGTATCATTTTCAAAAGGCCATATCATATCTGTTTTCCTCCCTTTCTCCCAATATCGCTATTTTAAGCGAAGTTATTCTGTCGCCTTAATCCGCTCCACAAGGGAAAGCCTTCTGGTATAACGGACTGCACAGACCGAGAATACCGCCTGCACCAGAAGCAGAGCGGCTGCAAACAATAATACCTGAAGCGCCGGAAAATGATACGTGATCTCCCCGAACATCCCCATCCTGTCAAAAACATGACACACAGCCAGGCTGCATGCCGTACCCACCGTCAGGGTGACAAGCAATGTGATCCCTATATAATACAGACATTCAAAGGACAGCATCCGGGAGAGCTGCCGTCCGCTCATGCCTACGGACTGAAACACGCCGAACTCCTGCTGGCGGGTGAGAAGATTGGTAATCAGTGTGTTTGCAAGATTGATCAGGGCAAACACAAAGATAAATGCCAGAATGCTGTAGAGACGACCAAGTTCTCCCCGCATACCAATCTCAAGTTCAGCTGCCAGATCATCCAGACCGGCGATTTCCACCCGTTCATCGGGTACAGCGCGAAATACCGCCTGCCGCAGCTGTTCACTGTCCTGTCTGGTGTGAACATTCACATAGCCGGTAAAATCCGAAATTTCCGGATAAAGGACAGACAGCTTTTCCTCCGGCAGGATAAAGAAATGGGCTGTGTTTCCAATATGGATATCCTCAACGATCCCCATCACGGTATAAGTCTTTGTCTGTCCATTATAGCAGGAAACAGTAACTGTATCTCCAACCTGATAATCCGTCCTGTAAATTTCTTTCAGCGCACTGCCTGAAGGACAGACCAGAATGCCGTCCCCTTCCAGCATCTGACGGTAATCCGCAGTTCCATCCAGAACCGCATCACCCGCATACATCTTAAGCATGTTCTCCTGGTCAATCCCTCTGATGATGAAAGGCTCATGCTCACGGTTGCCCGGAATATCACTGATGGCGGGGATTTCCACGCACGCCATGCTGTAAGCCGTAACAAAGTCCACACCGGGAATCGCCGCAAGCTCTTCCTGCAAAGCTTCCCCCAGAGGATTTTCCTTCTGCATCTCAAAAAATTCCCGACCTGCATAGTTCTCATATTGCAGCAGGTACTGGCTCCTGTCCCCAAACTGGGACTGGGCCATTTCTTTTATATCCACCGAATTTGCGTAGGCGGAAATACAAAGCAGCAGAATCCCGGTCAGGCTTAAGGAGGTGGCCGTTACAAACGCTTTTTTGCCGTTCCGTGAGAAATTCATCAGGGCCAGGCGGGGCATGGTCAGGCGGCGGTGCATTTGTCTGGAAACACTGCGTCCCTGATAGCCGGAATAAGCGGTAGTCCGGACCGCTTCAATGGCAGATACTTTTCCCACCATGGACAAGGGCTTTCTGGTGGCAGCCAGAACCATTCCATAAGTCAGGAGGAAAATAATCACCGCAGACCGGAGGTTGTCACGCCAGGACCAGTAACCGGGTACAGCTGTCAGCGCGATCACCGCAGCGAAAATCAGCCCGATGGGAACTGCCAATGCAGTCAGAAAACGCCTCTCCCGCTTCACTACCCGCTTTAACTGCCCCGGCGTAGTTCCCAGCACCTTTAAGCGGCCGTATTCCCGCATTTTTCCCATCACGGAAATATAGAAGATATTGTAAATTACGATGGCGCAGATGACAGCGATCAGTACTGACAGCACATAAATCTCCATCCCGCTTCCCAGATAAAGATCCACCATCCCAAAATAGCTGGAGCTGTAAAAGGTTCGATCTGCCGGTATGTCCATTTCTGCGAAAAATCTTTCAATGTCTGTGCGAAGCTCGTCCGGTTCCATGACCTGACTTCCTGCAAAGCGGAAACACAACTCATAAGGCGTCTTGTGGCTGTCTGTATTCACGGCGGTTTCCGGGATCCATAACGTAAAAATCCGGCTGATGTTCTCCGATTCCAGAATGCCTGTGACGGTATAAGTTTTTTCGCCCCTGCCAAGATCCAGGGTAAGTGTCTGGCCCTCTTTTGCCGGAAGGTCAAAATAATTGAGAAAAGACCGCTCCACACAGAGTTCATCCTCCCCCTGAGGATAAGATCCGATAATCTCTCCATAGCCCATCAGGTCGATCATCTCCGGACTTACAAAGCTGACATTCAAAACGCTGTCCTCATGGCGGACCGAACCGGCGTCTGCAGTATAACCCCATTTTTCAAACTGTCCTGCATCCACAAGCCGGGTGACATCTTCTCTGGTCAGGCCGCTGCACCCTGCCTGATACTGTCCCAGAATGCCATCCAGCGTCTTGCTCTGCTGTGCAGAGTAGATAAAGCAAAGGGTTCCCATCAGGCACACGGCAAGGGCAATCGTAAGGATGATAAAAACACTCCGGCGTTTGTCGGCTTTTAAGCTGCGGTCTGCCAGTTTCTTTTCTACTGTACTCGTATCATTATCAAAAGGCCATGTCATGATCCTCCACCTCCTAATTGCCATTCTGGCAATTTTTGCCATCCTGAAAATTTTTGCCGCCTGCGGCAATTTTATCCACAATCCTGCCATCCTCAATCCTTATGATCCGGTCGGCAAGCTGGGCAATCTCGTTATTGTGGGTAATCATAACAGTGGTCTGATCAAACTCCATACTGGTACGCTTTAAAAGCCCCAGCACATCGGCGCTGGTCCTGGAATCCAGATTGCCGGTGGGTTCATCGGCCAGGATGATTGCCGGTTTGGTGATCAGGGCACGGGCAATGGCGACACGCTGCTGCTGTCCGCCGGAAAGGTTATTTGGCATATTGTTAAGCTTATCTTCCAATGCCAGCATCCTCACAATCTCGTCCATGAACTTCTCATCTGCCGTGTCACCGTCCAGCTCCACAGGCAGGACAATATTTTCATAGACATTCAGGATTGGGACGAGGTTATAATTCTGAAAGATAAAGCCAATGTTGCGGCGGCGGAAGATGGTCAGCTCTTCGTCATTCTTTTTTGCCAGCTCATCCCCACGGACAATGACGCTGCCGGAGGTAGGCGTATCCAGCCCGCCCATCATGTTAAGCAAGGTGGATTTACCGCTGCCGGACGTTCCTACTATCGCCACAAACTCCCCCTGTTCCACGGAAAGGCTGACGCCGTCTAGGGCCCGGGTGATGTTCGGTTCACTGCCATAATACTTTTTCAGGTCGATTGTCTGTAATACATTCATAATCAAATGCTCCTTTCCCTTTGATAAGGACATTTTAAAACCCAAATGTCACAGAAATGTCCGAAGCAGCATAAAAAAGACGGGGAAAATGTTACAAGATTCGGACATTTCACCGAAAATATCGCCAGGGAAGGAAAACCGAGAACGTCGAGCCCTTGCCGACTTCCGAAGTCACTTTGATATAACCGCCCTGTTTTGTGACAATCTCACGGGCCAGATAAAGTCCGATGCCTATCCCCTGCTCACCATATACCTCTTCTTCCCGGTAAAAACGCCGGAAAACAGCCGCCTGGTTACTCTCCGGGATACCCTTGCCGGTATCGGACACATCAATCTTCACATACATTTCCCATTGTTCCACAAAAACCCGGATCGCTCCTCCTGCCGTGGTATATTTAACTGCATTGTCCAGCAGGTTAAACAGGGCCTCCGCCGTCCATTTGCTGTCATGGGAAAGGCGCAGGTCATCCGGGCAGTCCACCGTTACGCAAATATCTTTTTTCTCTGCCGCATATACAATACCGCTTAAGGCCATCGCCAGCGTATCCATCAGCAGGGCTTCATTCTTTTCCAACCGAATCGCCCCGATTTCCAACCGGGAGGTCTTCACAAGAGCCTGAAAGAGAAATTCCAGCTTCTCTGTCTGATTCCGAATGCCCTTAAGGAACTCCCGCTGTTCTTCTTCTGTGACCGGCTTTGAGAGCAGCGTGTCTGCCACCATTTTCAGGTTGCTTACCGGCGTCTTTACCTGATGGGAAACATCCGACACCAGCATCTGCAGCTCCTGCCGTTCCCCGGATGCCTTACGCCGGTTCTCCTGCATAATATCATACAGCCGCGAAAGGCGGTAACTGATACGGGCAAAGAGTGTTTCACTGTCTGAAGCCCTCATAAATTCTCTGCTTCCACTTATCATCTGATCCATCTCCCGGCACAGCTCCCTGGTAAATACGGAAAGCCGTTTACTGAAAGCAGCCGTCAGAAGGAACATCCAGACAAGGGCACAGAGCGTCAGCAGACCGCCGCCAATCAGCACCCACCTCTCACCTGTCATCCATAAAAGAACTGCACAGATGGCCAGCATGGAAACCGCCATACCGCCCAAGACCAGCAGGAATACCCCCTTTACAGAGATCCGCCCCAGATTCATTTTCTCTCGCCTCCCATCCATTGATACCCAATCCCGTAAATCGTTTTGATGTAAGTGTCGCCCTCCGCCTCAATCTTGCCACGGATACGGCTGACGGAGGTCGTCAGGGTATGTTCGTCCACATAATTTTCCTCTGCATCCCACAGCCGTTCCAAAAGCCGTTGTCTGGTCAGGATCTGTTTCGGATTTTTACAGAACAGGTACAGCATCTTATACTCCATGGGGGAAAGGGAGAGCGGCTTCCCATTCAATGCAGCAGTCTGCTCCGAAAAATCCAGAAACAGCCTGCCGTCATCATAGAAATCCTTTGCCAGCCCCCGGTGTTCCAGCATAGCGAACATTGCCCGTATTTTCCGCAGCAGCGCCCCAATGGAAAAGGGCTTGGTGATATAATCCACCGCCCCCACTTCATACCCCCGGATCTGGTCGCTCTCCTGGTCGTTGGCCGTCAGGAAGATCACCAGCGTGTCAGGGTTCTCCGGCTTTATGAGCCTGCACAGGTCATAGCCGCTGCCATCCGGCAGGTTAATGTCCAGAAGTACCAAATCATATTCCGCCTGAACCAGTAACTCGGCGGCTGTGCCGGCATTCAGGGCTGATACGGTATCATAACCCTCAGA